>Ga0182004_10003828_pt1 | contig 12030 bp, 15 predicted proteins | sample Sormic07211540_1_FD_120479 | JGI IMG/M metagenome (GOLD analysis project Ga0182004, IMG submission 120479) | Endophyte microbial communities from Sorghum bicolor roots, Mead, Nebraska, USA - 072115-40_1 MetaG | ecosystem: Host-associated > Plants > Roots > Unclassified | place: USA: Nebraska... | reverse complement strand
GCAAACTCAAGAATCAAGTGCCACTAAATGCAACTCTCAAAGCAATGCACTTGAATCTCACTCAATCTCACTAGGATTAGCAATCAAGCAAGGAGATGAGTGGAGAGAGTGTTCTCTAGCTCATTGTATGCCTCAAGTAATCAAATGTGCAAGAGAAAACCTCCTAAAGCCGGCCACCTCCTATTTATAAGCCCCCTCAACAAATAGAGTCGCTGGCTCTTTTCACTGGGCTGAAAACGGGGGCACCGGACGCTACCAAGTGAGCACCGGACGCTCGACCCCCTGCGTCCGGTGCACTGGGGTTGGCCACGTGTCCTTCTTGAAACTTGCGCGTCAGTCTCTAACGGCTACCTGCAAAGCACCGGACGCTCTGCAGGTCCACACCGGACGGATCCGGTGCACACTGGACTAAAACTCAGGGAGGTATGCAAAACCTCGAGGTCACCAGACGTGAGCCACCGGACGCACCCTGAGCGTCCGGTGCTCACCGGACTTAAACTCAGAGAGGGTCGCCAAAACGCCCACACATCGGACGCTGAGCACCGGACTCACTCCGGTGCATCCAGTGCACTCTGCTACACCCGACAGTACACCGGACGCTAAAGGCCAGCGTCCGGTGCCTCCGCGCAGTGCGTCCGGTGAGTGTTTCTCACTGAAAAACACTCTCGCGACTTCTCCAAATTTCCCACCGGCGCAATGGAAAATATACACTTATTTTTCTCAAAAACTCCGAATCCCCAAACCCCTCTCAACCCTAGGAACTCCACCTCCTTTGTAAATGTGCTAACACCAACAAGTGTCCACCACCAAGGTGCATGTGTGTTAGCTTTTCACAAACATTTTTACCCAAAGGAGTTAAGTTAGCACTTTACTAGATCCTAATTGTCGGCGTCAAGACTCGTGGTCTAGACACAAACGAGTATAAGTATGCATGACTACCTAAACCTGGATGGTGATGCAAGTGAAACATAGAGGATTTATACTGGTTCTGGCTAGGGATGCCCTACGTCTAGTGAGATCGGGGGTCTGTATTTCCTTGCACCCAAAGGTGCTTGTAGTAGGGGTGTACAAGCAGGTTGCGAGAGAGGGCTAAGTCCCAGGTCTCGACTTTGTGTGGTGGACAGAGCGCTAGTTGTTAATTGTTGGTGAACCTGTCTTGGCTAGGAGCCCTGGCTCCCCTTTTATAGCCTCAAGGGGAGGCAGAGTTTTACATGAGTGATTGGGGAATTTCCCTGCTGAGAGGTGGATCCACAGTCCCGACCCTATAGAGACTTGTCCATCCCGTCCTCGAGGCATGGTTAACAGCATGGCTGCTCCTGTGGAAGGTTATTGAGCCCTGTTGAAGTCGTGGGGGTCGGGTCAGCGATACTGCAGCCTGTCATGTTAACAGTGAGAGAAGACAATAAATAGTGATGGTGATTAACCTCTCCCATTCTTCTTTTACTGTGAGGCGGTACATCACAGTAAAAGAGGTAAGGATGGACAGTGAAAGAGGTAAGGCTGCAGTGTCCAGGGTGGTTGGAATTGTTGCCACCATGCCCTGCTGCGATATGGGGGTCATTGCGCCTGTCACGTCATGGGTACGGGCGCCGTGCGTTGGAAGCCTTGCTCTGGTTGGGCGAAGGGGCGTTGGCGCCCGAGCCCTAGAGGGGTCGGGCGAGACAGAACTTACGCCCGAGGCCAAGAGGGTCGGGCGAGGCGGTGTCTGCGCTCGAGCCCCAGGGGGGATCGGGCGAGACGGAACTCGCGCCCGAGGCCAAGGGGTCGGGCGAGCCATGATTTGGGCCCGAGATCGAGGAGACAGATGTGCTGGGACCCGCGTCCTGGCGATGGTTGATGGGTTAGTTCGTCTTTTGCGTTTTTTATTGCTCTGACTTGGGTATCCCTTTTTATGGTACCCAACAGTAGCCCCCGAGCCTTTGAAGGGACTATTTTTTGTTGACTGGGAGCTTTTTTTCTTTACTTCCTCCGGAGGGTGCGCGCGAGCGCACCCGCCGGGTGTAGCCTCCGAGCCTTTTGGAAGAATGGTGTTATTCCTTCAAAGGCTTTTACCCCTGAGTGCTGTAGTCGGGAGTATCTGGGGGATAGGTTGCGTGTTCTTTACACGTAGTGCCTGTTCCCATGGTGCGAGGGAGCCCCCGAGCCCTTTCCCCGCAATGGTCAATCGGGTTCTTTCTCGTCTTATAATTACGTCCCTCATTCTTCCTTTCGCTCAGAGGAGGGGTGGGTCGCGTCGTACTACCCTCGATGGGCGAGTAGCGACGTTCCCCGGGAGCTGCAAGTGGGTAGATCCAAGTGGACGTCCGAGTCCCATTCGATAGGGGTCGGCTGGTGGCCCTATGGGCACGTCTCAAAATACCCGAGGGCAGTCACGGTGGATTTCGGAACCGTTCGCTAAGTTCTGAAGGCTCGGTGCCTCCCTCGATGGGATCCCACTCGCGTGACACCTGCATGGGTCTCGGATATGACTGGCAAAAATGCGCCGACCTTTTGAGGGGTTCGGACCATGGCCTCTATTGTGCTCATCTTCAGTCATCCCTCACTCGGTCATCCTGAGGCGACTGTTCGAACCTGTTTTGCAGGTCAGTCTCGCAACCTCTGGAATGTATGTGGCCATAGCCCGGGGATTTTTGGCCTCGAAAGGCTCTTTTGGGTTTGTGTGCAGTATCGAGGTTGGGCGAGACGGAATCCGCGCCCAACGGGAACCGCCTTGCGATTTTTGCTCGGGGTCAGCGAGGGGTCGGGCGAGACGGTATTCTGCGCCCAACGGAGACCGCCCAGCGACCTTGCTCAGCAGGGGGTCGAGCGCCGCTTGCCCTGGAAGGAACCGCCCTGATGTATCTTTTCAGGGCGCTCCTTTTGAGGTGCGGCGCGTGGGGAGTTGAAACGGCCATGCTGTTGTACCCCGTTTGGATGTGACGCTTCACCTGTGAAATTAATGCGTGCGTGCGGCGGGCGTGAGAATCGGGGAGAGCGGGTGCTTCGAATTTTTCACCTGGTGGGGGAGCGCGCGACGGTTGCTCTTTCTTTCCCCCTTGGTCTTCTGTGCAGGCGGCGTGGCCGTGGTGCGATCCCTCTATAAAAGCGGCCGCAGGGGATTTGGCTTCTTTCCTCCTACTTCCACGCAAAAAAGCTCTTGCCTCCTGCCCTTTCTCTTGCTGCCATCTTCTCCACCTTCGCCGTGCAAACGCCCTATTTCACCTGGAGCCATGGTCGGCGACGATGTGTGGCCGCCCAGCAACGTGACCAGGTCTGCGCTCGATGCCCACGTGAAGGCCGGGATTCTCCGTCCCCTCACGGACGTCGAGCTGCCGGAGTGGATCGTCCCCTCGGCGAACGATAGGGAGCCAAACCCGCCCCCGGGCTATGTGGTTTGCTTCCTATCGTTCTTAGACCGGGGGTTCGGAACTCCGGCCGGTCGCCTGATCCGGGCGATCCTCCATTACTACGAGGTGGAGCTGCACAACCTCAACCCCAATTCGGTGATACAGGCGGCTGTTTTCGCCACGGTATGCGAGGGGTTCCTGGGGGTTCCTCCCCATTGGAACCTCTGGCTCCACCTCTTCAAGGCGGACATGGCCGCCCGTTATGAGGGTGGGGAGAAATTTCCCTTGCGGGTCGGTGGTTGCACGCTGTAGCTCCGTCAGCAGCGATCTTCCTAGTATATCTGGAGCGCGATGCCTACGTCGAACCGGGGGTGGCAGAGCGGGTGGTTCTACCTCCAGAATGACGGCGGGCTGCTCTCGGCGTACACCGGGAAGATGGTGACGGGGTGCCCCCAGAAATGGGTGTGGGGTGCCCCTTCGGAGGAGCAGAAGAGGCTCGCCCCGCTTCTTGCGGGGCTCGAGAAGCTACGTGACGCCAGGGTCACTGCGGCCACAGTGGCGACGGCGTTCCACAAGAGGAGTCTGCTCCCGCTCGCGCAGCGGAGGGCGTTTATGTTCGAGATGACCCGGGGTGTCCCTTGGGCTGGGACGAGGATGTTGGTGGAGCCGGTGTCGGCGTCCGACATAGCTGCCTGGGTCGCAAAGACCACGCACCCAGACTTGAAGAACTCCCGGGTGGTGCCGATGCGCCCTAAAAAGGGCTACATTTCACTGGTGAGAGGCTTAGTTTTTGTTTTGACTTCTTGCACTGGTTTCCTTTTTTCTCCTGTCTCAATCCCTTTTTCTGCCTTGCAGAAGATGGGGATCGTCAGGTATTCCCTGCCCCCCGTCCCAGAAGATAGGGAGATCCGGGCCAAGAATCGGGCCCGGAACGAGGAGCAGAAGAAGGCCAAGGAGGTCTAGAAGGCGAAGGCCGCGAGGAAAGCGCAGCGCCGAGAAATCTCCGCCAAGAACCACCGCGAGGCCGAGAAGGCGGGAGTCCCTCCGCCCGATTCTCCTGAGACATCGGTCTCGGAGATAGAGGGCGCAGGAGACAACGTGCACTGGCTCGACGAGCTAGTGGCGGAGGAGGAAGACGTGATTCCCCCTGTCAGCGGGGGGATCGAGATCCCGGAGGGGTCGAGGGCCTGAGCGGGGTCGGAGGCCCTCGAGGGGTCCCAAGCGCCGGGGGGCGGGCAGACCGTCCCCCACATTATTGTAGACGACGAGGACGGTGCCCCTCAAGAGGGCTCAGTCCCCGTAGGTCCCCAGGAGGGGGACAAGGCGTCAGGGGGCGAATCTGAGGTGCCCCCACAATCGGTAGCGCCAGAGCGCCTAGCCGGGCCCCGCCCAGCGTCCGGGGCGGAAGCCGGTGGCTTGGTGGAGGCAACACAGGCCGAGACCACCGTTGAGGCCCCTGCGCCATCCGCGGGGGTCCGGCCAACGGTCCCTGGCGCTTCGGGAGGCCCCCAAGGAGCTCCAAGCTCCTAGAAGAAATCTGCCCCCCGAGCGAGGTGCGTATAGAGTTTCTCATCTTTCCTTTGATTTTTTGTTTTTCTCTTTCTTCTGACTTGTGTTATTTTTTCAGCCGGAAGCAAAAGGCGGCGCTAGTGGCGCTGGCCCCCCTGAAGGCCGTGAAGAGGGGGCGCAGTCGACCCCTGGGTCAGCGAGGCCCAAGTCGCCGCCCCCCTGAGTCGCGAAGAGGGGGAGCCCTGTCGGGATGGAGAGGGGCAGGAGACGGAGACACCGAGGCCCCTAAGGCCGGAGGAGATGGTCCTTGCCCCCGGGGCTATGCCTCCTCCGGGGGATGCCGATCTGGGAGGCGCGGTTCGGCCTACGCAGGTCGAGGAAGGTCGGGCCATCGTGGCGTCCAATGCGGTGCCCCTCGAAGGTCCTCACGGGAAGGGCCCTGCCGGCCCCGAGGCTCCCGCGGCAGGAGGGGAAGGTGACGCCCGATGGGGCAAGAGCCCCGTGTTCTGGCCCAACCTCGTCGACACGGAGGGAGGGGCCAGATTTGTTCTGGACGATCCGTCGGAGGCTTACCTCTGGCAGGGTCTGGACGCGTGCGGGCGTGCCAGCGTCGAGGCCATCAACCGAGCCTCCGAGCTCGTGAGCCGAGACATGTACAACTTGGCCCAGGTGAGGCCTCCTTCCATGTCATGAGGTATTATATTTTTTGTTCCATTTTACAGTGCTAACTTGTTGTGCAACTTCTGGTCTTGCAGGCGCTCAAGGCTACTTCCTTAGAGAAGTCAGTTTTCCTCCGCAGGGAGAGAGACGCCTGGGCGACCTGCGAGAACGAGAGGGCTGCTAGGGAAGCTGCCGAGGGGGAGCTCGCGAAGGAATGCGAGATCTCAGCCGAGCTTCGGCAGAAGTGCGCGGTCCTCGCAACTGAGGTTCGGGAGGCCCGGGAAAAGTTTGCCCCCCTAGAGAAAAGGGTCGGGGACCTTACCCAGGAATCCGAAGAGCAGAGGGCGGCGGCTGAGGGGTACAAGGGCGAGGTCGCTCGGCTAGAGGCTTTGCTCGCTGAGAAAGACATTGCCCTAAACCAAGCCCAGGCCGACCTCTCCGTAGCCCAGAGTGAGGTGACCCGCTGGCACCAGAGCTCGGCGGAGAATGAGAAGCGAGCCGAGGGTAAGAATTGTGTCTTTTTCCTTAGCTCTTTTTATTTTTGGATTGTCTTTCCTGACTTTTGTTTTTCAACAGAGTCAGAGAGGAAGATGGCCGAGGCAGCCTCTGCTGCCGAGGTCCTGCAGACGTCCCATGACGCCGAGGTCACAGACCGCTTGGCTCTAGAAGCCGTGGTTACCTCAGCGTGCGAGGGGCTCGGGGTGTCGGCGTCGGGGTCGTCGCTGCGCAGTCGAGTTGAAGCTCTCTACTCCCGGGCCGGGGAGAGGATGAGGGAGGCGCTCCATGTCGGGGTAAAGAAAGCCTTGGCGGTGGTGAGCTCTCACTACGTCGGCATTGACCTTCCGGTGGTCTGTGAGGGCTACGTCCTCCCTAACGATGAAGTGGAGGCCCAGGAGGAGGTGCAAAGACTTGAAGACGCCGCGAATGCCCCGGGGGATGCCTTGGCTGCCTTTTTCGACGCCGAGGTCGAGCTTCCTTCCCTCGGTGCTCAGGGGCCTGCGCAGGCAGGGCAATGAGGCCCTTTAAGTTAGATTTCTCTTTCTTTTTATAAATATTAAGGGCAGTGGGCCTTGTATTGTTCAACATTAATGCTAAGTATGATCGTTTATATAACTGTTTCTTTTAAGCTTTTTCTTAATTATCTTGTTATTTCTTTTTCCTTATGCAACCTTACCTCGGCAGCGCGGGGTCGGGTGAGCTACTTAGAGTCTGCGCTAGCCAGGGTCCCCGAGCCTAAGTCTCTTTCCTTTTTCCTTAGTAATTTTTGGAACTCCGGATCCGCCCCCCGACCCAAAGGTGAGTAGAGGTCGTCTTTGCTCGTGAGCGCGGATCTTTCCTTGGGCTCATGCCTTAAGGTTTAGGGGATGAATCTTCGGTTTCTTAAATCTTTTTAGGAAACGGGAGGAAGACCCTGGGTCGGGGTTCTTTTGACTTGTGCGAAAAGGAAAAAAGATTCAGAGTTGCCACAGGGGGTTCCCCCCATGTAGCCCCCGAGGGAGGCTCAGAATCTGTGAGGCAGGTCCGAGACTCGCTTAAAAGAAACGACCATATAACTTAAACTTTCATTTATTCTTTCAAGGTGAAGAACCAATGGAGATTTTTACAAAATTCTAAGGGTAGAAGCGACGTAGCTGTTCTATATTCCACGCGTTCTTGAAGACTTCCCCTGCTTCTTTGGCGAGCTTGTATGTGCCGGGTCGGAGGACCTCGGCGATGACAAAAGGCCCTTCCCAGGGGGGCGTGAACTTGTGACGACCCTTGTTGCTCTTCCTGAGCCTCAACACCAAGCCGCCAACTTGAAAGGCTCGGCCTCAGATTCGTCGCGCGTGGTATCGGCGGAGGGCCTGCTGGTACTTGGCAGAGTGTAGGAGGGCTACGTCTCTGGCTTCATCCAGCTGGTCCAGCGCGTCTTCTTGGTACGTTTTGCAGCTGTTTTCGTCGTAGGCTTGTACCCTTGGGGACCCGTACTCCAGATCCGTGGGGAGGACGGCTTCCGACCCATAGACCATGAAGAACGGGGTGAAGCCTGTGGCTCGGATTCGGGAAGTCCTTAGACTCCAGACCACGGCCGGTAGCTCTTTGAGCCACCTTTTTCTGAACTTGTCAAACCGGTTAAAAATCCTAGGCTTCAGACCCTGGAGGATCATGCCATTGGCATGCTCCACCTGACCGTTGGTCTTTGGGTGAGCTACTGCTGCCTAGTTCACACGTATGTGGTGTATGTCGTAGAACTCCAGGAACTTTCGCCTGGTGAACTGTGTGCCGTTATCGGTGATTATGGAGTTTGGCACTCCAAATCGGTGGATAATATCCGTGAAGAATAGCACTGCTTGTTCGACCTTGATCCTTGTGATGGGTCGGACCTCAATCCACTTGGAGAACTTGTCGATCGCGACAAGCAAGTGGGTGAAGCCCCCGAACGCCTTTTGTAGAGGCCCGACGAGGTTGAGGCCCCAGACGGCAAAAGGCTAGGTGATGGGGATCGTCTGTAGAGCCTGGGCGGGGAGATGGATCTGCCGAGCGTAGAACTGGCATCCCTCACAGGTTCGCACAATCTCGGTGGCATCAGCTATGGCAGTGGGCCAGTAGAAACCTTGTCGGAAGGCATTTCCTACTAGCGTCCGAGGCGCGGCGTGGTGGCCACAAGCCCCCGAGTGTACGTTCCTCAGAAGCTTGATTCCCTCCTGGCGGGGGATGCAGTGCATAAGAATGCCCGAGGGGCTGTGCTTGTACATCTCTCCGCCGAGGAGGACGAAAGTCTTGGCTCGTCGAGCCACACGTTGAGCCTCAGCCTGGTCGGAGGGCAATGTGCCGTCGACGAGGCGTTGCAGCAAGGGGTAACGCCAGTCTGGCGAGTCGTCAGGTGCAGGGGGCTCGGACTCGTTGTCCATGGCCTCCTGTTCCTGAGCGGTGGAGGCCTCGGGGTCGGGGCTTGGGTCGCTTGGAGGCTGATCTGAGCCTCCGTCGTCCTTGTAGTTGACAGAAGGCTTGTAGAGGTCGCTGATGAAAACATCCGGGGGGGCCGTGGCCCGCTCAGACGCCATCTTAGCGAGCGTGTCGGCGGCCTCATTATATTTCCTCAACACATGGTTAAGCTCAAGGTCGTTGAACTTTTCCTCCAAGCGTCGAACTGCTTTGCAGTATGCGTCCATCTTGGGATCATGGTAGCTAGACTCTTTCATAACTTGGTCGATGATGAGTCTAGAGTCGCCTCGGACGTCAAGCCTTTTGATCCCAAGCTCGATCGCAATGTGGAGACCATTGACGAGGGCCTCGTACTCCGCCGCGTTGTTTGAAGCGGGGAAGTGGAGTCGGATCGCGTATCGCATCCTTACCCCGAGGGGTGACATGAAGACGAGGCCAACGCCGGCCCCAGTTTTCATCAAAGACCCATCGAAGTACAAGGTCCAGCACTCGTGCTGGATCTGTGGTGGAGGGAGCTGGGTCCCTGTCCACTCAGCCACAAAATCCGCTAGGACTTGGGATTTTATAGCTTTCCAAGGCTCATAGGTGATCCCATCACCCATGAGCTCTATTGCCCATTTGGCAATCCTTCCATTTGCCTCACGGTTCTGAATCACTTCCCCCAGAGGGAAAGATGATACTACTGAGACCGGATGAGACTCGAAGTAATGGTGGAGCTTGCGTCGGGCCAGGACTACTGCGTAGAGCAGCTTTTGGGTTTGGGGGTATCGGGTCTTTGTTTCGGACAGTACTTTACTGATGAAGTACACCGGTCTTTGGACCAGCAGGGCGTGCCCTTCTTCCTTCCTTTCGACCACGATAGCTGCGCTGGCCACCTGATCAGTGGCTACGACGTAGAGAAGTAATGGTTCCCCCTCGGCGGGGGGTACCAGAATGGGAGGGTTGGTGAGCAGAGCCTTGAGCTTGTTAAGGGCTTCCTGGGCCTCGGGGGTTCAGGAAAAATGCTTGGATTTCCTAAGTAACCTACACAGAGGTAGTCCTTTCTCCCCGAGACGGGAGATGAAACGACTTAGGGAGGCTAGACATCCCATGACTCTCTGTACTCCCTTTAGGTTACGAACTGGGCCCATGTTTGCGATGGCCGAGACCTTTTCTAGGTTGGCCTCGATCCCTCACTCAGACATAATAAACCCGAGGAGCATGCCTCAGGGGACCCCAAAAACACATTTTTTGGGGTTGAGTCTGATCCATTTTGCCCTGAGGCATCGGAATGTTTCATCCAGGTCAGCAACTAGGCCGCTTGCTCTCCTGGATTTGACAATAATGTCGTCTACGTAAGCCTCTACCATTCTGCCTATGAGGTCCCCAAAGACCTGGAGCATACATCGCTGGTATGTAGCCCCCACGTTCTTAAGGCTGAAAGGCATGGTTACGTAGCAATACATTCCGAAAGGGGTGATGAAAGAAGTCGCGAGCTTATCGGACTCTTTCATCTTGATTTGGTGGTAACCGGAATAAGCCTCAAGGAAAGATAAAACTTCACATCCCACGGTGGAGTCAACTATTTGATCAATACGGGGTAATGGAAAGGGGTTCTTAGGACATGCTTTATTTAAATTAGTATAGTCTACACACATCCTCCACTTCCCATTCTTCTTTTTGACTAATACAGGGTTAGCTAACCACTCAGGATGGAATACCTCCTTGATGAATCCGGCCGCCAGCAGCTTGTGGATCTCCTCCCCGATGGCCCGGTGCTTCTCTTCGTAGAATCGGCGCAGGCGTTGCTTTACGGGCTTGGAGTCGGATCGGATGTCCAAGGAGTGCTCGGCGACTTCCCTTGGTATGCGAGGCATGTCCGAGGGACTCCACGCAAATATGTCGGCATGTGCGCGGAGAAAGTCGACGAGCACTACTTCCTATTTTGGGTCGAGGCTGGAGCTGATCCTCAACGCCCTGCCCTCAGAGGTTCTGGGGTCGAGGAAGACTAGCTTGGTCTCCTCCGCCGGCTCGAAGCTCTCGGCGTGACGCTTGGGGTCGGGGATGTCCTGGTCGCAGTCGCCGAGGCTAGTGAGGATTGCTAGAGACTCAGCCAGAGCCTCGGCCTACTCAACGCACTCGACGTCACACTGATAGGCGTGCTAACTGGTCGTGCTGACGGTGATGATGCCTTTAGGCCCTGGCATCTTGAGTTTGAGGTAGGTGTAGTTAGGGACGGCCATGAACTTGGCGTAGCATGGTCGTCCTAGGATCGCGTGGTAGGTTTCTGGGAACCCAACCACGTCAATAGTGAGAACCTCCTGTCTGAAGTTGTCGGGGGTCCCAAAGCAAACGGGTAGATCAATCTGCCCGAGGGGGTGGGCGCGATGTCCTGGCACCACTCCGTGGAATGGTGCTGTGTCGTTCCTCAGTCGGGACTTACTGATCCCCATGAGGGCCAGAGTCTCGGTGTAAAGTATGTTGAGGCCACTGCCTCCGTCCATCAGCACCTTGGTGAGACGAGTCTCGGCAATGATGGGGTCGACGATCAAAGGATAACTCCTGGGATTGGGGATCCGATCCGGGTGATCCTGTCGGTCAAACGTAATTGCGCTCTCGGACAACTTGAGGTACGAGGGCGTGGCTGTGCTGACTGCGTAAACTTCTCGGAGTTTGCGCTTCCTCTGACTCGCGGTGAGGCGAGCCGCACGTCCCCCAAAGATCAAGAGGCAGTTCTTGACCTTGGGGAAGCCTTCTCCCAGAGGGTCGTCGTCCTTGGGGGGCTCTTCAACGCCCTCCTTGGTTATGATGTCGGTGTAATACCGACGCAGGACAGTGCACTCCTCAAGGGTGTGCTTGGTTGGTCCCCTCTGATAGGGGCACGGCTTCTTTAACATCTCGTCGAAAAGACCGGGGCCAGCAGGAGCCCGCTTGGGGTTCTTTCGATCTGCCGCGGCGACTAGGTTGTCGTCCGATTGACCCTACTTCCCCTTGCGTCCCTTCTTCTTCTTCTTGGGATCGCGTGAGCCCGAGGCCTCGGTGGCTTCGGCCTTCTGTTTCCCCTTGGCTGCGCCGTCAGAGAAAATGGCACCAACTGCCTCTTCGCCCGAGGCAAAGTTGGTGGCGATGTCGAGCAGCTGGCTGGTGCTCGTGGGGGTCTTGCGACTGAGCTCGTGTACCAGCTCCTTGCAGGTGGTACCATAGATGAAGGCTCTGATGACGTCGGAGTCCGTGATGTTGGGGAGCTCGGTGCACTGCTTGGAGAATCGCCTGATGAAGTCTCGGAGGGACTCATCGGGCTTCTGCCGGCAGCTCCTGAGGTCCCAGGAGTTCCCAGGACGCACATATATGCCCTGGAAGTTCTCGATGAAGATCTTGACCAGGTCGGCCCAGTCGTGGATCATGCGCTCAGGGAGATGCTTGAGCCATGCTCTGGCCGTATCGGCCAGGTGCAGTGGGAGGTTGCGGATGATGAGCAGGTCATCGTCTGCCCCACCTAGCTGACACACTAGGCGGTAATCCGCCAGCCAGAGCTCAGGGTTGGTTTCCCCTGAGTACTTGGTGAGGTTGGCGGGCTGTCGGAATCGCGCCGGGAACTTGGCCCTGCGTATGGCCTCGCTGAAGACGCGCG
>Ga0182004_10003827_pt1 | contig 12031 bp, 5 predicted proteins | sample Sormic07211540_1_FD_120479 | JGI IMG/M metagenome (GOLD analysis project Ga0182004, IMG submission 120479) | Endophyte microbial communities from Sorghum bicolor roots, Mead, Nebraska, USA - 072115-40_1 MetaG | ecosystem: Host-associated > Plants > Roots > Unclassified | place: USA: Nebraska... | reverse complement strand
CATGATGAGACAGCCAAGGACGTGCTCTCGAAGATAAGCAAGAAATTAGAAGTAATTGCTTTAGAGATATCCAATAAAGGATGGAAACATTTATATTGTTTAAACTAGCACCCCGGTCCTTGTTTAGAGCTTTGGCTCTCCTTGTTTATCTCCTTTTAAACTCTGTAATGTTGGGCTGTGTACATCCTCGGATGTAGAAGCCGGATTTTATATCCATTATCAAAAAAAAAAAAATGTGAGGAGAACCAAAACAGCACTCCTCCCCCTTGCTTCATTCCCACCACTGTGAATTTCAAGATGAAGTAGCCTCGGCCCTTAGTGTTCCTGTACCCGTGCATATCGAACATGCGGACTTGTTCGGCAGCGCCTCGCGCAGGACGCAGAGGATGGGCTCGAACTGGTTCAATCATCTTAATGTTGTAGACTATCTGGAAGGCAAGGAATGAACTCATATTTAATAATGTTAAAATTGGCATTGAGGATTGTAAAGCTCGCTTCTTTCACTCTTTCAGGAAATCAGGCTAGCTAGCCTCCCTAAGGAGAGAACTCCAGTAGCAAAACTGTGCCCATCCTGGAAACCAGAAAAAAGAAGAAACACGATCCCATGGCAGCAAATATCTCACAGGTGTCGAAAATGGATAATTATTAATTCGAAGTTCTGCATCTTAAGATTTTGATAGTGAACACAGACAGAAACCACTTGAATGCAAATCTTCCCGTTAATACAGGGGTTTTGAAAGGCAGTAAGGCACGCAGATGCATATGTCTACGTACTTTATTACTCGACTCGAAATAGAGTTGTTACGAACTCTGTATATGTTGTAGCCCCACACCAGGACTTAACACACCTGAGTTAATAAGTAAAATGAAACACTGAACTCACAAGCCGATGCGAATTTCTCCAGGATGCTCTGGATGGTCACTTCACTGATGGATTACTAATAAATAAAACTAGAGTGTATCGGCTCCTCCACTTGTGTTTCAGACACCGAGGCTGCGTAGTGCAGAGACCACCTCCTCGTTGGCCTCATCGGCCTCTTGTTTGTCGCATATATAGGGAGGCTGCCGCCGAGATCTCCTCGTCGGTTATCTCATTCTCCTCTTCCCCGCCAGATAGATAATTAGCTGCTGAGACTGTTGGGAACTCAGTACCGCCTTCCCCTGCCTGGTCGCTTCGGAGGATCCACCCTGACTTGAACCTCTGGCCCGAGATCCTTCGAGCATTATGGTGCGGAGGTTCTGGAGAAACTGGCCTTGTTTAGTTCCCAAAAACTACAAAAAATTTTCAAGATTCTTCGTCACATCGAATCTTACGACAAATGCATGAAGCATTAAATATGGATAAAAATAAAAACTAATTACACAGTTTACCTGTAAATCGCGAGAAGAATCTTTTGACCCTAGTTAGTCTATGATTAGACAATATTTGCCACAAACAAACGAAAATGCTACAGTACCCGAAGCCAAAATTTTTTGCAAACTGAACAAGGCCTAACAGTAACGCGTCTTGTATGGTGTTGGGTGAGTGCAGGAGCTAAGCCAGAGGCAGAGGTCACAAGGAACGTGGGAGAGGACCTTCAGATCTCCCCACGATGAAGGATGGACGAAGGCACATCGGAGGATGCAAACCCCTCCAGTTTACCTAAAAAGAAGTGTGAGTCGTCAGACTTCCTGCTCGCTCAGCTTCCCATTGTTTGGCTCACGCTGGCCATTCCGGGGGCATCCCCACTGTCGCCCATGGTCTCCTCGACGGGCTCTAAACCTCGGTGAGTGAAGCCACTGAAGCGTGTTCAGTTGGATAGTTTAATTAAATAGACTAATATGAATTACAGGTTTTTTTTTGGGTCGAACTATAAACAACTGGACTTGTTTTCTGATCTGTTCAGCTTGGCTTTTTTTTTCCTTGTTTCAGTTTGGTTTGTTGTTGATGTTGCGCTGAAGGAAAAAAAACGACATGCTAGCGGGAGCAGCTGCAACAGCTTTGAGGGGAGCAGCTGGAACAGACTCATAAAACTTAATCTTTCTTTTACTTGAAATTTCTTCTGTTCCTTGTTTCAGTTTGATACGTTGTTGCATTGAACAAAATAAAAAGTGACACGGAGAATGATTGATTGACCAATAAAGCTCGTGAGCATGGACATGGTCACCGGTGCTTTGGGCATGCTCCCCTCCGAGCTGCTATAGATACTGTAATATTTATATTTTATTTGGCAATTAGAGTAACTCCAAGAGAAAAGTTATCCATGTTGTGTAATCTATATTTGACTAATTTGGAAAAAAAGAGAGTCCAACAACTATTATAATTGGTTTTCTAAAATAGCAAGTCATGTATCCTGGAAATTTTCGCATACTAGATATAACTTGCATGTGCCGCTAGCCATTCACTTCATCCTATTAGAAAGACTGTTAGAGTTTTGTATTTTTTTTTCTCGAGTTTCTACTTTAAAGATGAGCTAAATCATGAGTTTAGCCATCTATTTTTACCAACTCCGTTGGAGATGCTCTTAGTGTCCAATCATGGACTAATTAGGCTTAAAAGATTCGTCTAGCAAAATAATCTCTAGCTGTATTTTTAGTTTCATAAATTGTCTATATTTAGTACTCCATGCATGTGTCCAAATATTCAGGAGCAAAACGGGTGACTTTATCAATCTGGAGATTTGCTGGTCCAACTCGGTTCTCCCGAGGTACTCATAGAGGTAGAGTATACATATGTGTTTTTAGAAGTAAATGTATGTTCATATATGTGAGCATTTATGTCTATATATAATTGGGTCCAGCAAAAAAAAAGGCTAACCAAACCGGCCTTGTTTAGTTCACCCCGAAATTGAAAAACTTTTCAAGATTCTCTGTCACACATCTTGTGGCATATGTATGAAGCATTAAATATAAAACAAAACAAAAACTAATTGCACAGTTTATCTGTAATTTACGAGATAAAGGCACTCCATCTGCGGAGGACAATATAATGGAGGCACAGAGGCATCAGTGGTGATGGCGCCGTGGTCCCACTAGACCTTGACCCTTGGGGCAGCTGAGTCAAGTCGTCGGCACTGGTAGATATGCAGTCACTATCATGGCAGTGACATGGCGAGACGACGCCGCAGGCCTCTGCATCAATTACGGGAAGCTTCAATTAATGGATGCCAATAAGAGAGCATGCTGATAGGATAATAAGAGACTGTATGCTCTTGGTCTCAGCCACACATCAACGCAATTCCTCTGGATCGCTCTTGGTCTCAACTGTGGTGAGTTGAAGCATTTTTCATCGTTTGGAAGAATACTTACCGTTTTGAGTTGAAACAGAAACATCTTACTTAGCTTGGAACACATCTCAGGTTCAAGTCTTTTTTATCTGGGTCGCTCTTATCCTGGCCATACTGCAAAACACGCTCGTCGTGCTCTGTATTTTTAGCCGGCCGTCGATGCAACTCCTCTGCAGCTCCTCCGACGTACGGCCACCATGGTGAGTTGAAACATTTTTCATTTGGAAAACATTCCTACCAGTCCTACCGCGTATGTTTCTACATGGGCCTGAAACAGGAACACCATACACATGGCTTTGATCAAGTTTTATTAATTATGTTCAAAACTTTGTTGTTGCACTATAAACATTTGGCCCTGTTCTTTCTTTTCAGATCGGTCCAACTCAAAAGCTCGATCTGTTTCAGATTGGTCTGTAATTCCACTGAAGAGATAGACACGGCCTGCTTGGTGAGTTGAAGCATTTTTCATCATTTTGAAAAAAATTCTTTCCTCTGTATATGTTTAATTTGAGTTGAAACACAAACATCTTACTAATAAGCTTTGACCAGATTTTAAGTTCAAGTCTTCATTATCCGGGCCGCGATTATCTTAGCCGACCATCTGTACTGCAAAACACGCTGGTCGTGCTCTGTTTCTTAGCTGACCATCGATGCAACTCGTCTGCAGCTCCTCCCACGGCCACCTTGGTGAGTTTGAATCATATTCTTTTAAACACTCCTACGTATGTTGAGCAGGAACAGGGACATCTTACTTAGCTTTGGACAAATAATTTATAATAAGGTTCAAGTCTTGATCGTCGAACTAATCCTTAGGTCTTGTTTAGTTTAACTCAAAAACCAAAAAGTTTTCAAGATTTCCCATCATATCGAATCTTGTGGCACATGCATGAAGCATTAAATATAGACGAAAACAAAAACTAATTACATAGTTTGCCTGTAAAATTGTGAGATGAATCTTTTAAGCCTAGTTAGTTCATGATTGAACAATAATTACCAAATAAAAACGAAAGTGTTACAGTACCCAAAACCAACAAATTTTCGGAACTAAACAAAGCCTGTCTTTTTTTTTTCAGTCCAACTTGACAGTTCTTTTAATTGTTTCAGTTTGATCTGTTCTTACACTGAAGAAAAAGCAAAACAAGTGAGGACATACCAACTGGAACACACTACAACTTTGCAGGCTATCAGATTACCAGCACAGTGATTGGTTAATCATCTTGTCAGCCCGTGAGCATGGACCTTGTCACCGGTGCTTTGGGCATGCTCCCCTCCAAGCTGCTGGAGCTTCTCAAGGATGAGTACAAGCTGCAGAAGGGCGTCAAGGTGAAAGTCCAGTCCCTCTCCCGGGAGCTCGAGTGCATGCACGCCGCCCTCCGCAAGGTGGCGGCAGTGCCATGGGACCAGCTCGACGAGCAGGTCAAGATCTGGGCACGCGAGGTTAGGGAGGCTTCCTATGATATTGAAGATATACTTGACACCTTCCTTGTGCGTGTCGATGGCCATGAGCAGGCTGATCTGAGCAGACTCAAACGAGCCATGAAGAAGATGGGAGACTTGTTCAGCAAGGGCAAGGCTCGTCGTGAAATTTCGTGTGCCATCGAAGACATCACCAAGCAACTTCAGGAGATGACAGAGCGGCATGCCAGGTACAGGGTCGATGATCTTGTTGCCAAGCATGCTGCCACAACAAGTATTGATCCACGGCTTTCGGCTCTGTACACAAAAGTGTCACAGCTTGTTGGGATTGAAGGGCCAATGGATAAGGTCATAAAAATGCTGACATCAGTAGCAGAAGACATGGAGACGAAGATAGTATCTATTGTTGGGTTTGGAGGGTTAGGCAAGACTACTCTTGCTAGAGCTGTGTATCAGAATCTTAGTCAGGATGTCTGTTTCAAAGCTTTTGTTCCAGTTGGTCGGAATCCAGACTTAAAAACAGTCTTAAAAGACATTCTCATTGATTTGGACAAGCAACGTTACACCACCGAATTCAATTTGACAATATTGAAAGAAAAGCAACTAATCGATGAACTTCAGGAATTCCTAAAGGACAAGAGGTACTCATTATTATCATATTCCCTCCGTCTCAAAAAGACCATTGTTGTTGACTTTTATACATCTTGTTTAACCATCCATGTTATTACATCTTTTTTATAAATATCGTCTGTTTTGATATGACTTATTTGATCATTAGAGATACTTTAATAATGATTTATCTATTTTAGAATTTGCACAAAAATTTTGAATAAGACGAGCGGTCAAATATGATTGGTCAAAGTAAAAAACATCGGTCTTTTTGAGATGAAGAGAGTACTATTCAGCCTTTTAATTAAGTTACCAAACTGGTACAATCAGTTGAGAAATCTACAATATTTATATTAATAGTCTATTACGAAATCTAATGTTTCAGTGTTCATTTAGTGTTGTTATCTAGTCGCTAGTAAAGTGTTTTCCAACGATATTCCTCTTCAACTCAATGTATTACTGTTTGTGTCAGCTTGAAGACTTGAATGAGCTCTTGTCCATTTTCATGCAACTACATGACACCTTTGTTTCTGTGCGTATAGGTATTTCATTGTTATTGATGACATATGGGATGTACCTTCATGGAACATTATAAGATGTGCTCTAGACAGCAACAGCTTGGGAAGCAAAATAGTCATAACTACAAGGAAGCATGATGTTGCTGAGAAAGTTGGTTGTTCTTATAACATGGAACCCCTTGGGCATGAGAGTTCCAAAGATTTATTCTATGGAAGATTATTTGGCTCTGAAGACGAGTGTCCCAAACAATTTGTAGATGTTTCTGAAAAAATAATTAAGAAATGTGGAGGTGTGCCATTAGCTATCATTACCACATCAGGTTTGCTAGCGAATAAGATGGGAAATGTAAAACAGTGGAAAGAGTATTGTGAGTCTATTGGTTCGGGGCTTGGAAGCAATCCTGATATGGAAAATATGAGGAAGATATTATCTCTTAGCTATTATGATCTACCAGCTCACTTGAAGACATGCTTATTATATCTAAGTGTATTTCCAGAAGACTATGAGATTGTTAAGGATCGATTGATTTGGAGGTGGATAGCGGAAGACTTTGTCCCACCTGGAGAAGGGGGGCAAAGTTCATTTGAGCTTGGGTTGAGTTACTTCAATGATCTTGTAAATAGAAGCCTGATCCAACCAGCAGATATGGATGACGAAGGTACGCCTATTTCTTGCCGTGTGCATGACATGGTGCTTGATCTCATTTGTAACATATCAAGAGAAGAAAGTTTTGTTGCAACAGTACTAGATGATGCCAGGCAGAACACACCTTCTTGGGGAAGCAAGGTTCACAGGATGTCCCTGCACAATACTACTTGGCCTACAGTAATGGACTTGTCAAAACTAAGGTCACTTACTGTTTTTAGTGCTGCCAAAATTAAATTGATGCCGTCCCTTTCATATCTTCATCTTCTCCGTGTATTGGATCTAGAAGGTTGCAGTCTTAAGGAACTTACAAACTTGAGTTTCGTTGCACGCTTATTTCACCTGAGGTATCTAAGTCTAAGAAATACTAGCTATGCTGGTGAGCCCCCATCGGAGATAGGGAAGCTAAAACTTTTGCAGACATTAGACCTATGGGGAACTGATATAGAAGAATTGCCATCAAGTATTATTGGGCTAAGAAGACTGATGTTTCTGGCTCTTAATTGGCGTATCTGTCTGCCAAATGGATTGAAGAATCTAACATCCTTAGAAGTGCTACAGTATGCAATTGTTGATTCTGCGCAGATTGCAGAAGAGCTAGGCCATTTGATGCAACTGAGGATCCTCAGAGTCGGGCTGTGTAAAAAGGACACGGAAGCAGGATATTATGAGGGCATTTGCAAAGCTTTAGTGGAGTCCCTAGGCAAACTGCAAAAAATCCAACAGCTAGTAGTACTAAGCCCAAGTGACGTGGTGATGAATCTTGAAGGCTCGCTGGAGTCCCTAGGCAACCAGCTGTCCTATCTTCGTATTCGGAAAACATGGATCAATCCTGGATCGCTTCTCCTCCTATCCTCCCTGGACATAACGGTGTCTCAGGTGCGAACGGAGGACATCCAAGTCCTCGGGATGCTACAGGCTCTTCGTGTTCTACGAGTGGATGTGGCTGGTGACAACTTACAAGTGCTGGGAAGGTTCACGGTTGGCCCTGATGCCTTCCCATGCGTAATGGAGTGCAAATTCTATGGTTTCCAAACAGTACCCTCTATGTTCCCACGAGGAGCTATGCCCAGGCTTGAAGAATTCCATTTCCGTATGAGCCTGCAGGATTTCTTGAAAGGTGAATTCAGTACCGATGACCTGGCCTTGGACCACCTCTCGTCCCTTCGGAGTGTGGATGTTCGTCTTTTCGGTGGTGGACACGAAAAGATGGAGCAGGAGTTGGAAATGAAAGAGAAAGTGAAAGAGAAGCTGAGGCAAGAGGCGGATGCCCACCCCAACCACCCTTCCTTAGCCCTCTACTAGAAAAAAAAAAAAGATCCTGGATTCAACGTGTGCCTACCTAAATGCATGTAGGTACGTATATTTTCTAATGAATGCATGCATGCATATTTTCTACTGCAGTTAATTAGTCCACTCATGACTTGTTTTTCGTATCGTAGCAGCTCCCGGGTCTGAGAGTGTTGTCTCCAATTGGTGCAAAATATATATGCTACAACGGTCTTAAACAAGCAGCCACACGCTTTAGTTTGTTGGTGTACACACGGAGGAGCAGGGCAAGCTAGCTGTGTAAAACATTAGCCGTATTCTTTACCACTTATTATTGTCAATCGTGTTTTCTTTTTAATCCTTTCAAAATATGCTTCCATTATCGTTCGAATTATGTAATTCTTCTTCTTTTTTTCTTTTTGTTTCTCTCGTCCTCTGGTCTCTGTGTCATGTCTCTTATTTATACTTCTCGCCACCTTTCTTCTATACCTTATAATAAAGAGGCAAAATTTCAATCTCCTTTTTTTGTCTAAATATTTTTTAGTCTGATCTTCCATATTATTTTTCAGTCAGGGAATCAAGATCTGTGCATCCAATCCAAATGAATTAAAACAAAATCCTCTGGCCCCGTTACCGGCCTTTGAATCCTAATCGATCGGCGAGGTGTCGACTACCCGAGCGGCGGCGAAGAGGCAGAATTGAAGATGGCAGGGGAGACAACGCGCCCTAGCCCCATCCTCGACCCCGCGTGCTCGACGCCACGAACCCTGAGGCGCAAACTACCGCCTGCCTCTTTTTCTGCCTTAACGAACTGTCGTCTCGCCTCTGCTCGCGCTTGGCGCAGGACGCCGCCGGTCGTGCGTGATCCACGGCTGGTCGGTTGCCGATGCGACGAGAGCAAGTTGCGGTGCGGCCACCGAGCGCCTGAGTGTGGGGTGCTGCCTGCTCTGCTCTCTGCTATTCTTGGTGCTTGCAATTTGCAAAAAACGGCTACAGCCTGACAAGATGACCAATATAGTATGACCCATACCATGTCACAATTCCCATCCAGATCGAAGACCATCACGTGACATGCAGCGCATCGGCTGCCTGCGTGGCTGTGCACAATGCTTCTCAAAATTTCTTTTTCACAGGTTAGTCGAATATCTATTTATTTTCTCCTAATTTACTACTGCAGGTTGATATATTTTTGTTCTCGGTCTCACTAGCTTAAGAGGACCCTTTTGATGTGGATGTCTTTGACTATGCATACATAAAGTGAATGATGAGTTTGTTCATTTGTGTGTGTGTGTTTTTCATGGATGAAGTGAGAATATCTGTGCTTTATAAAAATCATTATATAAAAAGATTGCACAAAATATGCATATTATTGAATAGAATAATCTGACATTCGCCCATAGCAACGCACGGGCATGTTTGCTAGTCATCTACTAAAAGCAACTTGGTTCGTTATTTGTCCAATGATGCCATGTCTCATTGGTGGAAATTATTCTACTTCTACAGGGTGTCTTTTTTTTTAGTAGTGCAGAAGAATGTTATGAAGCTTGAAACCGAATGATGAGATGATGGTGAGGTTATATTATATTCTCCTTGCTAGTTATTGACATGCAAAAAGAATCAAATCTAGCCAAATGTGGAGCATATCTGCAAAATAAAAAAAAAACAAAAAAAACGGCGCAGGCCGGGCAGTTTTGCCAAACAGGCGGCCGGTTTTTGCTGTGTTCCGGCACCGCCCGCAGAAAATGACCCCACACCGATTTACGCCCCCAGTTTGCTAATATCATTTACTATTCTGAGTAGAAGGAGCAACGATATCATATCCGGGTTGTGAGATCTGCCAGGATTGATTAATGTCGATCGCATTAATTTATTTACACTAACCAATTCCCTCTATATAATCGAGCACAAGCATCAGGCGATTTGCATCCCAAAACACAAGAATAGTACAGTACTTGCGAGTGTTATTGATACGATGAGGGTGGTGCACTCCATCGCTGCAGCAATTTGCATCCTTCTCATGGTCATGTCTTGCACCCTCATGACACCCACCTGGGCAGCAGGTAAAATCTTCAGTTGTTGAATTGAATTCGTTAACACGAATGCATTGTAAATACGTCTGCTGATCCATTGAGTTTTGTTTTGGTGATACAGAGAAATGCTTTGATCAGCACCCGACATGCACACAGGCCGCGTGCGAGAAAAAATGCAGAGACGAATTCCGTTCCAAGCTTACCAGTTTCAGGTGCACAAACGTGCCAGGACCCAACTTGTACATTGTTTGCTGCTGCACCCACACTTGACGCGGGGATGACGATTGTTAGAAAATAGTGTGTGTAGCAATAATAATTCTACAAGGATATGTAATGAATCGACTTGCTCATGCATGTAAGAAAAGATTGACAACCAGCCAGAACCAGAGTTAAAGTCCGAATCTCACTATTGCTAGTTAGATGCTCCAATGGAGCCATAGCCACTGTGTTAATTCTCACTAGATGCACTGAAAAAAAGGATAAGTTTAACATTTCTTACAAAAATATAAATATATGTCCTTTAATATCATTTATTCCAATCATCATCGATGACAATATAGCCATTAGCTTTATTATAAGTTACAAAAAAAAATTACACAACTTTCATTATGAAAAGTGTAAGAAGTAAAGTAACCTACTAATCTTGCATCCAGAAACTATATAGATGCTCTGACTGAGACACCATGTTAATTCTTATAAATTTTTCCAATAATTAGAAACATCCTGCCATTAATTTGATATATTCTAATAATCATCCCTGATAACAGTTAAAAGTACACACCTCCATCATTATTCTTTTAGAAAGGCGGCAAGAGATTTGCTGAAATTTTATTAGACAAAAAAAACGAAAAAAGAGTTGGCACCTCCATCATTATGAAAAGTACATAAAGTAAACCTAATAGCGCATCTAAATTACTCACCTACCACTATCAGAATAATTTAAAATAACCACCTAAATATGTACACAAACTACCCACATATGCTACAATGGAAAATACTTCGAATTAACTACTTAAATTATCTTAAAAATACACATAGTTGCTATTATCTATATCTATATCTATATCTATATCTATATCTATATCTATATCTATATCTATATCTATATCTATATTTTATTAAGCCATGCCATCTTTTTCTATTGGACCCACAATACCTTCTTGCGCACCAACCAAAGGGGCACAAAAGTTACTGCACCATGGGTTCCTCTACCACAACACACATCAATTTCTCTGCCACAATAATTGCATCAAAAAGGAGTTTTTACTATAAATGCATTCATATAAGGCCATCCTCAGTGGTGGTTTTATGACATAGTTTTCAACATATCTATATTTTAGAAATAGTGTCGAAGAGTTTTGTCCCCATAAAACTCTCTCTACTCCCATAAAACTATTATCATCTCTCTCTTTATTAATACAGTACCTCAGCATATTTAATATCTATGAAACTATGACGAAACACCATTGAGACTGACCTAAAAATGAACGATTATTGCTATAGTCGAGTTTAAATAACTCCACTCTACCTCAAGCCTTGTTTAGTTCAAAACAAAAACCAAAAAAATTTCGAGATTTTCAGTCACATCGAATATTGCGGCACATGCACAGAGCATTAAATATAGACGAAAACAAAAACTAATTGCATAGTTTACCTGTAAACCGCGAGATGAATTTTTTGAGTCTAGTTAGTTCATGATTGAACAATAATTGACAAATAGAAATGAAAATGCTTCCATACCCAAAATCAAAAAAAAATCAAACTAAACAAGGCCACTCGCAAGCCACCTTGCTTTGCATGGCCATCCCTTACCCTACTCGTTGTTAGATGAGTTAATATAATTTGATTGGGCTACTGTAACATCCTAAAATTTGCATCATTTTATAAATAGGTGAAATTGATTTATTTATACATCTTTGTGAGCATTTAAACTTAAGAAATAATATTTTTTTCTGAACCATGATCGGTATTACCGATGATCATATTAAACTTGAAACCGAGTTTCTGGTGATTTCCTTCAACACATGAGCAAAGGGATGAGGTTATATATTCCTTGCTAGTTGTTAACGGCAAAAGATGGTTAGAGGAGATTACATTCGAGTTACAGGATCAAATACATGCACAAAGAATAAAATTTTGCTGAATTTTGAGCATCACGACCTCCTCCGACGTCCCCATACGAGCTCGGCAACCGTCTTTCCAGGTAACTATAGTTTTATGCGTCGTTCATATACTTTACATATATACCTAGTGCATTGTTCAAACATCACGGGTGTG
>Ga0182004_10003826_pt1 | contig 12031 bp, 13 predicted proteins | sample Sormic07211540_1_FD_120479 | JGI IMG/M metagenome (GOLD analysis project Ga0182004, IMG submission 120479) | Endophyte microbial communities from Sorghum bicolor roots, Mead, Nebraska, USA - 072115-40_1 MetaG | ecosystem: Host-associated > Plants > Roots > Unclassified | place: USA: Nebraska... | reverse complement strand
ACAAGGAATTCAGGATAACAATCATCTATGATTTTGCTAAGGTCATCAAGGTGGACACATGCATATGATATATGTATTAAAAGTGTGTAGGTAACAAGGATAATCCCAAGTTATACTTGCCTTAAACTTGCTCAATTCTCACACCATGAGCCTTCGGTCATCATCTTCTGATCATCATCACCCATAAACGGATCTCGTCTACTCGTAGCAAGCACCACACAAAGGCAAACATACAAACAACAAATAGAACAACTAAGAACAATACACCGTATAAGATAAAAGAGCGTACTAAAAGAGAATCAACGCTATAAGATCGCAAGAAGCACCGGAACATAACTTATCGCTAAAAGAAATGATTAATGTTAGTTTTATATTATAAAAGAGAAGTTTACATATTTGATTTATTTAAGTAAACAAAATAATGTAAAAGTTATGAATTCAGATTAATGTTAACATATTTATTTTCAAAGTCAAGTTAAAACTAATCATATTTTATTTATACATAATTTTATATTGTTTATACCAGTTGAACTTTAACTTGTAAAATAATGTAACATGTGAGCACTAAAATAAGTTTTATTGTATATATCATGATTGTCTAAGCAAGATATAATTAAAACATATTCAAGTTGCTATTAGCTAAATTCATGCTCATATAATTACAAAGGAAACCTATATTATTTTTAATTATAAAACTAACTAAAATCATATTAAGCAATTAAATATTTAGCAATATATGGAAAACATGTGACATAAAAACACTAGCACTAACACGTAGATTACATTGCTATGAATCTAACACAACTTGAACGGATCAAATCAGAGTTAAAATAAGCATTTTATGGCTAAAACAAACTAGTGTATTTTCTTTGTATTTCTAGATTTGTTTTTCTAAAGGAAAACGACCACAAAACTTAGTGATGTCATCATGTGATCATCATGACATCAGCACAATCATAAACAATAAAATAATAGACAATGAGGTGATACTCACGATTTTATTAATTGACCATCAGGAGTTTGCTACTGTTGTAAGCAACAACGTTGTTGCTAGTTCTGAGCAATGACGACTTGTAAGATTGGATAGCTCGATTTGTAGGTGAGATGAGTCATGATGGTGGCCGCCGGCTGATTTTGTCAAGGCTGGTCAGATGCTGCAGGCAAAGACGGCTGATGCCATAAAGCAAAAGCGAGACACAAACAACACAGAAAGAACGAGAAGACACAGAGTGGCCTCACCGACGGCGGGACAACATGCAGATGCCATGGAGCGTGCCAATCGGACTCGGAGAAGATGGCCGACAGAGAGGTGGTCTTGGGTTGGCAACGCTACTTCAGGGTTGATGAGGCGATCGATGACATCCAGTGGAAAAACTTTCTGGCGGCGCGGCAAGATTGAGACGGCGGCACATGACGAGAGCTAGGGCTCCATGCTGCTGTTCTTGTGGATAAAGAGAACGACAATAGATTGTGGCTTATATATGTAGCTGGCTGACTCGATCCGATCTGCGCCGTTCCGAACTTGAGCCGGCATTGGTCTGTTCCAGTTTTATTTACATGATGCGCAGAGCTTGCATGCCTTCTTTGTTAATGCCTCCAATGACCACATCATTGGCTCAGATCCTTGCTTCTCTTTGTATTGTTCAATCTTGTTGATTGATCCACGACTCTTAATAAAATACACACAGCAGCGTGTAGTGCGATGAGAGGATTGGCAGGCTGGACAGCGACGGAACCGAAAAGACTAATGACCAGCTCTGCCGGAGATGACGAAGGATGCGGCAATGACTTTATCTTCTTATGACGGTGGCTCTCCTCTTGGCAGATTTGGTGAGCGGCTCAAAGAAGGGTCAGCATGCAGCTCGGCATTGCAGAGATGAAGGCGGCGGCGGCAATGACGTCCTAGGGCTGCGTGGTATTTCATCATATAGACCAAGGGTTGCAAGGGTCTGGAAAAGGAGGCGATTTGGGTCTTGCTATTTATAGACGTGCATGTTATGATATTGTTCTGGAGTCCTTACCGTTCGCGGCATAGATTAGATAGACCAATAATTCCAAGGAAAGAAAAACAAAGATTATTCTTCTAGAAAAAGACTGACGACCAGCTATATAAATAAAGGAGAGTTTGCTTGCTTCAGTCGATTATCACGTCAAAGCACATAGGTACCAGGAACAAAAGGAATAACTAGAAGAAACATAGATTAGGTGTCAACGAGAGAGAGATATTGATGATCGGAGCAAAGATAACGCTAGAAGGAAAAACCAACATTCAGATATGGAAAAAAAAATTAAAGAATGATATATATTTCATATAACTAATTGATGCTATTTTAAACTAACGTTAGAAATTTTATCCAAATATCAGAATATTTATTCTAATTAGTGTTTTATATACACAACCCAAAATTTTAATTTTGGGGTGTGACACTAGCCGAACAAGGAAACTTCAAGCAAAAGGGAAGGACCATCATGAGTCATCTACCCTTCGTTACTTGGTGCTATCACACTCCAATGACAAAGGTAACATCCTAAGATAAATGGTCATCATTTAAAATGTTTTTCCTTGATTTTGGTAGACACACATTGACACATATAAGAAACTAACATGTTTGAGTTACAGTTCTACTTAATCCAACCTAATTAACCCAACACGTTTAGTTCCTTAAGCTTATTCCTAGCACCACTTCCTTGATCTCATAGTTTTAACCAAATAAGCTAAAAAGTTGCACACCTTATTTCTGAAAGATGATAGTCATAATCATGTAAAAATTGATATATTATATAAAGATAGACAATCCTTCCATATGTTAAGCTATTTAATCTATTTTGCCAAATGTCTTTAAATGATACATTCATGTTCAACCTTCCAATTTTTACCACTCATGTTATAATTGAACAAAGCACATAATATCAACTTCATCTTGTTCATGTGCCTAAGATTAGGGAAGAATAAATAAAGTTTTGGTTTTGTTGGTGTTTTTCCATCAACAGAGCCCATGCACTTCATCTCTACCTTGTCTTATGAGTGGAACACACTTCAAACAAAATGTGAGAATCAGTTGACTCCCCGATTTATACAAGTGAAGGTGAATCTGTCAAACCAAAATCAAAACTCAAAACTAAGACAGGTTTGGCAGAAGGTGACATCACCATTAAAGGCCCCACCACAAGAATTCTCATCTTAAGAACAAATCGAGGTACTTGATCAATGAACTTCACAGGGAGAAGTCCGGTTCAAGGACTCGCAACACCGAACCCTCACCAAAAGAGCTAGCATAGGAGAGAAGCACCTTAGTGTATCCAGGTAAGTATTCTTTCCCTTTATTCTAGTTTTAGTTTCTTTTAAATAGTTAAGAAAATGATGAATGAAAACAAAATAAAAATTTATCTTTATAATAAATATATATACTGTGTGATCTAAAAAATGGAAACAAAATAAAAAAATATGTCTAGTTTGCTTTATTTTGTTTTTAAGCGCTGAATAAAATAAAGAGTTTTGCCATATTTCCAGTTCTTAACGTATACAAATATTTGTAATTCTCTTGCGTACATGCTTCTTTCAGATTGATCTGTAATCCGCTGGAACAACTTGACATTGTTCAGCAATTGAATTCCCAGAAAATCAAGTGCTTTGGACCTTTATAATCTTTACGCATACAGACCTAAAGAAAACACGTCTAATGAAGACCTGATGATTTACCCGGCCACTGTTTTAGGTTATGGTAGCTTGCACAGCACCATGTTGTTGAACCGAAATTCGATAGCCTTTTTCCTCATTCTGATTAGCTGCTATTGCTAATTGGTCGTTCGAGATTTCATGCCAAGCAAGGCTTCACGTCCTAGTTTTAGAGCAACTCCAAGAGACTGGCTAAAATTAGTAGCCAAATTCTATTGTTTAGCTATTTTGTAAAGTAGAAAACTTTTTAAAAAAGAAAAGATCCACAACAGTCTTGCTATTTTACAAAATCATATAGCTTGTGTCAGTGGTTGGCTATATATGGTCATCGAAAATCATAGAATAGCTAATTTTCTATTTTACAAAACTAGGTAGCACATCTGTTGGAGTCTATCTTTTGTTATGCAAATTCTAAAATAGCATCTATAATAAAAATAGCCAAGCTGTTAGAGTTGCTCAGAGCATCTCCAACAACTTGGTATTTCAACATGCTATCCTACCAAATTTGCTAAAAGCATAAAAATCCTCCTCCAACAACTCCTTATCTCAACTTTCTAAATTTCTCAAGTTGCTATCCAGAGGTTTCTACTGCCGAGATTTGTCAAGTTGCTATCCCGAGCGCAACTTGTTGGAGATACATATTCTTTTACCAAGTGAGCGGGTCCCATCTGTCATTCTCTATTTTAACCAAGTGAGAATAGTAACTTATTGGAGACACATCTTTTTTCTTTTGCTAAATAAATTAGCAACTTGCTATAACTCAAGATTTGACAAGTGAATTTTACCAAGTTGTTGGAGATGCTCTGAGCATCTCCAAGAGCTTTTCTAAATCTCACTCTCTAAATCACTTTCTATATTTTTGTACTTTCCAATAGTTTTGGTAAATCTCATGCGCACTCTAGAAAGTCATTCTCGCCTTCTATATTTGGCTAGCGAAAAACCCGAAATAGACAATGGCTATATTTGGATGACCATTTAGAGAAGCTGTTGGAGAATAGTTTTTCATCAAAATTGCTATTCCTAGCATTTAGGGATAATATACAAAGTCTCTTGGAGATGCTCTTAGTGCTCGCTGAGATACCAATCAACCATACAAGTTCACACTTCTTTTTGTGCCTTAGACAAATCAGACTTGCGGGTGTCCACAATTATGCCATAAGAAAAAAGGCTGCACAACACCATGGAGAAAACTTCCTGTCTTTTATTTGTATATCCGAACAGAGACTTTTTGATCTAGTAATGGAGCATCACACCAGAAGTTACAACTTACAACCACTAAAGCACGATGCATAATAAATAATTCAGAAATTAGCTGAACATTGAGTCAGAAACTGGAATCATGTTCATCCGCTGCAGCAGTTTCCCCAACTCTCATCCACTGTGGATCATCAGAGTGGATGTGGGTGGGAAATTCGTCCATACGTTTAACCTAACCCCTGCTGCTAAAATAATGGAGACAAGAGAACCGAATATGTATGATAAAGTATAAAGACATATTACAAGAGTTACAATGCTCCTTATTAAACAAAGTTAAAATCAAGTTTGCACAGCTACAAGTCCACCACTCAACTGCCCAAGTTTTTAGTCTCTTGGCTCACTCATTACAGGCACAGGAAAGCTATCAGGCATCACCGTAGTACCCCCTCAGCATAGTTGACCAAGTCACCTTTACTGAGATTAATCCAAAACCAGTCTTTATTTCTTGAACATCATGGCCATGGGTTTTGGCCTTGAAGGAACAAAAATGCTGCTCCAAACTGGATGACAATGCACCTACATTGAACTTCAAATCTAACGAATAATACATCGTTACAGCAACCACCGACCTCTTTAACGCACGTGACTCCATGATAGCACCGTTAAAGAGTCGGATTTCCTCATCCAAATCACTGGTTATACAACCAACAGACAAATTAAATTTTTTCTGTACTTCCAATATTAGGACCTCTACAGTAGCCTCAACTGCATCATAAAGACGTGCGGCAGTTAACTTAACTGTACCACAATCACCAGCGAAGCGACATGTGAATGGGCGATCCCACATGACTGAAGGGCCTATGATTGATGCGCCATCAATCAGCTGTAGGTCATCTTTTTCTTGTTCACCTGTCTTGATCCTCATGTCATATTCGATTAGAGCTTGGTCAAAAAAATCTATCGCTCGCTTAGGGCCAGCCATGTTGATGAGAGAACCCTGCAAAACTATTGTACTTAGTAGCTCTTCAAATAAACATAAGAAACAGCTAGAGTAGATGCTTCTATTAGGATGTTCCACTTGTAAAAACATTTACTTGCATATTTTACCACTGATAATCAAGATCTCTGTCATTTAACAGACAAAATTGTTACAAAGTGCGCAATGGTGATAGAGGGGCAATTGTCCCTGTGATTCATTTGATTTTGTTTCAGATCCCAAATAGTCAAATAAACCTGTGTGAAATGAAAAATTTTCTGTATAGATGGAATCAATGCTATGATTCTTCATATGCCTATAAACAAAAAAAAATCAATGTGTAGTAAACTAAGCAGCAACCAAGAGCCCAAAACTGTTCAATAAGATTTTGTGGGGATAGTGGGTACATGATACTCCCTAAGTTTCATAATTTAAATCCATTACCATTATCATAGTAAACAATCATTTCATAATATAGGACCCGTTCAGGCCATTGATATGACATGTTTTTGAAAGGAGAGACTCTTCAAAAGTAGATATTGACCTTTATTTTTTCTTACAATAGATTTCCCATTGCTACTAAATCAATGTCATCTAAAAAGTATTTCAAGTATCAACATATTGATGCAACTTACACTAAGCGTGCTTATAATCTGACTCATTGTTGGTAGAAGCTTATTAAGTTTGATTTCCAAATCGAAATTTGACTTACATTGATGGACCGATAAAGTAGCTTCTACAATCCAAAGGATTATACTATCATTAAGCTACTTTTGGACAGATTAATCACATGGAATCTTTTTTTTTGGCAGCTAAAAAAAATATTACATGGGAGCTATAACACAGCAACAAAAAACTAATCCTATTTCTAGTTATTAAGGACATCAAGAGGGCAAACAAGCCTTATATCCACCAAATAATTTAAGAGAACAGTTAATTCAACATTCATAATCTATCCAAACTTTAATGATGCAAAAGAGAGATGCCGTGGAGAGTATGTAATGATATGTTTAGCCTAGTATTGTGAAATAAGTAATGTAATTTAAAATAAGGAATGACTCTACTTATCACCATCAAGTACAAAAATGGGGTATTTAGCCCTGAAATATTCCATACCATCTGATCTGCTGTCTAAATGATTCAATAAGGCAGATTTGGGGGTGGTTTTTCCCATGTGGCAGGGTCCACCTAACGAGCCATGTGGGTGAAACCACCTCAAAACTGCCCAAGGTATTATTACCCGAGGGGGTTAAGCAAACAAACCTCATTACTAGGGAGTGTTAAAACATATTCCTTGAAATAATTGGTAACTGCAGATAAGTATGGACATGCACCTGCTCCACAACGATGGGATCATCCCTGCTGAAATTGATGATATAATTAAGCAATGGATCCAGTTCATCCCGCACTGCTATGTATCCATACAACTCTACTAAGCCACCATCCACAGAAATTTCAGCCAACTCTAATGATAAAATTTGCAGCATGCAAGCACGGCCATGGTGCATGCGAATTCCATTGCGGATGATAACATTTGTGGGATCTGAAAACATCATTGCCTCCACCCGAGCTTCATAAAAATTATATAGTCATATCATAAGTTTATATTGAAATTGATGCAGTAAATAAATACTTGAAAGTAAATATGCTATTTGAGGATTACATGGTCTATCGGTAATTTTTCATTTTCATCATCTAAGCATAGACAATCTATGTTCCTTTTTCTAGGAATTGTGCACCCTTGAAAAGTTCTAGGAACAACACAAAAAGCAATGCCTTGAAAAGCTTATCAGTTGCTTGCAGTGAAAGCATTCAGCACAGGATTAATGAGGGTTGAAGGGGCTATCAACACAAATGGTATGACATCTTTTGTCCCAAAGCATACAATGCCTGCAATCTATATCTTATATAATTGGAACCCACTAAGCATCATAAATACTATTTCTCTCTTCTCTCAAGCAGCCACATCACCTTGATCATTCTGTCCGTCAGATACAACTCTGCATGTATTCTGCCCATTAGGATGCATGTCTCTTTGATTTCTTTCTTCTCCATTCATTAATTAACTAAAGAGAAACTCATGAGCCCAAGATTTTCATCCAAGAGATCACTCACATGGCTTTCAATGTAATCTCAACAAGTGCACGATTTATATGAGCAACTAAACAACCACTATCTCTCTCCACATTTGCACCATTTATGTGAAAAAATGAACACACACAAGAGGAACTTCTAATATTTTCTTCCTCAATCAGTTTGTCTTATATATGTCATCCGAGATACAATTTTAATGTGTTATGATGCATGTCATTTCATCCACATGGCTTATGACATGGGTGAATGAATTGGACACACACTTATGATGCATGCCATGTCATCCCGAATACACATGATCCCCAAGGATCAGTGCCCAAAGATGTCGACAGCTAGTACGGTCCACCTTGCTGGCCATCGGCTCTCCATGGCGCCACCCTAGATAGAGCTAACCTTTTTAACTCACATCAAATCATTTCAGAGATGTACGGCTGATGGTTTATGCGGCTGATAAGCCAGTTGAAGCTGATTTGTTGTGAGAGAAAAATATTGTTCCATGGCTGATAAACCAGAATTTCTTGCCCTAGTGATACTAATGTTTCTCGATCTACGTGCAGCTCTACTCAACCGATATTGTTTCTTTCTATTTGTTAGTTGATGGTGTTTTGTAGCTCTTAATATACATATATGTGTTGCAATGTAGTTTGCTCCGTTTTTTACGATTTTCTTTATTTCCACCTCCATTCTTTTTATGTACAAATTCATGTGGGTTTTGTTATTTTATTTGATTAGTAAATGGTCTATTCCATGAGATGAAACGGTTGTTGAATGTTGACGCATGTGTGACAGCTACCATTATGATTACATACCAAGCCAGACTACCACTATGTGTTTAGCAACATTTATCTATTTTTTATTTGAAAACCAGTTCTATTTTGTATTAACCCTGTGTTCACATTAGCCCTACCATGACATGCTTCCTTTATTCGAAAATCCACCATTTCATGTTTTCAGCAAACTCGATCTAAGTGCTGCTTTGTAATATTACATGCTCTTCATACTCTTTTACCTAAAAAAACTCTTGCATATTTTGGCCATAGTTTATAAAAAATCTCCCTTAAATCCCGCAGCAACGCACAATGATTCACCTAGTTTATTTACATGAGATTGGTGTGCGGAGTTGGGTGGGATGATTTCCAGCCCATTAGTGCATTGGTGCTACAACTCAATACCCTCCAGTATTACTGCAGAAGAGTGATGGAGGAGAGAAACCTCTATCCTTATGTCATGTGGGGGGCCGACACTACAGCTGCCGGCCTCGGACACGAGTGAAGGAGAATATAATTGGTGGAATATTTGAATATATTGCATTGGGCCTCATGGGCTGATTATATAGGATACATAGGACTAACACCTTATGTGGGTACACAATACGGTACTATTCCTATTTACTCTAATATCCCACCGCAGTCACAGCAGGAGCGCTACAGACGGTAAGACTGGAGAAGAAGCTGATAAGTAACATCTCCCCCGTAGTCATAACAGTCGATGCGCCGCGTATACTGTGGCTGGAGAAGAAGCCGATGAGTCCTCATGCAACGCGGTAGCCCTTTGTGCCGATGTCGAGGTAGCCAAGCGTAAGGGCGCAGTAGCCATGGTCGAAGAAGCCGTGCTGAAGATGGCCGAGGTCGACGTAGTTGTGGTTGGTTGCGTGTCGATGGAGCTGCAGGCACACAAGGGGCGCCATGGTAATGACGGAGACGCGTCGAGGCAGTCGTCATGGGAGGGGTTGATGCCGAAGTCGATGCAATCAGAACCGTCGTAGAAGAAGGGCGACGACGCAATCGAGGCAGACGGGGTAGGAACGGGAGGGTCGATGCCGAAGTCGATGCAGTCAAGCCGCCTGAGCACCGAGGCGCAATTGGATTTGCCAGATCCAGCAACGCGTCGGGGATGAAAGCATGTGTCGGTGTTGCCAATACCAAGCGTACAAGAGATAGGGCCCCAACCGTGTGGTTGTGCTGGACGAAGAAGCAATGCGGGAGAAGACGCGTCGGCGAGCAGGTCTCAGCGACGACGCGGGTAGTGGCAGCTCGATGACGAAGACCCAATCAATAGGACGAAGACCTTGTGCAGACAGATGGCGCAGCAGGGATTGCGCAACACAGTCGTCGATGCACAGATGATGGCGATGGAGATGCAACGGCGAAGCGTACACACGGACAAAGTGTTGTGGCCCGATGAGGCGACACAACAGCAGCCCTATTGCTCGAAGAAGATGCACGTAGTACTCGGAGACGATGTCGATGAAGTCGATGTCGATGAAGTCGATGTCGATGCCGGAGTAGAACGCGCGAGGTCGACGGACGGTGGGCGACTCAATCCCGATCAGTGATCGGGCAAACCAAAAAGATACAGCAGCAGCAGATCGGGTGTACCCAGTCCTGATCGGGCAGCGCAAGGCGCACGGTGGGTCACGAACACGCGGGGTCGAAGGCGCCAACGCAGATCGACGAGGTGGAGATGGACAGATCCGCCCAGCAACAGCGACACGCCAGATCTGGCTGCCTCCATGGCAGCGCAGGGTCAAGGCGTGTGGCCGGCCCTAGCTGCCCTCCACAGCGTCACTACAGGGAAGTTGCGGCCTCGGTACTATGTGTTGTACCGCATTGCTGCTATCATCAACGACGTCGCCTACCTCCTCGAGCTCCCTCCCCACACCTGTCTGCACAATGTCTTCCACGTCGGGCTCCTAAAGAAGTTCGTGGGCACTCCTGCCACTCCTCCGACTCTGCCTCCCGTGCATCATGGTGCCACACAGCCAGTTCTAGAACACGCCTCGCGCACCAAGCTGGCCTACGGCGTCCGCCAAGTCCTGATACATTGGCAAGGCGAGCCCTCGACCTTCGCCACCTGGGAAGACATTGACAGCTTCACCAAGCGCTACCCAAGCTTCCAGCTCGAGGACGAGCTGCTCGTCAAGGTGGGGAGAGATGTCATGTGGGGGCCGACACTACAGTCACTGGCTTCGGACACGAGGAGCAGCCACGGCAGCCCCCAAGGACGCACATGGCCTGGAAGAAACCAAGGAGGCTTAGGCAGCTAGAGGGGCTGTAGTCTTTAAGGCAATTAAGAAGTAATAGAGATTACGGAATTAATTAGCCAGTTAGCAGTTAATGGCTGGCACAAGCTAAGCTCCTATATGTACCCTCTGTACTCGTTGAATGAAAGCAAGTAAAAAGTTCCCTAATCTCCCTCTGCTATTCTTCATCTCACCTCTGCTCTTGGTAGCCAGGCAAAAGCCGTGGCAACCTTACCTGGTTCGAACTATGAGCTGAGAAGCCAAGGGCCGCCATCCCTAGATACCCAGGCCCATGACACCTTCTAACAAGGTAAGACTCCTAGCATCACCTACAAGCATATGGCAATAGGATTATTCCACTCAAGGATTTGTTCAGGTGTCCTAAACCCCATGGAAGTCCCCACGCTGACATATTGGGTACCACATGTGGAAAAACTGTGCACCCTCAAACTCAGCCCGTGCAGGTGCTTGTGCCCATCGTTCCTGTGACCTTCCTCCAAGAGCCGCTCTACCCCTTACCCTACCCTAGCACTTCCTTTCAAGCACTATTGCCGCTCTCCATTTTCTACCCTCACCGCCTCTCTGCATTACTAAACATTCCATCACTCTTCTGCAGATGATGGCGGCAGGTGCTGATAGTATTACGGATCCTCACTTCTGCAGATGAAAAGTTGTCTCTTCAACTTGTAGATTACAAAGCACACAACCATAATCCTCACTTCTGTTACCTTTTAGTTTTCCTTCTTAGGATATTTCTTGTATTGGGTTGGTCCACAAAAAGAAGCCAGATGAAAACATTGATTTTTTTTTTGTAACACTAAACACTTTGATTTCCAATGCATGTTGTGTGACCAAGAGGAAGAAACTGCTCGGCACGTTCTCACAACTTGTGTTTTTGTATGAAAATTCTGGTATAATTTATCGGTTCCCATCGGATTGGAGTGTATTTTTCCAAATAACAATGAGTTGAGCTTTCTGGATTGGTGGAGAAAAGCAAGTCTAAGGATAGGAAAGCCCCAAAGGGTTTAAGACTGCTGTAATTTTGGGTGCTTGGACCTTGTGGATT
>Ga0182004_10003825_pt1 | contig 12032 bp, 18 predicted proteins | sample Sormic07211540_1_FD_120479 | JGI IMG/M metagenome (GOLD analysis project Ga0182004, IMG submission 120479) | Endophyte microbial communities from Sorghum bicolor roots, Mead, Nebraska, USA - 072115-40_1 MetaG | ecosystem: Host-associated > Plants > Roots > Unclassified | place: USA: Nebraska... | reverse complement strand
CAGCACGATCAGCTTCACAGCCACGATCACGATCAATCCGCTGCCACACCGAACCGCGAACCACAACGCAGGAGGAGGTGTTGCCACCTCTCCCCCTAGGACACTCGTAGGAACGATGGCCCAGGGAACGACAGCGGAAACAGCAGGTCTTTGAACGACAGTAGGCGGCTGTGTGCGAAGGCGAGAGGCAATTGAAACACAGGCCAGCAAGGTCACTGGGCACTGGGCGGCGTGGAGGACGAGCCGCACGTAGACGCCGCCGCCGAGCACCTCGTGACTCGGCCTTCTGCCACCCTTCCGGGCCTGGAGCAGACACGCCCGCACGCCCCTGCCCAGAACGGGACCGATGGCGGAGCGTAATCTTTGGAGCCAGAGGCGGGGAAGAAGGGTTCGCCGGTGACGGGAGCTCAACCGCTGCCGCCCCCTCCTCCGGCCAGCCAACGAACGCCGCCGAAGGTGCCGCTGGAGCAGAGCTTGAGGTCGAGATAACCACGTCGCGGTATGAAGGTAGCGAGCCACCAGAGCAGGAGGAAGGCGGACTATCTGTGTTCCAGCGCTCGCACTTGGAGCGACCACGCGACACAGAACAGGCCGCCGAGGAGGACAAGGAAGGGGTGGAACCTGACGTCTTCATAGGGGAGGATGGGGAGGTGGCCGCCGGATCCGGAGTGGGTACCGGCGGGGGGCTGGGGTGGGGAGACGAGACGTCAAGGGGAGCGGGAGAGACGGAAGCCATCTAAAATGGAATTCACAGCATGGTATAGAACTTCAGCTGCCTGCTTTGTTTGTGCGTGATACACCACGCTGTGTTTTCTTCTGGTCTTCACCGCATCCTAATTATCCTAACTTATACGAGGATGCGGCTTTCCAGGCTGTTAGTTTCTTACAGACCTTGTATGGGTTTATGGTTGTGGATTATACATACTACACTATGATTTGTCAACGGGATTTTGTTACTCATCTATTTAGTGTTGCTAATAGGGGTGCTAACCTTGCTCGTTTGGTTGTTGTAACTATGGATGTTGAGCAACGTTCTGCTTTGCAGTTGATACATTGTGCTGATCAGATAATTCAGGATCTTAATGCGTTGCTCAATCCTATGGTTCCGTAATTATATTTGTGCGTTTTTTTATGATACCTTTTTCTCTTAATATACGTTTGTATTAATTTCTTTTATTTTGTTCGGATGGGGTATCTTATATCGATGCATTCTATATTGTGGTTCAGATTTTACGTCGCTCTGCCTATATATAGAGGTCCATCTGTACTGTCTTTTTTGCTGGTTTCCTTATATTATTTTGGATGTTTTCCTGCTCACAGTATATTGTAACAGTAATACAAAACCCATGGACCTGGATCACCTCTGTGCGTTACAGCTATAAAGCTACCCGTGTCCGTGTCTACAACCTGTTGGAACCATGATTCTATTTATGGATATTTGCTAAAATTGTGTTTTCCTGTTGCTTGGTCGTTCCTTCTCTTCTTGTTACTGTTTCTTTGATGGCAGCTATTCTGCATACTGATGGACACACCATCACGATGAGATCTTGTTCCAAAATGTAAGTACTTTTTTTTAAACTTATGCTTTTTCCCTTTTAATATTTCTTTTAATTTTGCTCTGCGTTCTATTGCTGTGTGTTCATCTTTTGTGTTAACTCATATGCATTTAGCGTGCGGTCTACTTACCGACGCTTTAGCGTCTGAGGCGGAATCTGCCACGGAGACGTCTACTATTGTCTCCAACGTACCATGTATGTTATTTTATCTACGCTATGTTGCTAATGTATTCTATAGCTGCCTGCCTATTGTGTGCCTATATCCTATGTTTATTAAATTTCTAGATAGTTTCCTATGTGATAGTATCTATTTATTTCCTCTAGCTACGACACGTCGTGGTGGCAAACGTCTCTGGCAGTCAAATTATGAGTTGCCTATCCATAGCTTCCCTCTACGAGTAGTTCCATATGCTGGTAATTGCCAAACTTTTGTTGGTTCCTCGTTTCGGGTATAGTTGCCTATACTATATCTGCGTACCATGTTTTGATCTACTTTCGTTCTTCGGGTTTACAGTTCGGATTCATACTCCACATCAATTATTTGTTCCAACAACATCTGTACATAATCATCGACAATCTATCAGAGTTACAGGTTTAAGTAATACCATTTTGTTCTGCCTTCCCGTTGTTCGTTCATCGGTCATCGGTTCTACATTTAATCGGTATTTTTCTCCCTATTGTTCTTTTCCTTCATTAAGCTTCTTCTGCCACGATTTTCCCTGATCGCCATGAAGTATCCAGTCCACAATCTACTAAATGTCGCCGTCAAAGAAGAGAGAGGCTACAATAACAGCTTATAGCATGCAGAGGTCTCTCTTCATCTGAATCAACATATTTATATAAATTCCATTGCTTCGTGTGTGGTATTATCAATCTCATATTTCCTAATGCCATGCTATTGCACGGGATACCATACATCCCTGATTCATCCTTAGGTTGTGTCCGTTTTGCTCCACTTTTCGTTGCTGCACTTAAAGGTACATTGTGCCATTTGTGCTATAACCTTGCAAATTATATACGTCTATTGCTCTACGTTCTACCTTGTCTACCTTCCGTTTTTAATGGTGTTGCATTATTTGTGCAGCATCATATCCTGGCCGGTCATATTACGGTCCACCAGATTTTACCTGTGCTCATTGCTATGCTATTTTCTGGTATGCTGAGAGAGTGAAGCATGAGGTGCCATGCCATGCCTCTGGAGTAATTTATAATAATTGTTGCAAAGGTGGCCGGGTTATCATTCCTCCTTTCAATATCCGTCCAGAGCCTTTGGCGTCGTTGGCTAGATTTGATGGTGATATAAGGTGCAATAGATTCATGAAGAGCATTCGGCAGTACAATTGTCTATTTGCTTTCACTTCAATGGGGGCAAATATAGACCGCTCAGTGAATGATGGTGTGGTCCTCCTATGTTCAAGATTTGTGGTCAGATCCACCATCGTATTGGATCTTTGCTTCCAGCAGCCGATCGACCACCTAAATTTATACAATTGTATATTTACGACACATCAAATGAGGTGTACAATAGAATTCAAGCTCTGGATCCTTCTGAACCATCTACCGGTAATCTAGACACTTCAGTAATAGAGGCTCTGACATGTATGCTAGATCGGCATAATCCTTTGGCCAAACAGTTCAGAGCTGCAAGAGATAGGCTACGCGACCATCCCGATGAGGAGTTTGTTATCAGGAATGTAGGAGCTAGAGAGGGAGATCCTGTGCAGTATAACCTTCCCGAGGTTGATGAACTCGCTATGCTTGTGGTGGAGGATTTCTCTATTGATACTTTCCAGCGAGATATTGTTATACAAACACGTTTCGGTGACCTGCACCAGATATCTGCATTGCATCCTGCCTTCATGGCCCTGCAGTACCCTCTTCTATTTCCCTTTGGTGAAAGAGGTTTCCAAGTTGGGGTACTATATCATGGTTTGCAGCCTTCAAGTAGCAGCTCACGCACAAAAGTAACTATGCAGGACTATTTCCGTTACATGTTCCATTACCGGCAGAACCAACCAAATCCATACTTATGTTACGGAGCTCTTTCTAGCCAAATTAAGGTTGACGCTCGTGCGTGTATTGATATGAATAGATTACGGTATATTCTTGATCATCAAGATGATATACGTGTGGATACTATCCACGGTATTACAGATGTTGTTAGCTGAGGTTGTATAGAAGGAAGTGAGATGGGTAAAATAACTGTCCTCCCAGCATCTTTTACCGGTGGTCGTCGCTATATGATACAGAATTATCATGATGCCATAGCTATTTGTAGAGAGTATGGGCCACCTGATTTCTTTATCACTTTCACGTGCAATCCTAAGTGGCCAGAAATTGCTGAGGGGGTACTGGAGGCGGGTCAGCGAGGTAGTGATAGAGCAGATGTTGTTGTCAGGATATTTAATATGAAACTTGAAGACCTTCTCCATGATATACGTAGCGGTGCTGTTTTTGGCAAATGTAATGCAGGTGCTGGTTTTATCCCAGACTTATTTTACACTCTATTATACCTCCACTTTCTGTATTTTTTAAAATAAATAGTACTATGTGTCTGGGCTTCCTTGACTATTTCCTTCGTTATGTAGTGCTGCACACCGTTGAATTCCAGAAATGCGGTCTCCCTCATGCTCATATTATCCTATGGAGTTCAATTGATACGACTAATCCAACACCTACACTTATCAATTCCTTTATCAGCGCCGAAATTCCAGGTCCCAGAGTTGACCCATTGGGTTATATTCTTGTGGCTGAACACATGATGCATGGTCCTTGTGGGAGGCAGAATCCTATTTGCCCTTGTATGAAAAACAATAAGTGCTCCAAATTTTGTCCAAAATCTTATCAAGAAGAAAAATCTGTTGATGGTGATGGTTTTGCTGTATACAGATGCAAGAAAAATGGGCTGTATATTGAAAAAGGGGGGCAGGGCCTTGATAATGCATGGGTTGTTCTATACAATATCAATCTCCTCAAGAAATACCAAGCTCATATAAATGTAGAATGGTGTAACAAGACAATTTTTGTTAAGTACTTATTTAAGTATGTAACAAAAGGTGCTGATTGTAGCAAAGTGTATCTTCAGAGAGTTTGCAATGGAGAGGAGGCCCCTTATGACAAAGAAAGTCAGACTGTCAATGAGGTTAATGAATATTTAGACTGTCGTTATATATGTGAACAAGATGCATGCTGGCGCATTTTTGGGTATGATATTCACAGACACTATCCTGCCGTAGAGAGAATGCCGGTCCATTTACCAAATGATAATTATATTTCGTATAGTGCAAGAGCTAATATGGACAAGTTATTGTCTGTAGAATTCCTTAGGAGGACTATGCTAACAGAGTAGTTTACAGCCAATATAACTTATAATGATGCTAGGAATCTTACATATCTTTAGTTTCCTTTGATGTGGAGATGGGATACTGATACAAGATCATGGGTTAAACGTCGGGACAATCGTCCTAAAGTAGGTAGATTGCATTATGTACACCCATCTGCTGGAGAGAGGTATTACCTACGGATGCTGCTACTTAAGGTTAAAGGAGCATTCGGGTTTCGAGACCTTATATGTCATAATGGAGTTCAATACACTACATTTAAAGAGGCTTGAAAATCGTGAGGGCTTATTGGAGATGATCAAGAGTGGTATGATGTGTTTGATGAAGCAGCGACCTGGGCTACGTCGGTGCACCTACGTAGGCTATTTGTCACCATGATCCTTTTCTGTGAGGTTGGAGATGAGCATCTTTTCTTTGAAAAAGTTTGGCGTCTGCTCAGCGATGATATTCAGTATCAGATCAGAGATATTGTAGGTGAAAGAAGTTATCAGATGTCAGATGAAGATCTTAGAGATTGTTTGCTTGATGAGTTATCTACAATATTTTCCAAGAGTGGTCACAACATTCGTGATTACAATCTTCCTCGCATAGTGGGTCTACCTTGTCGTCCAGCAACAAATCGCTTAATCGAAGAAGAATTAGCCCATTGGTGTCCACAGTACAATGAACAAAATAATTTGGCAGACAGTTTGAATTATGGTCAGCTCCAAGCTTTTAATGCTATTGTGACTACTGTCACTGATAACAGACCAGGATTTTTCTTTGTATCAGGTTATGGAGGTAAAGGGAAAACTTACCTATGGAAATGTAGTGTCATATCTGAGATCGCAACGAAAGATAGTTCTCACTGTTGCGTCTTCCGGCGTTGCCTCACTTCTCCTACCAGGTGGCCGCACGGCTCACTCGCGTTTTAAAATCCCATGCGATCTTGATGATTCTTCTATCTGTGACATCAAAAGAGGAACAATGTTGGCAGATCTAATACAGGCAACATCAATAATCATTTGGGATGAAGCTCTCATGACAAATAGAAGAGCGTTTGAGGCCGTAGATAGAACCCTTCGCGACATACAGAGTTCTTGTTTTCCTTGTGCTTCCTCTGTTCCTTTTGGTGGGAAAGTTATTATAGTGCTTGGTGGTGATCTAAGGCAAATCTTACCTGTCATTGAGGGTGGTAATCGAGCAGAAATTGTCAATGCTGCCTCACATCTGTGGGCTTTTGTGGTTGTGCTCCATCTAACAGAAAATATGTGCCTTATATCATCTGCTCAGAGTATCAACTCTCTGAATTTAGTGACTGGATGCTGAATGTTGGCTACAGCAACATCCCATCAAGAGCTAAAGAAGGAGAGATTGAACCTTCGTGGATCAAAATCCCATCTGATTTAGTACTTACCACAGATGGTGATAAACTAAGCTGTATTGTAGATGCTATTTACCCTGATCTTTTCCAAAGGTATCAAGATGCCACATACCTCAAGGAACGCGCCATTCTTGCTCCAACAAATGAGATCGCTGAAGTAGTGAATGATCATATTATTTCCATATTGCCAGGCCAAAGTCAGGAGTACTTTAGTTGCGACACCATATCAAAATCTGCTGGTGGACATGAATCCTACGAGTTATTATACCCTGTGGAATTTCTCAACTCATTGAATGGCAATAATTTCCTTCAACATATACTGAGTTTGAAGATAGGTGTCCCAATAATGTTGTTGCATAATTTAAATCAGTCCGATGGTCTTTGCAATGGTACTAGATTAATTATTACACGACTTGGTGACAAAATGATACAAGCAACGATGATTACTGGGCCCCGCACAAGAGAGGACGTTTTTATACCTCGAATCTCTATTACACTCAAATGCACTAAATGGCCATATGTTCTTGAGAGACGGCAATTCCCAATCAAAGCTTGCTATGCTATGACAATCAACAAAAGCCAAGGACACACCCTTTCCTACATAGGTGTATACTTGAAGAAACCTGTTTTTAGTCATGGTCAGCTCTATGTTGCTGTATCCCGTGTTACTGGAAGGCAAGGATTGAAGCTCCTAATGTTGGACGATGATGAAAATTGTACTGATGAAAGAAGAAATGTCGTCTACAAGGAAGTGTTTGCTTCACTTACATCTGCACACATAAGCTCCTTAGCGTCATAGAACATTGACAATACATAGTGTTCTACCTTAGGCTTACTAATATTCCGTCTCTCTGTTTCTTAATTGTATAGTTTGTAACATTATATATACGAGTGTATTATTCACCTATGTTGAAACAATGTTGTTTCTTTTCTGTACTGTTTCCTCTATAAACTAATTTGCCTATACTGGAATAGTGCTGCTTTCCTCTTTACTTTTGTCTCTATAAGCTTATGTACATATAATCCAGCGATATACAACTCTTTGTTGAGTTAGGTTATGTAGCTATACCTTTTTACTTTCTATTATCCTATGTTGCTTGAATTCCCATTCATTGTCACAAGATTCCATATACTTTATACTGTGAAATATTATTCTGTGCTGATATACTCTTTTATATAATGCCTATACTTTAGTTTCCTACTCCAAGATCTGCAAATTCGACTTGAATTTTATTATGGAAAAATTGCAAGTTTACTGTATTATACGTTTATTTTCTTTACTTTATTGCTTTGGTTTACAAATACTGTTTTACCATCAGATTATACACTAATGTACCGGTATTTCTTCTTGGCAGATGAGATGATGCAGCAAGGTTCACCGCGATGTCTTTTTTATCAGATTTGACAATTGGCCCAGTGAAGAGTGCTATTTGTGTATGTGTTATGCGAAGGTGGATTCATGATGGGAATGAACCCGGTAGTGCTGTCCACTATATAGCTTTTGTCTTAGCTGATGAAAAGGTCCGAACTTGCTACATATTTCGCTTCGTTACATTTCCTACTGGTCTCAAACGAGTTAGATACTAATCATGTTTACCATAGTATCCGTTAAATACTATTGTACACTTTGGTTTCATCTCTTCTATTGTTTAACATTTTATGTTTGTTACTATGCAGGGGGACTTCATATATGCTCAAATTTTACAACCCCAAATTCAAAAGCTTGGTGACCTTCTTCAAATTGTTGGCACATGTACCGTTGCTAAGTTTAATGTCAGAGCATCAAAGACAAGCTATATACCTTTTGAGACAAAAATTATGATCGAATTCATGAGATTCACTACTGTCTTTCAAGTACAGGATCCTTACGAATACTTTTCCTGCATATGTTTACAACCTAACTCCATTTTCCAGCATTAATCCTGTCGGTGCAGCAGCTACTAAATTTATTGGTAAACGCTTGATAACATACGGTTTATTACAGTTGTATATTTATCATCATATATGACAAAAATATAATGAATGCAGATGTACTGGGCATTATTATAGCCGTTGAAAACAGTCGAACAATGCCTCTAAAGAAGAGAGAAAGGGTTGCAACAATCAAGGAAATCACCATAAAGAACATAAGGTACAATCACCTATATTAATTTCAACTGTATATTCATATTAACTATGTTGTCCTATAATAACTTTTGTCTTATTTCCAGTGATGAAGAACAGAAGGTAACCTTATGGGAAAATCGTGCAAAGGAGTTCGACATGCCTACTACTTCTACGTCGCAAAATCCTCACTCCGTAGTAGTCCTCTTTGTTGGTTGTTTACCCACGACTTTGTGCAGTAAGTCCAGCACCTGCAGTATTATCTACCTCATTACTTCTCAATTTTTATGCACTATTTTGTGTATTTATATTTCCCCAATATTATTATTCAGATGTTGTTCAAGTTTATCGAGGAAACCCTTTCCAATGTTATTTCAACCCAGATATCAAGGAAGCACAACCTTTGTACAATAGTGTCAGTGTCTAGACTCGTCGTCTAGACACTAACGAGTGATGAGTCTGCGTGTCTTCCTAACCCGAATGATGATGCAAGTGGAACACAGAGAATTTATACTGGTTCGGGCTAATGGTGCCCTTGTGAGATTGGGTGTCTGTATTGCCTTGCACCTGAAAAGTGCTCGTAGTAGGGGTATACAAGCAGGTTGCGAGAGAGGGCTAAGTCCCAGGTCTCGACTTTGTGTGGTGGACAGAGTGCTACTCGCTACTCTGGTGTGTGCGTGAACTTGCTTTGAGTTCTCGTGTTGTGAGCCGTGTCTTGGGTGTTTGCCCTGGCTCCCCTTTTATAGTCTCAAGGGGTCATAGGGTTTTACATGTGTTGACTGGTGATCTACTCTTTCTGAATGGTAAAGTCACAGTCCCGACCCTGTGGAAGCTTGCCCATCTCGTCCTTGGGGCATGGTTGGCGGCATGGTTGCTCCTGTGGAGGGTTGCCGAGCCCTGTTGATATCGTGGGGGTCGGATCGGTGATACTGTAGCTTGTCCTGTAACAGTAAGAGAAGACAGCCACAGTGACGCAGGTTAATCCTATCCATACCTCTTTTACTGTGAGGCTGTACTTCACAGTGAAAGAGGTAAGGCTGCACAGTGGAAAAGGTAAGGCTACACAGTGGCCGGGGTTGTTGGAACAGTTGCTGCCATGCCCTACCGTAGTATGGGGATCACAGCGTGTGTCATGTCGAGAGTACGACCGCTGTGCGTTGGAAGCCTGGCTCCGAGATGGGGGCTCGGGCGAGGCGGTGTTTTACGCCCGAGCCCCAGAGGGGTCGGGCGATACGGAACCCGCGCCCGAGGCCAAGGGGTCGGGCGAGCTGGAGCTTGCGCCTGAGGCCAAGGGGTCGGGCGAGACGGAACCCGCGCCCAAGCCCTGATGGTCTCTGGTGATTTGCCTTATCTCCTTTTTGTGATTTTTATTTCTTAGATTTGGGTATCCCTTTTTATGGTACCCAACAGTAGCCCCCGAGCCTCTAGAGGGGTGAAGACACCCTTCCGGAGGTTCTTTTTTAAGGGACATTTTTTGTTGATCTGGAGCTTCTTATTTCCTTCAGGGGGTCCGCGCGAGCGCACCTGCCCGGTGTAGCCCCCGAGCCTTTTGGAGGAATGGTGTTATTCCGTCAAAGGCTTTTACCCCTGAATGTTGCAGTCGGGAGTATCCAAAGGATAGGTTACGCATTCTTTGTACGCAGTGCCTGTTCCCTTTATGAGGGGAAGCCCCCGAGCCCTTTTCCCCACAAGGGTCGATCAGGTTCTTTCCTGTCTTACCACTACGTCCCTCATCCATCCTTTCGCTCGGAGGAGGAGTGGGTGACGCCGCACTACCCTCGATGGGCGTGTATCGACGTTCCCCGAGAGCTGCAGGCGGGTAAATCCAAGCGGATGCCCGAGCCCCATTCGATAGGGTTCGGCTGGTGGCCCTATGGGCGCATCTCAAAATACCTGAGGGCAGTCATGGTGGATGTCAGAACCGTTCGATAGGTTCCGAGGGCTCGATGCCTCCCTCGATGGGATCCCAATCGCGTGACACCCGCATGGGTCTCGGATACGAGTTGGCAAAGATGCGCCGATCCCCTGGGGGGCTTGGACCATGGCCTCTATTGTGCTCATTCTCAGTCATCCCTTGCTCTGTCATCCTGAGGCGACTGTTCGAACCCATTTGTCGGGTCAGTCTCGCAACATCTGGAACGTAGGTGGCGATGGCCGGGAGATTTTTTACCTTGGGAGATTTCAGATTGATTGCAGTATCGGGGTCGGGCGAGACAGAGCTTATCCTAAAAGAAACCGCCCTGCTGCTTGGCTCGGGTGTAGCAGGGGGTCGGGCGACGCTTGCCATGGAAGGAACCGCCCTGACGCAACTTTTCAGGGTGCCCCATTTGAGGCGACTCGCATGGGGAGTCGGAACGATCGTGCTGTTGTGCCCGAGACGGATGTGATGCCTTGCCTGCGAAATTAATGCGCATGTGGGCGCAGTGGGCGTGAGAATCGGGAGAACTGGGCACTTCAATTTTTTCATCTGATCAGCGAAAGGGCGACGGTTGCTCTTTTCCCTATTGATCTTCTGTGTGGGAGGCGTGGCCGCGGTGCGCTCCTTCTATAAAAGTAGCCGCGAGGGTCCTTTACCCTTTTTACCTGCCCTTGCTCTCAAAACGCCGTTGCCTCCTAATTCCTCTGCCGCCGCCTTCTTGACACCATCCCGCAAGCATCCTCTTTCACCCTCAGCCATGGCCGGTGACGACGCGTGGTATCCCTGCAACACGACCAGGGCAGCGTTGGAGGCACGTGTGAAGGGCGGACTTCTTCGCCCTATTACGGATGAGGGTGCGCCGGAGTGGATCGTTCCCCTAGTGAGCGACACGGAACCAAACCCGCCTCCAGGCTATGTGGTTTGCTTCCTGTCTTTCCTGGAGCGGGGGTTCGGAGCACCCGTCGGCTGGCTCATCCAGGCCATTCTTCATTACTACGAAGTGGAGCTGCACATCCTCAACCCCAACTCCGTGATGCAGGCGGCCGTCTTTGCCACGGTGTGCGAGTGGTTCCTGGGGGTCCCTCCCCACTGGAACCTCTGGCTTCACCTCTTCAAGGCGGAGATGTCTTCCCGCAACAAGGGAGGGGAGAAGAGACCCCTGCGGCCCGCGGTTGCACGCTGCAGCTCCGCCAGTCGTGCTCCCACCTTTACATCCGGAGTAACATGCCCTCGTCGAACCGGGGGTGGTAGAACGGGTGGTTCTACCTCCGAAACGACGGTGGGCTGCTCCCGGAGTATAGCAAGAAAATGGTGGTTGAGTGCCCCGCAAAGTGGGGGTGGGGCGCCCCCGCAGAGGAGCAATGGAGGCTCGACGCCCTTCTCGAGGGCCTCGAGAAGCTTCGCCTCGCCGGGGTTACCGCGGCGACGGTGGCGGTGGCCTTCCACAAGCGGAGCCTGTTGCCGCTGGCGCAGCGGAATGCGTTTATGTGGCAGATCACCCGGGAGACCCCCTGGGTCGGAGATAACCATCAGGGTCTCGAGGACTATGCACTCTGTTGACGGTCCTTAAGTATCAAATTTAATTATCAAATAAATAAAGAAAAGGACCCAAATGAAATCAACATCTCGACTTAGGGTTTTATCTGACAGAATTCCACGAGTTTTGGTGTTTGTCTATTTCTGCAGGGGGTTATCAGGAAATATGGAAGAAAGGCCCACATGTCAGGATTACGTAAAGATATTAACGTGCT
>Ga0182004_10003824_pt1 | contig 12032 bp, 10 predicted proteins | sample Sormic07211540_1_FD_120479 | JGI IMG/M metagenome (GOLD analysis project Ga0182004, IMG submission 120479) | Endophyte microbial communities from Sorghum bicolor roots, Mead, Nebraska, USA - 072115-40_1 MetaG | ecosystem: Host-associated > Plants > Roots > Unclassified | place: USA: Nebraska... | reverse complement strand
TTAATGTCTTACACTTTATAAATGGTTGATATGTTAACTCATATGAATATTTTGTTAGACTTAAAACAATTGGATGTATTATTATTTTATTATTACTGTTTTTAAGCTTTAGATAAATATAAATATTATATTTTATATACTCTTTATACCTGGCTCACGAGCTTAACGAACCAACTCGAGCTAGCTTTCTGGCTTGTTAAGATAACGAGCCGAGCCGAGCTAGCTCGTTATCCAGTCTTAAAACGGTGTAAATGAAAGTGCATCAAATCCTATCGTGAGTTTTGGTGATATAATGTCATTGTAAACAAAGGACTAATTCAAAGAACAGATCAAGAAAAGAAAAGGAGGATTGTGAAAACCGCTTCGAGAACTTGATTACATTTGTTTGCCTAAAAATAGGCTTGCTTTCAAACACAGCCACAACCATGGATTAACTACATAAAGTACGAAACAGGCACAACAAGCCCAGCGTGCCAACCGAAAGAACAGGGGGCACACACTTTCGTATACACAGCAACCTAAAACTGCTCCTTGCGAATGATATGGACTGCCATGGTAAGCTTACTCTCTTTCGCCTTCAGTTCAAATAGACACATGTCGCCGACACGCAGGCTGTTGCCACGAGCGAAATTGGGCCAACCTCCATTAAGAAACCACCTTCTACCATTATGAAACATCATTTTGGCCTCCCACGTCTTCCCCTCGCACTGGAGCAATATGGTTTGACCCATAGTTGGGAGATATACCGAAGCAAATCCTGAACATAATTCCTGATGCATTATGGATCAGTAAGTTAGCAACACACTACAATGTTGGTTCAACAACTCTGTGAGGAGTTATATTGGTGGGTGGTGTTTCTATGTTGATTGTTTTGGAGAAAATATTACGTTTATATGATTTAATAACAGCAAAGAGTTTGCTGATATGAAGGCCGGTGAATTGGTGAGCTCTCAGATGACAAAAGGATGCCCACTTCGACAAAATAAGGTTAAGATGACAGGAACATCAACCTTAAGGATAAAAAAAACAAGACTAAACAAGAAAGAATTGAGCTTACTAGCATCCATCGCTGAGCGACACCAATGTTGTTGTTCTTCATTACTGCCACACAAATGGGAATTTCAGATCGGATAGCTCGCACTCGCTCCTCAACAATTCTCTTTTGGGATCTAGATAGAGGATTCCTGCATGGTACATAGTATGGAGGTCGTTCGAATGGATCATCAGAGTCTCTGCTCTCCAGAGGTTCATGAGAAATTTCTTGCATATCACTTTCCAAGGAAACATGTTCTCCTGCCGACAGTTTTAGACCATAAGAAAAGGAATAATCTAGAGAGCTAATGGTTTTTTTCATGTTCTATAACAATACCAGTGGTTGGTTCCTCCTCAATATGGATTTCTGAAGCCATCTTTGCACTAGATGAACCAGGGCATGGGCCAATCCTTTGAAAGCCAGCCCCACCTCCAGAATGAGTTGTTTCATGAAGAACATAGATCATAAATGTGTATCTTATCTCATCTTTTGTCGGTAAAAGGAGGCAGATATCTCCCTCCTGCACATGATTGTCACGGACAAAGTCTAGCCACTGTCCCATCAGCATGTTCTTTCTACTTTCATCTCTTTTGTAGAATTTGGGATGCCACTTCTTGCTCTTGCCAGGCGTCTCAAGAGTGACATTTGTGGTTTTATCTGGGAAATGTGCAACTGCATATTCCTTGGTAATTCCCTGATAGCAAATGGAACAAGATGCTAAGAAGGTTCATGACAACCGGAATCTCATAGGTAAATTTCCCATACATTGGCACTATTATCTACAGACAGCCAATGTTGATATAAACGAGTTGCCTATTCAATAGGAGCAGTGGAGTTACCAGAAAAGGACCCGGGGGTGCTACATTGTTCCTCCGCATTATTGATATAAAAATTGTGAATTCAGGTTGAATTTCCTGAATAAGCTTCATTACTCTCTTATTTTGTGCTTTAGATAGATAACTTCTATATGCCAAAACATACTTCAAAGATACGTTTTTAGAGATAGTGTTTTCTCCTGTACAAAATTTTGCAACAGAGTTTATAATAAGTGATGTACAATTCAAGGTAAATATGCATGGAACTTGAATAATGCTATAACCTGACTCCTCAGATGATGAGGACACCGTAGCCATCTTCACAGTTTTCCGATGACGACAGGAGCTAGCCTTTTGGCATTCCGTGGATCTTTCACTGCTTTCGGATGCTGCTATGGTATCATGAGAGCTGCATGAAATACTAATGGGATCTACACTTCTTTCTCGAACACTTGCAACAGGGTTTTCATGGTCTACCTGCTGGTTCTTGCCATGGTTGCTCTGAGCTGATTCTGTTCCAATGCTTTCACAAGAGCATGATGCTTCAGCACTTGTATGGGTGGTAACTTTAGCGATTCGTACTTTTCTACTTGTGCAGTTACCCATTGGTTTCATAAGTGACTTCTTTTTATTGTGCTTCTTAACCGAAGAATAAATTCTGTTGAGAGATGTATATTTAGTCGCAAATGATTCATTTTTTCCATTTCTCCATGGCTCTGCATCCCTTACTGATTCCACACTCTTGGTAACTAGCTGATGTACTGGCGAACGAAAATGAGCATGACTTGGTGGCCTTTCACTGGACACCTTCTCTTGAGAACTGATACAAATAACTTCACCATGCCTTTGTTGGCATTCATAACAGAACCATTTTATTAACGATGCATCGAAGACAACTTTGTCCAAACAGTATCTACACAATGAGAAAAGGCCAACCATAAATTAATATGCTATAACAACATAACTACATTACAGAAGGTACTTGAGTTTTCCATTTAGGTATTATATATGATTTGCACATGTCCACTTATAACTTATAAGCCAATGGAATGTGAGGATAGAGATAGATTCATATAGTTTGTCTACTTGGCTTTTGAATTGGTTGGGAAAAATTTAATTGTCTACTTGGCTTTTGAATTGGTTGGAAAAAAATAAATGATGTAAAACGCTGGATAAAAACTAGACATACCCCCCTACATAGCGTGGTTTGTCAAATGAGGAAAAAAAAATTGTTGTCTAAACTACACCCATTAATAAGCACAACATAAAATGGAATGTGATGAAACGAAGCATAATTAGGGTAAAAGGAAACATACTGGTGGACAGCACAACGCTTGCAGTCTCTGCAACAGAGCAGAAGTTGTCTGTAACCAATATCTCCACAGACTTCACACACAGTGTTCTGCATAAACACAAAAATGTTTGCTGTCATCCAGTTATAAATCGCACCAGTAACTCACTAAAAACAATGTTCCGGCGAAATCCCCATGTTTGCTGAAAAGATTATCTATCTAGGTGGGTGTCACATCAGTTGATTACTACTCAAAGCTTAGCATTAGACTGCCTACAAACAGCAGCAGCAGAAGGTTCAAACACTAGCCAGCAATGGCAGCGTCGACGGGAGGAATCGATAGCATTTGATTACTACTCAAATCGCCCGAAATGCGAATCGCTTCCCGATTGAGGGCAGGAGCACAAAAACCGAAGGAAACAGCAGTGCCCCCTAACTAATCTCGCAGCGCGCCGGGAGCAATCCAGACGAGGCCGGTGCCCCGGGCAAGAAATGGTACCACACTTTCGTGGGGCGCGTTACATTGCCAGCCAATCGGAAGCAGTAGCACAGGAAATCGCAAGGTGACGAGAAGAATCGAGTAGCATACATACCATATTCACCGGCCGGTCGCCACCACCATGCCACTCCAAGAAACGAGAAGGGAACGCCTCCGCCGGCCTCAGCAGCAGCTCAGACCGATCCCAATCCCGGAACCTCCAGGAGGCCGCCGGGGTTTCGGCCGGTCGGAGGGCCGCCCGCGCGTGTGCGAGGGCTTAACGAACGAACGGAAGTGAGCTGTGGGCGCAGCGGCAGGCGGCGGGCGAGGAGAGGCGGAGGAGCTGCGGCGCGCCGTTGGATTCCGCTTTGGACAACAGCCGTACGAAGGAGGTAGAGCGACTGAAAACAGGCCTAGCTCAGAAGTCAATTTTAGGTGTTTAGTTTGGTTTTTCTTTGCAGTTGTTATAGGTAGATTTTTATGGGAGTACGTGCACAATAGCAGGTTCTACAGTCTAAAATTTTGGCCCTAAAATTTTTTGGCCCCATTTAGTTCTCAGACCCTAATTCCACAAAAATTTTCCTCTTTAAGCCAATTTGAGCCAAAAATTTTTAAATCTAAACAGGCCCTCAGTTGCTCAGTCAGATGGCATGAACGGCAAGGATGGAGCGACTGCAGCGAGCAGGCGTGAAGAGCGACTTCATTCGTCTTAAAAAATCCAAAAAAAAATTTAAGACTTTTTATCACATTAAATTTTGCAGCATATACATAGAGTATTAAATATAGATAAAAAACTAAATACACAATTTGCCTATAATTTTGTGACATGAATCTTTTGAGCCTAGTTAGTCTATGGTTGAACAATAATTATTAAATATAAATGAAAATACTACAATGTCAAAATAAAAAAACACTAAAAATATTGTTCGCTTGTCTGAAAAATCATGACCGGAAATACGACTCAAACTAAGCCTAAACCAGGCCTTAAGACGTGTTTGGTTGGGATTGTTAAAGTTTAATAAGTATTGTAGCATTTTTATTTTATTTAACAATTAGTGTTCAATCATGAATTAATTAGGTTCAAAAGATTCGTCACGCAAATTACTCTCTAGTTGTGTTTTTAGTTTTATAAATAGTCTATATTTAATACTTCATGCATGTGTTCAAATATTCGATATGATAAGTAGTAAACTTTAATGGGTGCAACCAAACAGGGCCTTAGTAGGATAGGGGGAAGAGATTCTTCAATGGAGTCAAAACCTTCCACGTTTTGTTTCTACATCTGGTCACTCGTATATAGGATTGGGGATACGGTCATAACCAAATCCAGACATAAAGCACGACGGTCGGGAGCTGGGAGGTGAAAGTGAAACAATATACCATCACAAGAAAACGACATCCATCTTATTCGTTTTTATGCTCTATCGTGACGGCCCGACCCTGCCCCCACGCCCTCTCTCTCTTTTCTTCCCCGTATTCGGTAATCCTAGAATAGTCGGGTAGTTGTCTCTAAACCAAAGCTTCTATTTTAGATTTGAGTGTTCAACTCTATTTTTGTTAGTCTAATAAATTTCTCTATTTATGTTAGTCTAATAAATTTCTTTCGCTCCAGCGGCAACACTCCAAACAAAGCCTCCCAAAATCCATATCAAGAGACAATGACACGAGGGACACATATGTCATTGAGTCAAACATTTCCTCCTCTTCCTCTCCACACACAGCGCATGGCCCAAGCAGAGCTAGTTGGGCAACTAGAAGACCGGCGCTACTCCCATGCAACGAAGAGAGGCATGGCTAGGCTGCTTTGGCGCAGCTGAGGGTGGTGGAGCAAATGCATGTTATTGGGACATCAGATCATGTGTCTGACTTGCATCCTTTTCCAATCTAAGGATATTGTTGTTGAAGATTTTGGAGCCTTGCATGGTCGAAACATTTACGATGGTTGATGTTAACTACCCTATAATCTAAAAAAAATTCAAGATTTTTTATCACATCAAATCTTGCGGCACATACATACAACATTAAATATAGATGAAAAAATAACTAATTACACAGTTTACCTATAATTTACGAGCCAGCCGAATCTTTTGAGACTAATTAATCTATAATTGGACAATAATTACCAAATACAAACGAAAGTGCTACAGTGTCAAAATCCAAAAAAAAAACAGATCTAAACAAGGTCTAGACATCAAGTTGGGGGTCATCTCAGGACCACATAGCAGTACCAATTTGGTTGTGAGCTACTGTGAGTTCATCTTTGACCACTAAAAAGGAGCACAAACTCGAAACCAGGCATCGATGTTGTTCCTGGTGTTACCAATGTCGAGCCGCATACCAAATGGACACCGACATCAACCTCGCGGCAGTGGTATTTCCTCTTTGTGGAGGCTGCATATATCCAAGGATCTCAACTCTGAGAAGAAGTTTGTGTAGGCTAGGCTACTACTACAAGTGAAGCAAAAGCAGACACTACTGTTATTCCGACAGTGAGCGGTGGCATCACTGACCAGTGAATAATGCTGTTGTAACGGTCAGCAACCTCACTATTACCACATCATCAGCAAGCAATCTAGTCGTGAAAACACGTGACTACCCCCAAATTAGCCAAACTAATTTGCAATCTAGTTGTGAAAAAAAAACTTGAGTCACTAATGAAAACAGACTACTACCCTGAATACTCTTTTTCTTGTTTCAGTGTACCGTGCGCTCATATAAATTTGAACACCAAGGAAAACGCTTGAAGTTGCCTACTAATGGAACACAAACAATATTGCATTAATTTTCCTTTTTACCATAAGAATTAGCTAGCAAAAGATGCTGCATCGCATAAAATTTACTAGAACCAGTCTGGATGGATACTGATAGCGTGCATCAAATGAAAGAGTTGCACAGATAATTCGACGACAACCATAGATTATTTCAAAGTACTACAAAATAACAAAACACAGGGTGCCAGCACAAAGAAAAGGTCACCATTTCCTTCTATACCATACTACAAACTAAAGCTCCTTCATGGGAATGATGTGGACCATCATGGTAAGTTCCCTCTCGTTCCTCTTCAGTTCAAACAGACAGATATCACCTAAACTTAGATCATTGTCACGAACAAATTTGTGCCAACCTCCACAAAGATAATGCCTTTGACGATATGTCACCATACTGGCCTTCCATATATTTCTCCCGCACCAGAGCACCACAGCTTGCTCTCCATTTGGGAGATTCACAGCAGTAGCATATCGCGAACCTAATTCCTGATGTGTTACAGATACAAAGTTAGAAAAGAGAACCTAATTCCTGATGTGTCACAGATAGAAAGTTAGAAAAACAATGAAAGCGAGGCGGACAACTAATTCTAAGTTTATATTATTGGCCTTTATATACTCAGTATTTTACAGGGACGAATAAGACATTACTCTGATGTTGTAACAAAAAGTTTGTTTCATGAAAGCAGGTGCATATATAGTTTGGGATTCATAGACCAGCAATCATGTCAACATAATTAAATCAGCTTAAGGTGACAGTGACCAAAACCAGAAGAATGAATAATAATAACTGAATGAGTTTAGAAGACAATTGAACTTACTAGTACAGGTTTCCGAGAGATCCCAAGGCTGAACTGCCTCATGATTGCTACATAAATGGGAACTTCGGATTTGATAGCTTGCACTCTTTCTTCAACAATCTTCTTTTGGGATTTAGATAGACTGCTCTTGGATGGTAAAAAGTAGAGAGGCTGAGATGGACTACCAGAATCTTTGCTCTCCAGAGATTCATGCAAAATTCCATTCATGTCTCTTTCAGATGAAACATGCTCTCCTGCAGATAGTTTTATAGGCTATAAGAAGGGGATAATCCAAAATGAAATTGATTTTCTAAAAGTTTGCAATAATACCATCCGTTGGCTCCTTAGTATGGACTTCTGAAGCCATCTTTGGACTAGATCCACCACCAGGACATGGGCCAGCCCTTTGAAAACGAGTTTCATTCCTGGAACGAGTAGCTGCTGCGCAAAGTACATAGACTATAAATGTAAAGCTTCTCCCAAGCTTTTCCGGTAAAAAGGCGCAGATATCTCCCTCCTGCACATGATTGTCACGGACAAAGTCTAACCACTGCCCTTGAAGCCTGTACACACCACCTTTTGTTGTGTTGAATTTGGGATGCCACTTCCTGCTCTTGCCTGGTCTCCGAAGTGTGACAATTGTGTTTCCATGTGGAAAATATGCAAATGCATATTGCTTTATAATATCCTAATTACAGATGGAACATGATGTGATGTAAACAAACAACCAAGACTCTAAAAAATAATAGTTTCAACAGTGAACAAAAGGGGAAAAAAGTGTCATTTGTCCATATGTAGTCAAAAGGCTCATGAGAATTTGAAGAGGATTTAATTTAGCTTATACCTGTGGCAGCATGTACATCAGCAAAAAGGAAATAATTTTGGGAGAGGTGTCATGCTATTCAACAGTAGTGAACTTACAACAGAAGGAGCCAGGGGATGAACATTGCTCTTCCGCATGACTGCAATGTAAACAGTAGTTTTAGGTTGAATCTCCTGGATCAGCAAAGTTACTCTCTCCTTTTGTTCTTGAGATAGATAAGTTCGATGTGATACAATATAATCAGCCCCTGGTGCCTGAAGATCATCTGACTCAAAAGATTCATTTTCAGATGGAATGTCTTCTCCTGGGCAAATTGACACAACAAACAATAGGAATAAGTAACATAAATTTGAGGCAAATATGCAAGTAAATTATAAGTTATAACTGTATAATCTGAGCCACCAGATGACGAGGATGTTACAGTCATCTTCAGATTTTCCCCATGTCGACTGGAAAGTTCCCTTGACAATCCTATTGTATCAAACTGAGAGCTGCTTGAAATATCAACATAATCTACTCTTGTTTCTCCAACACTTGGGATGCTTTTTATGCAATCACAACAAATGATTTTCTCACAACCATCGGAATCAAATATCAGAACCTTGAAAACAGAGTTTTCAATGTGCCGGAACAGCAAGAAGTCGTTCTCTTTAATATGATGGGCACCAACAAATTCCTCCCACCCATGTGCGAGAACCATCTTATTATAACATTCCGTAACTTCAACATTATATACGCTGCCATTAGGGGATTCTAACTTGATAGTTTGGGATAACTTTCCTACAAAATGCTTCAGAAATTTGTTTGGCACAATCTGTAGTAACATTGAAAGGAATTAATGTAAATAGAGCAAGTCCTGGCCAGGTCAACCAAAAACAAATAATGTAATCTGAGATATGTTTGTCCGGATATGTATCAGTAAACAGAGATCGTTTTTTTATGGAGCAAACTACTTCTGTGATTTAAATTATGTTTTTCACTATGAGGACCATATGGTTGTAGGGGTGTCACTCTTCCCAGTGTTCAGGAAGTAGCTAGCAGCCTAGCACCCTTCAGTTCTTCCTGGCTACCCCAGATGAAGTTAATCAAAGTACTATGCAAATTATGGAAAGCAAGATATCAAACTTGAGAAGTATTACCATGATATGTTTAGGACGGGCAGTCATACGCCTGAGGAAGCAGCTCATACTTTGATTCTTCTCATCCAGATGGTCCACGTATCGTTTGCAATGATCACAAGGTTTCTTCATTCGGGAAGGACCACTTCTAGCATCTCAGCTGGAATTGCAGTTCATATTAGAAACATATTCAATTAAAAAAAAAGACTCTGCTCTGCTGCACACTCGCCCATTTCCAGAATAACAAAATCTCAAGACCACATCATAAATGTAGTTTGCTCAATAAAACCGAGTAACTTGTTAAATGAAACCCTTTTTTCCTGGAAATCATTACACAGGTGGCAACTCTTGTCTATGCATAGTTTTAAAAAAGCAATTTTGCATCACGCTTAGATACTGCAATTGGGCACCCAAAATATAATCCATTTTGAAATTCAGCTCAAGAGAAATGGTTCCCTATGCTACTACCAGTACCAGACAAAAGCAGGCTCAAAATCAAACAAAAATATAATGCAAATAACTGAACAAATCAAAGCTGCTCTTTACTCTCTTACATTATTGATGCTCGGAGAAGAGAAAACACCCTTGCCTCTGCAATGAAGCTCCAGCGAAGAATGGTGACAGCCTCAGAGCTACTGATACACACTTATATACACACATACGCACAAGCCATGAAACCAGGCATCACCGTTGCATGGATACAGTGGTAAAAGCATGTGCTGGATGCAGAGGTGATCGTCTTCTCTCTTTTGGACAGACTTGATGGAATGACAATTCAGTGAATTATGGCAGGGAATCTACAGAAGCTGCCACCATGTCCTCTCTGAAAAAGGAGCATATACTTTTTCTTAGGCCTTGTTTAGATACAAAACAAAATTCCAAAACTTTACAAGATTCCCCATCACATCGAATCTTTGAACACATGCATAAAGCATTAAATATAGATGAAAGGAATAACTAATTAGACAGTTTAATAATGAAATGGAATATGTACTTATAATTAGGTAACAGATTCCGCATCACTAGGATTGTATTATACAGTAGCCCAGATTAAACAACTTGAAAAAAATTAAATGGTAATATTGCCTAGGTTTACTACTACTGCTTATACATACCTGTATCCAATCTTTGCTCCAGACTGGCCATTTATGCGGAGAGAAGTGGGAGGAACCCAAAAGCTCAGAATATGAATGCTCACTGATGTCGGGAGTCAGGAATCTAGAAGAACATTGATGCTTCAGAATATTTCGGCAGATTACCTGCGCAATAATATGATATATGCACCATCAGGTCTGACAAAAAGATACGAATGTACGATCCCATCCATCTGGTCCAATCCAATCGGACCTGCGGATTTTGGCAGCGAGCCCTCCTCTGGTCAGGGGTCGAAGCCCGCCAAGATCGACGCATGGCGAGCAATCCGGTGAGGTTCGGCCGCGTACCGCCGTACTTGAACGCCACCGGTCCATAAACAATCGTAGCCCACTAGCTGACCCCACTGGTCCGAGAACCCCGAAACTGGTATGTACACCCGGAGTTCTACACAGATATTTATTTCAAGCACTTTCGGTATTGAGAAAATTCCTAAAACTAAAATCCACCAAAAGCAAAATACTACATATTTATATAACGCTATCTATCTCTTTGTTGAAACATTTCCATCACAAATAAATTACTATCCTTTTATTCATATTTTGTATTCATAATTTCTAAAACTTTTTTCTTGTCTTCTATACCTAAATTGGAGAAACACTATCCTATTTTCCTAGCTTCTTGTCAGGCCACGTCACCCCCATTCTTTAGAGCTCTCCACGTGTTAGTCGTTCCAACTCGTATAAGCATAGTGAACCTAGGTCACAAACACAGAACATGGTGCATCGCTCTTTAATATTAGGTAGAGACAGAGATTATGCATGTGATAGTCTAGGAATAAAGTTTTTTGCCTAATTATGAATCTAAATAACCCTGTTTAGGAATTCCGGTTTACACTGGCTGTTGTTGGATGCACACAGCCACAAAGGGTTGGAGGTTACCGTTTACTGTTCACTTTTGTGTCTAAAAAATACTTTCAGGAATTATTTTAAGGTTCTAAGAAAATATTCCCATCAATTCATACAACATGCGAGCGCAGGTGGTCAAGCTGTTATAAACACAAGCAATGCCATCTCGCATCATATAAAAGACCGGTGTCATTGGTTTACCAATTACCATAATAAGTCCTATATATATCGGGCTTGCTAAAAGGGTCTGTCAACACGAGAAACTGTTCATAGTTATTAGGACCTCCCAGGGTGGCCATCAGAGAATTGGCCAGCACGTTCGGAGATTAACCACACCATGGTTTTAAGTTCAAGATAACAAAAAAAAAAAACAAGCAAAATAACCCAGGAGGTACTAGCAGACAGGATCACAGGACACAAATCTCCTTCTTTCTCAAGCTAAAACTGCTCCCTGGAGATGATATGGACCTCCATGATAAGCTTCCTCTCATTCTTCAGTTCAAACAGACAGAGGTCACCGACTCGCAGACCATTGTCACGAACAAATGTCGTCCAGCCTCTCCCCAGAAACCTCCTGTGGCCACTAGTAACCTTCATCCTGGCCTCCCAGATCTTCCTCTTGCACTGGAGCACCATGGTCTGCTCGCTAGCTGGAAGATGAGCAGCAGCATATTTTGTGCCGAATTCCTGATACGTTACAAGATTGGTAGTTAGAAACAGAAACATGTATACATCACAATGTCTGTCTGTCTGACATTGTCCAAAGGAACTGATTCCAAGGGTTCGTCCGTCCCTGAAAGAATAGATTTCTGGCCTAAAAATTTGTCCCCAAATAAATCAATTTCTAGGATATATGGTCCCCACTGCTCGCCTCGTATTCATCGTGGCATCCAAGACGCACACGCCTCG
>Ga0182004_10003823_pt1 | contig 12037 bp, 15 predicted proteins | sample Sormic07211540_1_FD_120479 | JGI IMG/M metagenome (GOLD analysis project Ga0182004, IMG submission 120479) | Endophyte microbial communities from Sorghum bicolor roots, Mead, Nebraska, USA - 072115-40_1 MetaG | ecosystem: Host-associated > Plants > Roots > Unclassified | place: USA: Nebraska... | reverse complement strand
GCCATTTGTTTTACTAACTCACTTGCTTAGTGAAGTTTGTAGAAATTTTAAATAGGCTATTCACCCCCCTCTAGCCATTTGGACCTTTCATTAGGGCCATTAGATTCACTCGGTAGGCAGATATAGAGCCCCCTTCAATGGCACATAACACGCAGCCTATACACACAGGCAGAGGCCGCACTATACCCAATGTGTCTAGCCGTTCTTACGCCATTTAACATAACCACTAACAAGCTAGAAAAGGTCCTCATACTGAGCTAAAACCAGAGCCATATAGCCCTCATGGTTGTACGAGTTGTCCCAGCTTTTGCCTAGGGATAAGTCCTTATGGAGGGTCAAGATCAATCTAGCAAAAACCAGATTTCTTTCCACCCTTTAAGTTCAAGTTGCTAGAAAGCTTATTTTATTGTTTATTATATATCCAAATATTTATGTTACAAGATCATGGATTATAATCAAGCACTAGTAAGAACTACCCAAATGCATATCAAAATAGGTATCAAGAAATTCAAGATAACAATCATCTATGATTTAACTAGGGTTGTCAAGGTGGACACATGCATATGATATTTGTATTCAAAAGTATATATGTAGCAAGGATAGTCCCAAGTTATACTTGCCTTGATCAAAGCTAGTCATCAAAAGATTGGTCTTGATCACCAATGTACGACTCACCGTCTAAACTTGATAATCAATCAACAACACGCAAGCAATCAGAGATAATCAAACACAAAGCAAACAAGCTATAATTAGAACAATACGCCAACAATGGTAAAACAAATATAAAAGTTTATAAAAATATTGTACGTAGCGCTATGATCACACATACGTAAAGCTCACGAAAATCAGAGGTAAAACAGAGAAGTTATGAATTTTCTAAGATTTCCTATAGAAGAATAATTAATTAAATAGAGTCATGAAATTAAAAAGTTTCAAACTGATTAAACAGTGACACTAACATATAGATCTCGAGAAGACGAACCTAACGTAATTTGAATGGGTCAAAATGGAGTTAAAATGAGCATTTTATAAGCATTATAAAATCAGTGGCATTTTTATAAATACTGGAAAACGTATTTTGAATCAAACTAGTGTGGGATATGTTTTTAAAGTCAGAAGACGTACTCTAGAGGGACGCTTTGGACCACGGGTTAGAATGCAGAAAAGCTCAAGGTCTCTTTAGCAAAAGTGACGGCCAAAGGGGTATCGGCCGATCTAGTGCGTTGGATCACAAATGGACGGTCAGGATTTGATCTAGGGAATGAGTGACGACCCACTGCCGCCAGAACAGGAGCGCCCGCGGTGGAGTTCCATTGTCGGCGTCGAGCTCCTCACTAGAGCTCATCGTCTAGGCGATTTCGACCATATAAAAATGAAATAAAAAGTACTAGGCGGTCGAGAAGCTCACCACGAACTCACTTGAGCACTTTGTTAGGGCCGAGAAGTTGAAGGAGAGTCTCGCGGCGGTGGTGGTTTGGACACAGACTCGGCGAGATCTCAACTGGCATCCAGGAGCAGCGAGGTTGGCCCCGGTCTCATGCAGATGGAAAAGAGAGTCGCGGTTGGTCGCCAAAGATCTATAAGAGGGTGAGACAACACGTTGATAAAAATCCCAAGATTCCCGAGATGATTTGGAAGCGTTGGTTGCCTTCTTCGGGTGTCTAGCTCGAGCAGAATGGTGAGAAGAAGGAGACGCTGAGCCACGGGCCCAGGATGTCAGCGACTGGACGAGCAGGGCCGGTTCACTAGAGAGAGAAGGGGAAAGGGAAGGCACGCGGCTTGGGCTATTGCTGGGCTAGGGAAACAGGTCTGTGAGGGGAGGAGCTGGGCTGCGGGGTGGCGCTGGGCCAAACTATGCCGAGAGTGCAGGTGAGCTCTCTCTCTTTTTTTCCTATTTTATTTTTCAAAAGCCTTTCAAAAGGGATTTTGAATCCATTTAAGTTTTGAGTCAAACCACATATCCAGAAAATTAAATATGCTCTAACATGAGTGCAAAAACAAGTTTCTATCCTTATGATAGATTTTAATTCCACAAAAATTATTTATTTTCTACATTAAATGCTCATAAAAATACTTGAATAAATCCAATTAATCTTAATTAATTGAAAATCAATTTGGGTGTTACAAATTCTACCCCCCTTAAAAGAATTTTGTCCTCGAGATTGAACAGTACTTACTCAAACAACTGCAGATATGACTTCCTCAGATCATCCTCTGTATCCCAAGTTGCTTTTGCTTCTGAATACCGATTCCATTGTACTTTACACATTTTGATGACCCGACTTCTAGTGACTCCTGTTTCCAAGATCTTAATCGGATATTCCTCATATGTGAGATCCCCTTTAACAGTAAGCTATTCCAATTGTATTTTTCCTTCAGGTACCCGCAAACACTTCTTAAGTTGTGATACATGGAACACATCATGCACACCGAACAAACTTTCAGGTAATTCTAGCTGATAAGACACTTCTCCACACCTTTGCAAAACTTTAAACGGACCAACATACCTTGGAGCTAGCTTTCCTTTCATATTAAACCTTTTTACACTCATAGGTGATACTTTCAGATAGACATAATCACCTTCTTCGAAAGCTAGTTCTCTCCTACGTGTATCTGCATATCTTTTCTGACGAGACTGAGCAACTCTTAGATTATCCCTATTGATCCGTACTTGTTCATCTGGACCAAACACGTGAGTCTCTCTAGTCTGATTCCAAAACAAAGGTGTTCTACACTTACATCCATATAATGCCTCAAACGGTGCCATTTTAAGACTTTGCTAATAACTGTTATTACACGAAAACTCTGCATATGGCAAACTCTTATCCCAACTAGTTCCTACAATGCACAAGCTCTCAACATGTCTTCTAGTATCTGATTGATCCTCTCTGTCTGTCCATCTGTCTGAGGATGATAGGCTATACTAAAATTCAGTTTTGTACCCAAGGAATCATGCACTTTCTTCCAAAAAGTAGAGGCGAACTGAGTTCCTCTATCAGATACAATCTTCTTAGGCACTCCATGCAAACATACTATCCTCTCCATATATAATTTTGTTAACCAAGCTCCTGAATAAGTGGTTTTGACTTGCAAGAAGTGAGCAACTTTAGTCAACCGATCTACTATTACCCATATTGAATAATATCCTCTGAGTATGAGGCAAACCCACTATGAAATCCATGCCTACTTCTTCCCACTTCCATTCAGGAATCTTAAATGATTGCAACAGTCCAGCTGGCCTCTGATGTTCAGCTTTCACTCGCTGACAAGTATCACGCAAAGCAACATATTCAGCTATATCTCTTTTTAATCCATACCACCAATATTTCTCCTTAAGATCTAGATACATCTTAGTACTACCAGGATGAATAGAATAAGCTGATTCATGGGCCTCTCGTAGAATCATATCACGTATAGCCTTCACTTTAGGAACACATATCCTTTTCCCAAACCAAAATGTACCATTGTCATCTATTCTGAATCCTGGTGACTTTCCTAACACTACATTCTGAGCTATCTCCTTTAGTTTCTCATCCTCTAACTGACATTTCAGTATTTCCTCCTCTAAGGTAGGAGTCACCTCTATTCCCATAGCATTAACGATAATGCCTAGATTCAAATGTGCAAATTCAGCACACAACTCATCAGACTCTGATGTCGCCTGAAGCTCGTTAGCATATTTCTTCCTGCTAAGTGCATTAGCCACGACGTTCGTCTTTCCAGGATGGTAGTGCACCTCTATATTGTAATCCATTATCAATTCCAACCATCAACATTGTCTCAAATTCAGATCTATCTGGGTAAAGATATATTTCAAAATCTTATGATTAGTATATATGTCACTCTTATGCCCAATCAAATAGTGTCTCCAAGTCTTTAGTGCATGAACCACAACTGCTAACTCTAGATCATGAGAAGGATAATTCAGTTCATGCTTCCTCAACTATCTAGATGCATATGCTACAACTCTACCTTCTTGCATAAGAACACAACCCAATCCCATATGAGAAGCATCATAATAAATGGAGAAACTCTTACTCAAATCTGCCAATACTATTAACACTAGATTTCAACATGCTTGAGGAGATGACAGATGGGCCAGCGCACAGTGGTTTCATGGAAAAGCCAGTGTTCTGAGTATTTCGACAAATATCTATGCGGTCGGCTAATTCCTAAGGATTCGGCAAGCGACTGTACGTTCGGTTGTTCTGCTCACCGATATCCGTGCGCTTGCGGATCATTCCCTGATGGCGTTACCAAATATCAACAATGATCATGGTTAACACTTTCGGTCCAACGGCCGACAAATATTTTGAGGAAGCTATTGGCCCAATGCAAGGACCAACGTTGTTCCATATACCAAAGCATCAAGAAAGACCGTTGGGGGCAGTGGAGCACCTAGTGCAAACAAAGGTGGACTGGAGCCTCACGAGAAACAGCAGCCTCCCATGACCTATGGCCAGCTCACATTTGGTACAATAGGAAATGTCCCACAATCGGCTTTTAGAGTGTCTCCAGCGACGAATAGGTTGCAAAAGAATATGTATGGAAACAGATATAAGGAATTTGTCGATTATAGTGTTGTTGATGTTGTTCCAAATCCAGGTTATAAAAAATTCAGCAGGATTGCCTTTTGAAGGGCAAGCATACGGGGTTCCAAACTCAAATATTGATCTTATCATGCAAAGGATGGTGGATATGATGCAAAATCAGTTTGGCTTGAAACCAAAGAATCAGTCTTATGTGTACAAGTCTCCTTATCCAGAGTGGTACAACCGAGTGGCACTTCCTCCAAGGGTGAAGCCTCCCACCAATTTGACCAAGTTTTCTAGTCAAGATGACACTAGCACCATAGAGCACATTAGTCGGTATTTGATGCAGCTGGTGAGGCATCTACGGATGAAGCTTGGAGGATTCGGTATTTTCTGTTGTCCCTAACAGAGCCAGCTTTCATGTGGTTTACATCCTTGCCAGCAAATTCCATTGGAACATGGGTAGAGTTAGAATAGGAGTTCCATTCATACTTTTTCACGGGTACTAATGAGAAGAAGCTGGTTGATCTTATGAGTTTAAGGCAAAGGACTAATGAGACACCATAGGAGTATGTTTGCAGGTTTAGAGAAACCAAAAACCTTTGCTACTCCTTGAATCTGCCCGATGATTAGTTGCCAGGAATGGGTATAGCAGGCATGCAGCCTAATGTCAGAGAGAAGATATTTGGCATGGACTTTGATGATCTCGGTCAACTTTCACAGCGATTGGCAATAATGAGTAATCAAGCTCAGCGATTCAGAAGGGATAACCGCTTCTAGAAGGGTGATGTGGCTAGTGAGATGTATTAAAGTTTCCTAGAAGAAGCAGCAAAATACAACGATTAAGATGAAATAGCCACAGCCGAATTGGTCTGGGTGAAAGAGCCAACTCGGGTTAGTCAACGCTGGTTGAGGCAGCAAAAATGAACTTACGACTTCGACGTCTCCAAGTCAGATAAGTTGTTCAAATTGTTGGTTAGGAAAGGACGTATCAAATTGCTAGAAGGGCATCCCATGCTACACCTGAAGGAGTAAAAGACAAGAAATATTGCAGCTTCCATAATACTAATTCCCATTCTATCAATAATTGCCGAGTTTTTAGAATACAAAATTTAGAAGGCTATTCAAGAGGGGCATTTGAAGTTCGATGGCAAGATTAAGATCGATGCTCAGCCTTTTGCGTAGAACATGGTGTCTTTCTCTATGAACATGATTGTTGTAGATGATCCTAAAGGCAAAGGCAAGATGAAAGTATTGACCTTTGACAGAGCGAGAAAGGCTGGCGCTGTTGATCCTGATCGGCAAATTACAAATGAGGAGCTTCGACAACGCATTCAGTTCTAGAATAACTGAAACAAGAAAAGGGAAGTTTCTAGGCCCAGGGTTACAACACGAATTCTGTTAAACAAATGGCAACGAGAGCGAGAACTCCACCAGAGGCAGAAATACTATGAAGAGTGGGAGTTCATGGAGGAACACTGAAGGTACGAAGAGGAGATGTACCAAAGAGAATAGGAATACATAAGGGAACAAGAACAGTCTCATTGGGGGTGCTCATTTTTCAAACATTGTTGGAATGAAGGCTTGTAACTACCTGCTAGAAATAATTGCCCTAAATGTAGTGATCAATACTTAGGATATAAGCAGTCTCGGGTCAACCACCGTTCAGTCCATGAAAGACTTGGAACACAGTTTCCTGAGGACGATCAGCGTTTAAAAATAGGCAGCTTCGAGAATCGGCAAGGAAAGAGATTTGCTGATCAAGGTTGGGTTCATTGCCAGGAGTACGAAGAGTAGAAAAAGCCCCATGAATATGTATGGCAGAGAGGACAGTTGTGCCCACTAGGATTGACAAGGAGCTAGAAAAGAAGAGTGCAACATTTAAGGAACAAGGAATTAGAGCAAGTAGTTGCCGAAAAGAAACAAATATGGCGTCTTAAGAAGAAGTCCGATGAGCACAACCATTCGGTTGAAGCATGTTTGGCTTTTTTCCTTCCATCAGAGTTTATAGCTCCCGAAGGCCAGGATATCCAAGAAGAGGTGTACTCAGATTTTGATGAAGGCGAGTACCTGGATTTAATGGCCTGACTTGTTTTGACTCAGAGAGCAGTTTTCGATAAACCAGCCAAGCATCGACATTTGAAGCCACTTTATGTGAAGGGGTACGTCAATGGCAAGCCTCTGACCAAGATGTTTGTTGATGGGGGGGCTGCTATCAATATCATGCCATACACTACCTTAAGGAAGCTTGGGATGACAAATGAGGAATTGTTAAAGACTGACATGGTGCTTAGGGACTTTGCTGGCAATCCTTCTGACACCCGGGGAGTCGTGCGTGCCGAGTTGATGATTGGATCACTTTGATTACTACCTTCTTTGTCATTGATGGTAAGGGGGAATATAGTCTACTCTTAGGAAGAGATTGGATCCATGCGAATTGTTGCGTTCCTTCAACTATGCACCAAGTTCTCATCTAGTGGATTGGAGATGATGTAGAAGTTGTTCACGCTGATGATTTGGTAAGTGTTGCCACCATGGAACCTGCCTATTGGGAATATGATGGTGTGGACTGTTTCTCCGATAGAGTGTGGGTAGAAGGTCCCATGAATGTGTTCAGCAGGCATCAACAGCCGATCCAAGCAGTCGGCTCTCAAAGAAATTTTTGATGGGTAACCCGATCGATGGCAACAAAGGAAAGTTAGGGCGTGGTTTTATGTCGACCGATAAGTTAGAAGAAATAAATGTTGGTGATGCTGTTAAGCCAAGGCGGATGTACATTAGTGCAAATTTAGACCAAGAGTATAGATCAAAGTTGATAGACCTTCTTAAGGAGTTTAAAGATTGTTTTGCTTGGGATTACACGGAGATGCTTGGATTAGATCGTTCTATTGTTGAACATCGGTTGCCTATCAAGCCTAGGTACTGTCCTTACAAGCAACTCTATTGGAAGACTTTCAAAGAGGAGGTGTTGGCTGATGTGAAAAAGGAAGTTGAGAGGTTATTAGAAGCAAATTTCATTCGGACATGCAGGTATGCAGAGTGGATTTCAAGCATAGTTCCAGTATACAAGAAAAATGGAAAGATGAGGGTCTGCATTGACTTTAGAGATCTTAATAAAGCCACTCCAATGGATGGATACCCGATGCTAGTTGCCAATTTGCTAGTTGATGCAGCAGCCGGTTATGAAGTCATCCGTTTTATGGATGGTAATACTGGTTATAACCAAATCTTTATGGCAACAGTAGATATTTCAAAAACAGCTTTTAGATGCCCTGGTCATATTGGTTTGTTTGAATGGATCGTTATGACGTTTGGTTTGAAAAATGCCAGTGCAACTTATCAGAGGGCCATGAATTATATTTTCGATGAATTGATCGGCAAGATTGTGGAGATCTATATTGATGACGTAGTGGTCAAGTCTTGGAGCCATGAAGGGCATTTAGCTGATTTGAGAAAAACTTTGGAGTGCACTAGGAAACATGGTTTGAAGATGAACCCGAACAAGTGTACTTTTAGGGTTTCGGCTAGTGAGTTTTTGGGGTTCCTAGTACATAAAGGAGGGATTGAGGTTGGAAAGAAGAGCATGGAAGCGGTAGACAAGGTTGCCCCACCAACCAACATAACAGAATTGCAATCACTGCTCGGCAAAATTAATTTTGTAAGAAGGTTTATATCCAACTTGTTGGAAAGGGTTTTGCCTTTTTCTCCACTACTGAAACTTAAAAAGGATCAATAATTTATATGGGGTGACATACAACAAAAGGCTTTTCATCAGATCAAAGAATACATGAAGGCACCGCCTATGTTGCTACCTCCATGACTTGACAAGCCTTTTAAGTTGTATGTGGCGGCGGGTAGCCTGACGATAGGATCGGCCCTTATGCAGGAGTTTGAGGGAAAAGAAAGAGTAATAGCATATCTTAGCCAAAAGATGTTAGACCCAGAAACAAGGTATTCGGCTACGGAAAAACTTTGCTTATTTGTGTACTATTCATGTACCAAGTTTCGGGACTATCTATTAAGTGTCGAATGTGTGGTAGTTTCTGAGTTTGATGTAATAAAACATAGGTTATCAATGCCAATTTTGAACGGAAGGATTGGCAAGTGGATTTTAGCCTTGTCAGAATTTGATTTATGGTACGAATCAGCAAAAACAGTAAAATGTCAAATTATTGCTGATTTTATTACCCAACATCGTGATCTTTCTGTTGAGATGATAAACATTACACCTTGGGCTTTGTTCTTTGATGGTTCATCTTGTAGCAAAGGTGGTGGTGCTGGTATTCTTTTAGTTTCTCCACAAGGGGTAACCTTTAGATATGCTATTCCCATTGAGTTTTATGTTACTAACAATCAAGCAGAGTATGAGGCATTGCTTAGGGGGCTTCGGATTCTTGTGGAAATAAAGCTATTGCTGTTGAGGTCATTGGGGATTCTGAGTTGGTAATAAACCAGTTAACTGGTCAGTATGAATGCAAAAATGACATATTAAGAGGATATTATGAAGAGCGTCAGGAGCTTTTGAGTAATTTTCAAGTAGTGACCTTACATCATATCCCTAGGGAGCATAATGAGGAGGCAAATAGGTTGGCCCAAGCTGCTTCTAGATACGAAGAAGATCAAGAAATTTTTTCTTTGGATGAAGATCAAGTGGTTGATGATTGGAGAAATGAAATTGCCAATTATCTGAAGAATCCGTCATAGAAGGTTTCTTGAAATCTTAGGTACAAAGCACTCAAGTTTATGGTTCTTGATGATCGGCTGTACTATAAATCCATAGATGGGGTACTGCTCAAGTGTTTGAATCAAGACGAGGCCATATAGATGATGTATGAGGTACATGAAGGGTTGTGTGGTGCACATCAGTCGGCTTACCAAATGAAGTGGATAATTAGGAGGGCCAGTTATTTTTGACCAACCATGTTAGAGGATTGTTTTGAGTATTATAAGGGGTGTCAAAATTGTCAGAGATTCGGCAATATTCAAAGGGCTCCAACATCTACTATGAACTCGATTATCAAACCTTGGCAGTTTAGAGGATGGGGTATAGATTTGATTGGTCCGATTCATCCTCCTTCTAGCAAAGGACATAAGTTTGTGCTGTTAGCCACGGATTATTTTACCAAGTGGGTTGAAGCTATCCCTTTAAAAAAGGTTACATTAGGAAACATGGTCCATTTTGTTAAGGAGCATATAATTTATAGGTTCTGGATCCCTCAAACTATAACAACCGATCAAGGGACTCAATTCACTTCATCTGAGTTTTGTGATTTTGCCGAAGAGATGGGAATCAAGTTGTACAATTCTTCTCCTTATTATGCACAAGCCAATGGTCAAGCCGAAGCATCAAACAAAATTATGATTAAGATTATTCAGAAGAAGATTGATGAAAAGCCAAAAAAGTGGCATTCGGTTCTTAATGAGGCCTTATGGGCTTACTGAATGGTGTGTCATGGGTCTACTCAAACATCCCCTTACGAGTATGGGCATCATGCTGTGTTACCGTGGGAGTTACAATCAAGTTCCAGACGAGTTACATTACAAAATGACTTGAAGAAGGAGAGTTATAAGGATTTGATGATGGATGAATTGGAAGATTTACATTTGGTTCGTCTCAGGGCATTGGAAAATATTGAGAAAAATAAATTGTGCGTTGCCAAATATTATAACAAGGTTAGAGTGAAACAATTTGAAGAGGGAGACTTGGTTTGGAAAGCTATATTGCTGATTGGGATGAAAGACAGAGTTTGGTATGTGGTCTCCAAATTGGGAAGGACCTTTTCGGATAGTGATATGTGCACTTGGCAATGCATATATTTTGAAGACTTTGCTATATTTTGAAGACTTTGCTCGGTGAAGAATTCACTAGAGCTATTAATGGAAGATTTCTTAAGAGATTTGATCCCAGTATTGAGGTTGGTTCATAAAAGGATTAAAGATATAAGCATGAATAGCTTATGTAAGCGCATCGCCTTTAGCCAAAAAATACTACGAAGTTTTGGAGAATAGCCGATACGGTATGTGTCGCCTTTAGAAGAAAAAAGGTTGTAAACTCAGAAAAAGATGAACATGAGTCACAAATGAATATTTCATAAAGATAAATTGTTCTTGCATCCAGTTCCTAGATACAAACTACTCATCGGACAGTCTATTGAGAACGGACTAGGCATCTGTGGACTGGGCGAGGACGGTTGCATGATCATCGTAGCTCTCTAGGAGCTCGTCGATATTCTCGATCATATTGGAGCACATGTCTTATTCAATGTGTGGTTTTGAGCAAAGTCAAAATATTTCAAATAGATTTTAAAATGGTTTTGAAATGGCTTTGGGATAAAAGAAAAAAAACAAACAGAAAACGAAAACACTCCCTCTTCCTGACTCTGGCCCGAAGGCCCAAACCCTCCTCTCCCTCTTCCTTTCCCCCGCGTCCTGCTCCCCCTCTTCGGCCCAGTACATGCAACCGGCCCAGTTCCTGGCCTGCCCCGCGCCCTCTCCTTCTCTTCTTTCCACTGTCGACCGGGCCCCGCCCGTCAGTGTTCCCCCTCCACTTCCAGACGCTGACGAATCAGGCCCACCACAGCGCTCCTCTCCCTCTCTTCTCTCACCGACAGTAGGGCCCCACAAGTCATCGCCTCCAACCTTTCTTCCTCGCGTGGTCAAGTAGGACTCTCGCTCGGACCGAGTCCAATCCCGATTACCACGGGATTTGTTGCCTTGGTCGACTAATCGAGCTCCTATAAAGCTCAGGTTCCTTCCCCGCATGCCCTTTTCCTCATCTCTAAAGCCAGCGAGCTCTATTCACGGCCATCGTCACGGTTTGGATCTCGCCAGGGAAGAATCGAAGGCACCGTTGCGGCTCAGCGCTTAGTGACCGGCCGTGGCCTTCAAAGATCGCTGGACGAGCTCCCTGAGTTGGTAAAGAAACTTCCGACCTCCTTTTGAATGTTCTCCAGGCCTTGGTGCCACCCTAATACCGCCAAATTTGTAAACAGGAGCTTCGGTCTGCTGTTCCGTGTCACAAGCCGTTCTCGGTTGTTCCCCGACCTTGAAAAGTGCCTAGGTGAGCACGCGTTAATCCCCTCTTGCTCCCCATGCCCTCGGTTTCGTTTTTGGTGGACCGTAGCGCTTAATCCGATGAGCTCCGGCGAGGATGCGGCCGTCCGGCCATGGCGCCGCCGCGGGGAGACCCTGTTCCGGCCAGCCGCCGCTAGTGTCCCTCCCCTCTCAATCCCAGTTTGATCCTAGCCGTTCAATCATGGTCTAATGGCCGGCATTGATGGATACCCCTTCGGCCTGGCAGTTTTGCTAAAGAAACCCCGACCTTTTTCATTATGTAACCTGCAGTCCTTTGTGTAAAACCTAGAATACGTCTTCTCGATTCTGAAAACGTAAAACGACCCGGCTGAGTTTAAAATATGCTTTTCAGTATTTACAGTTTTGCCACTAGATTTAAATTGCTTATAACATGCTCATTTTAAATCCGATTTGGTCCATTCAAATTGCGT
>Ga0182004_10003822_pt1 | contig 12038 bp, 7 predicted proteins | sample Sormic07211540_1_FD_120479 | JGI IMG/M metagenome (GOLD analysis project Ga0182004, IMG submission 120479) | Endophyte microbial communities from Sorghum bicolor roots, Mead, Nebraska, USA - 072115-40_1 MetaG | ecosystem: Host-associated > Plants > Roots > Unclassified | place: USA: Nebraska... | reverse complement strand
GCCACCTTGAGTCTGGCTCAACACAGTGATGACTGCTCAACCCAACTAGTGCTGCGCCGGATGCCCAACAATTAATGGGCAAGAATCGCTCGCCGAGATGGTGGCGGCCGATTCACCGTCTAATGTTATGTCCACACGGGAGGAGCACCCAATGCTTGACCCCGTAGCTTATTCCTCGCGCTCGACTGTTGTAGTGCCAAGGACATTGATAATCCAAAGCCGCTGGCGGCAGTGGATGGTCCCTGTGTGTCTGGGCCGTAGCTTCTAGTAGCTGCCACTGGGATGGAAAGGGATGATCTTCTGGTAGCAATATCTATATGCCGTAGTCTAGTAGCGAGAAGAATCACCCACAAAAGAAAAATCAGCAGATATTGATTATTAAAAATGAATTAATTATTCTAAGAGTAGTTTAGTGTTTTCCCCTCTTTCTAACAGAGCTTATCCAACAAAGGGAATTCCCGAATAGGGGTGTGGGGGTTTATAGCAAGAAGATCACGGGCCAGGGGCTGATTTGAAGCCTTGTTCATCCTTGTGCTGAATTCCCCTCCCATTAAATCCTGCCTTCAGTTAGAAACCATATGCTTCCATCTACAGTATGCGGGCTTTGCTTGTCTCTTCAGAGCTTATAGCTATACTTCAGTTTCTATTGGTTGAAATTACTGAAGAATTTTCCATAGTTTTTCAACTAGTTTTGAACTAAGAGTCAGCGTTGATAGTTCCAAAAAAACTGAGAGAATCGCGTGACCCTCAGGCCCCGAAGCGAAGACACAACCAGGACAATCCGAGCGCCAACATGAGCCGCATTGGGAAAGATTGTTTTGGATGGCAGCGTGTTTCCTTGAGGCCGTGCTGCTGTTTTTTTTTGTGCATGCTGTTATTGTGTGTGTGTGTGTGTGTTGTGTGTGTTTTGAATGTCCTATTAGTGAGCAGCCAACCCAACGGTAATATGTGTGTGCATGTATTTGTGTGTGTGTTTTGAATGTCCTATTAGTTTTGTTCTAGGGATTTGCATTACTGTTAGATCTAATGTGGGCCAAGCCCAATATTTAATCTAATAATTAAATCGTATAATATATCGTGCGCCATATGATTTAGTCCCATATGAGATTTTTGATTAAATGTTAACTTGACTTATTGGTGCGGACTATGTCTGCCTACATTCAGAAGTTGAGAAAAGGATAAGGGTAAACCACACGCGCATGCGGTGCGTGAATTGGTTTTTGCCACTCGTGCCAATTATGGGCAGGAGTTAGCGATTATGTGACTGCTCAATAGATCGATCCACAACTTTGTCTTCTTCCTGGTGGCGGCAGATGGGCACTGCTACATCTCTGCATTACATCGAGTTGGACGACAACAATAATAGGCACTATGTCGACTTACGTAACCGACTCTGGTGTTGTTGGCTATGTCGCAATTCATCCTCTTTTTATATTGATCAAGATCTAGTATCATATATGTGTTCATTACACTTGAATCTCACGTGCACATATCTGAGATCACAAACTTGCTCATAATCTTTTTTCTAGATTAAAATGGCACTAAAATTTCCTAAATTTATAACAATTATACTTATATTACAAATATTTCTCTGATCTTGTTTCATGCTGAATAAGCCTAAGCAAACATGCATTCAGCAATACAAATCCATCTTTGTTTTTCTAGTTATTCCTTACCGGTGTGTTTGTATAAATTATTTAGCTTTAGTGTTGTCGGATGAATAAAAATGAATGAATGTTCAGCAACATTGTAATATTTTGTGGGGCCCCCTTTTGATCTGACGGTATCCTGATTCTGGCATATTCTGCCATTCTGGGAGTAGGAGGCTTGCTCTTCCTGTCTAATTTTTGACTTGTTTGTCTTCCCTCCATTGCGGGCATAGGAGTGTGTATTCATCTTTGGAGGGCAAGTGGGTGCTGTGACTGTGCAAGCATGGCTCGTGAGGAGGCCACGGGGGGCAGCAGGACTAGGAGGCATACGGATCTAAACGTATATATTGCCTTCCCTGTATTGCCGCTGCCTCGAGTCTGGCTTGACACCACGACGAGTAATGATAGACTTAATAATGATCTTGGCATTGACAATTAGTTAGTACTCGCTGGTCTTTTGGTTTTGTATACTCTGGTGGTTGTGTAATCACCCTTAGAGTGTACTGCTGCTTGTACGCATGTAAATAATATTGCTATTTTGCTTCATGGATTATCTTTGTTTCTGCCAAACACGAATATAGTTTGTTATATTGTTTAATAATGTTTTTACTTACTTCTAAAATTCATTCAGAGCATGAGTAAGAAAAGAAAGATGGGCCGGAATGCTGTTGCTGGATCTCGTCAGAAGTACAAAACCTAGACTAATGATAGCACTGAGTTCATGCTTCAATGGTATATTGACTACCTAAAGGAAAAGCCTGCTACCTCTAGGTGGAAGCAACAGCACCCTAGTACACTAGCGCTCTCTCTTGGCACCACCCATTTTTTTTCCACTACCGGTTTGAAACAATGCGGCGCCATGTTGAATGGGTGGGCCCGCCCTATAAACCGCCTCCATAAACTTATTTACACTGGCCGTTCGGTTAACAAACTCACCATTGTTAATGCCAGATTTACACAAATGGTTGGCATTAGGCACTGCCAGTGTAAACTAGATCTTCACAGGTGGTTGACTTAAGGCAGCCACACAGGCAGTTGTCTTTAATATATCGCCATTGTAAACTGGATTTTTAGTGGCGGTTTACTTAATCCGCCTACCAGCTAAATTATTTGGAAATCTTGACCATTGATCTCAGCTATCATAGAATCTGCACTGTTCGTCCCACCTACAATGGCTTCTCTCACCTATACCACGCCTATAAAACGGATGTACGAATCCTCTCCTCACTCCTACAGCCAAAACCGGCTGGCTCTTGCTCTCTCGAGACCTCTAGCTCACTCCCACGACATGCAAGAATCCTCTTCTCCCTCCCATGGCCGAGAAATCTCTGCTCCCTCCCATGGACGAAACCAAGCACCCATGGCTGCTGAAACCTCTAGCTCACTCCCACAGTATGCAAGAATTAATCCTATTTTTTCATGTTTGGCTACATATATTCCACATATAGATGTTCTCTTTGTTGAAGGGACAAAAGAGAGGTATTAGAAGAATGTTTTTGAAGATGGAGTGACCCTAAAGTTTGCGTAAGCCAAGTGCGATGGCTATGCAACATAATTGTTGCATGGGCTGCTGCCAGTAACTGCGTGGTTGTCGAGCTATGGAGACCCGGTCCCGGAGGCATGGGTTCATCTGCGCTTGAATTCATTGTTCTCACAACCATCTCCACGATTCTTCTAGCTAGCACCTCATTTGAGACCTCAGTTTCAATTTGGAGCTAGAAGAATGTTGTTGGGACATGACATATTCAAATGGGCCAAGTCCCCTAAAAGAGACCCAACTAGAGCCATTGGGTGGCATGTAAAACCCACCCCCACTAATGAGTCACTTGTAAATTTCTGCTTGCCTATATAATGCCATGATCATAAGGGCAAGGGGGCTCTCTCTTCTCCCAACTCTTGTCAACAAACCCTAGACGCCTCATGATCATGAGGGGTTGCTTGTAAATTTTGGCCTTCCTATATAATGCCATGATCATGAGGGCAAGGGGGTTCTCTCTTCTCCCAACTCTTCTCAACAAACCCTAGCCGCTTTCCCAAACCTATTCGGGAACCGCTTTCCCAACAAATGTTTTTAGGTGGTTGTTTTATAATGCATTTGTAGTCTTTGATGATAAAATTGCCCTATACCTACAAATAAAGGTCTCTGTTATCATATATGTACTTTTATGTTGAGGTCTTTCTTATCATATATGTACTTTTATGTTGCGGTTTTTGTTACCGTATATGTACAAAGTTGCTACCAATTTAATTCGTTATATTTAATGCACTCTATGTGTCAATGTGGCTTTCCTAATTATTTATAATAGTTTCTGAATTTTTATAATGATTTCTATTTTTCCCAAAAACTTTCATAAAAATTATAACTATGTCAAAAAAGAAGTAAAATAAATTATTTGTGGGAGTTGACGTTGAAGGAGGAAAAATGGAGGGAGAAGGTGGGCGGCACGACCTCGAGCCACAACGAAAGACAACGTTCCTTCGCTTTTTCCAATTTGTTGAGTAGAGAAGACGAACATGAATAGAATGAACCGGTACTGGAAAGTGAGTGTGTGCAACCAATGGCAATGATGGGTAATTTCTACCTAACTCCACAAGCAGTTATGAAGCACCCTTTTATGGAGCACCCCCTGAGGAGCTAAACAAAAATAATGAATCTAGCCCCCAGATTGACCATTTTGATAAATCTAAATTTAGTGGATCTAGAGCATTTGGGAAATTTTTGGTGGAGTGGAGCTATTTTTGGTGAACCTGGAGTTAGTGAATCTCTATCAAACAGGTCCATCCAAGTATAAGGACTGGTAGTTTCCCAAGGTCTGGTGTGCCAATGGGCCAATGCTCCCAACACTAGATTTGCAGCATGTAGATGTAACCTCCAAGATTGTAGTTACTCGTGGTCCACTAGCATGTCTCACAAAGCTACTGAGCTAGGCTAAGTGTGGGTCGCACGGCAATCCTTCTCAGTGTTCAGCCTGTTTTACATCATATCTACATGATGTAAAACAATGGAACTCATTGACAAGTATTGTATTTAAATAAATAAAGATGTTTTGATAAAAAAAGATGCACTCCACATGGTAGGTGTGCCTCGACAACATGAAAGAAAACCACTAGCTCATAGCACCTTTAGGGCCTATTCTCACACTCCATGACACTCAAGACATAATCCTCCAACACTTCTTGTGCCGAAGGCCCCTCACACAACATATATGTGCAGAAGTTAGTTCATTTGCAATTAATGAACAAAATTCGATGACACATGATCTGATCTGATCTGGTGTTGCAACCGACATGATGTTATTCCAAATATACAGATGTAAAGGCTTTAGTGTCTTAGTGCGGCCAATGCTACAAAAAAGAAGATTATGTAGTGCCCATTTTTTATGTCTCCCTGTAGTCTTGAAATATATAGAGCCTATTTAGTAGAGATTCACCACTGGAAAAAGTGAATCTAGATATGGAATTCACCATAGATCAACTCTACCATGGATTTGACATCCAATATGGATCTACTAGAGAACTGTTTGGCTACACATCAACTCTAGATCCATGAAACAATAATTTTGGTGGGTAGTGGCATATTTTTCCCTTGGGTTGCAATATGATACATGTAACATGTGTCTTTTGTTCATAATTATCAAAAAATAGTGTATTTTTAATAGAAATGCAATATGTTGGCACACAAGATAGAAAAATTATTTAACCAATGTCCATGGCAACACTCAACAATATTATGATTTTCTATGCATAAAAGTAACTAAAGATTAAATGAAGACTAGTCTTCCATATTTAGTTGTTGCCACACCTGTGTAACATGCTTCCATTTGATGAGAAGGTCATTCAAGTTTGGACTCCCAACAACAGTAGGGTAACAACTATAGTCTACAAACCATAGCTTAAAGACCAAACAATCTCTCCTTGCACACATGTAGAAAGTTGTGGCTTGTGCATAAAATACCATCAAAACAGAATTAGTAGGTTCAAATATTTTTGTTTTCAAAACCAAATAACACACAAACAACAGACTATGAAACCTAAATCTGACTGTATTATTTTGATGCCTATATGGTTAAGGACTCCATGCTACAACATGCATGAACTTCAAAAGTCAGTGATTATCAACCACATACCACGGGTAACTAAATGAAGAACTCTATGTCTTGGAAGAATCTAGTTTCTCTCGTGGCATATGTCACCCAATTCCTGTAATAACTAGTGTTATTAGACAGAGGATCATATGTCACCCAGTTTCTCTCAGGATCATAATTTACATCAGATGATGTTTCTTGCATGACATCTATTACTCAGAAGTATGGCATCTTTTAGTTTCATCCTCTTTATGTTCATGGTTTGGCATCATTCTCCAGAGCCAATTGGATTGGTAACTTCCATCATCTTCCAACTATTCTCATATTTCTTTAGGATTCATGTTACTTTAGGTGTCATCTCCATTTCTGCTCAGGAGTGAAAACGATACGCACTAGTTTCATATTGCATCAAGGCCTACTGGCCGGGGAAGGTGGCCTGGGTACCAAACACAGCAAGGTGGAGCCCGGCTAGAGCAGCCTAGGCACTAGCTTGGTTGGGCTGGATGCCGACCAGGGCAGCCTGGGTAGCCACGCCGACAGCCTGGGTGGCAACAAGCCCGACCATGCCACCATCCATGGGGTCCATGAGGCCGGCAGGAGACGGCTTGACATCGTCTGTGATGTAGGCAGGAGGAGCAGCAGTGCCTTCCATCCAAAGTTGATGTGAATGCCACTTTTCCCCATGTATATGAACAAAGAAGGGGGTGGAGGAGGCTGAGGAAGACTGGGTCTACCATATCTGGCCATGGGAGCATCATGAGAGAGGAAAAATGGAGGGAGAAGGTGGGTGGCACGACCTTCGAGCCATGACAGAAGACAACATGCGTTTGCTTTTTCTCTCTATTGAGTGGGGAAGATGAAGAGGAATAGAATGAATCGGTACATGAAGACGAGTGTGTGCAACCAATGTCAACGGTGGGTACTTTCCGCTGAACTCCACGAGGAGGTATGGAGCACCCTTTATGGACCACCACCTGAGGAGCTCCACCAAAATTTTAAATTTGTCCTCAGATCCATCATATTTGATGAATCTAAATTTAGTGGATCTAGAGCATTTGCAAAATTTTTGGTGGAGTGGGGCTATTTTTGCTGAATCTAGAGCTAGTGAATCTCTACCAGACATGCACATACAAGTACTAGTAGTTCCCCAAGGTCTAGCGTGTCGGTGGGCCAATGCTCCTAACACCAGATTTGCAGCTTGTAGATGTAACCTCCAAGAATAGAGTTACTCGTGGCCCACTAGCATGTCTCACAAAGCTATCGAGCTATGCAGTGTATGGGTCACACACTATTCCTTCAGTGTCGAGCCTCATCCGATCATGCCTACATGGTGTCAAATAATGAAAGTTATTGACAACATAAGCCTGCTGTCATGCTCCATGACACTCAAGCCATATTCCACCAACACTTCTCATGCCGAAGTCCCCAAGACAACTTATATATGTTAGTTCGTTTGCATTTAATGAACACAAGTCGATGACACATGAGATGATCTGATCTGGTGTTGCATGATCACATCTAGGAGATCTGTGTACAACCTGTACCTCCTGTCTGAGTTTCCCCAACCGACATGATATCCTTCCAAATATACAGGCATAAGGCCTTTGGTGTTTTGGTGCGGCCAATGATGCAAAAAAGAAGATTATGTAGTGCCCATTTTTTATGTCTCCCTATAGTTTTGAAATATATAGAGCCTGTTTAGTAGAGATCACTAGAAAAAGTGAATCTGGATATGGAATTCACCATGGATCAACGCTACCATGGATTTGACATCCACCATGGATCTACCAGAGAACCATTTGGTGGGAGTGGCATGTTCGGCCCTTGGGTTGTAATGTGATACATGTACCATGTGTCTTTTGTTTTAGTGTATTTTTAACACAAATGCAATATGTTGGCACACAAGATAGAAAATTATTTAACGGTCCATGGCAACATCTCAACAATATTATGATTTTCCGTACATAAAAGTAACAAAAGATTAAATGAGACTGGTCTTCCATATTCAGTTGTTGCCACACCTGTGTAACATGCTTCCATTTGATGAGTAGGTCATTCAAGTTTAGACTCCCAACAACAGTAGGTTGACAACTATAGTCTACAAACCATAACTTAAAGACCAAACAATCTCTCCTTGCAGTACAATCCTCTGTCTAATAACACTAGTTATTACACGAATTGGATGACAAATGCCACGAGAAGAACTGGATTCTTCCAAGACATACATTACTTCATTTAGTTACTGTAGAGGGAGTTAGGATCATAATTTACATCAGATGATGTTTCTTGCCTGACATCTATTGCACGGAAGTGTGGCATCTTTTAGTTTCTTCCTCTTTATGTTCATGGTTTGGCATCATTCTCCAGAGCTAACTAATTTGCAACTACCATCATCTTCCAACTATTCTACATATTTCTTTAGGATTCATGTTACTTTATGTGTCATCTCCATTTCTTCTCATGGATTGAAAATGATATGCACTAGTTTGATATAGTATCAAGGACTGCTGGCCGGGGAAGGTTGCCTGGGTACCAAACCCAACAAGGTGGCGGCCAGCCACAGCAGCCTAGGCACCATTGTGTGGGCTAGACACCAACTAGGGCCGCCTATGGGTAGCCATGCAGACAACCTAGGTGGCAGCAGGCCCGGTTATGCCACCATTCTTGGGGTCCGCGAGGCTGGCTGGATACGGCACGACGTCGGCTGTGATGCAGACAGGAGGAGCTGCAGTGGCTGCCATCCAAAGTTGACACGAAAGCCACTTTTCCCCATGTATATGAAAAAAGAAGGGGGTGGAGGAGGACTGTGTCTACCATATCCGTCCATGGGAGTCTCATTGGAGAGGAAAATGGAGGGAGAAGGTGGGCGGCACGATGTTCAAGCCACAACAGAGAGGATTATAGAGGCAGTCATGATAATAATTTACATAAGATGATGTTTGTTGCCTTGCTTCTATTGCACGGAAGTATGACATCTTTTAGTTTCTTCCTCTTTATGTTTATGGTTTGGCATCCTTCTCCAGCACTAATTGGATTGACAACTTCCATCATTCCAACTATTCTCATATTTCTTTAGGATTCGCATTACTTTAGGTGTCATCTCTGTTTCTACAAATGGATTGAAAATATACGCAATACAACATTAAGGGCTACTGGCTAGGAAAGGTGGCCTGTATTGTGGTCACTGCATGATGGGGGCCGGACGCAGTAGCCTAGGTGCCAGCTAGGGCGAGATGGACGCCATCCGTGGTGACCTGGGTAGCCCCGCCGCCAGCTTGGGTGCCAAGTGCCAGGCTAGGCCATGCCAACATGAATGGGGGTCCGCGAGGCTGGCCTGAGATGGCTCGACGCCAGCCATGACACAACTAGGGAGGAGGAGCTCCAGTGGCTAGAGTCCAAAGCTGAGGCGAAAACTACTTTTCCCCATGGCTATGCAAGAAGAAGGGTGTGGAGGAGGTCACAGAGGACTGGATCTATCGAATCCGGCCATGAGACTCTCACCGGAGAGGAAAAATGGAGGCAGAAGGTCGACGGCATGACCTACTGGCTGCGACGGAAAACAAAGTGCGTGTGTTTTTGTTGTGTCTGGTGATTGGGGAAGATCGTTTTTGTTGTGTCTGGTGATTGGGGAAGACGAAGAGGAATGTTTAGACTGCACGAGCGTGGCGTGTGAAGAGGCCGCGGGGGGCAGCAGAACCAGGGGACGCATGGAGTCTGGCTCGTCACTGTTGCAATCCAACAAGACACTCATGGCTCTTTTGAACAAGCAGCAATGGGGCAAAATTCAGATGGTAAGACAACAAGGTGTGTGGAAGCAATGCTACTAAGACAGATGGCTCTTGACTTGGCTAAACAACCCACTTTTACACCTTGGAGCCACCTCTTTTGCTGGCCATGCTTGCACCAGTGGCTCCATGCACAATCACCCTTCTCTGAGTGTCCTGTCTGCAAGGGCAAGGTGCTGGAAGTAAAAATCTTTCTGGTATATGGAAGAGGTGGTGAAGAAGGGATTCCACTGCCAACGCTGACTTATTGCCACCCAGGCCACAAGCAAACAGAAGGGAGAGCTTGAGGCAATACAGCTGCAAATGGCGGACACAAGAGGAATTGCAACAGTGGTGAGGAAGTTGGTACAAAACTACGGTGTAGTAGTGACAGGCCTCCCAATCCCTGCATTGTGAAAGCATGCATTTTGAATCAACAGCAGCAAGAAGTAGGTTCTAAGGTTTTTGGAGAGAGTGTAAACCAGCAAGCAGCAACAAAAATTGGGTTTTAAGGTTGTTGGAGATAGTGTAAAGCAGCAGCAGGAGTAGCAGCACCGAATGCCCTAAAAAATGATTCTGCTGCTGCTCTAGAGAAGCAAGCAAACAAGCAGAATGTGTCATCTGTGTGGACTAAGGCCAACCCTTCTAAGTTCCAATATGGACACCCATTACTAGCAGCAACGAACAAGAGAGTGCAAGATGTGGGCGTACTGCTCTTCAGATTCATAACATGAAACGTTGTCCACAGAATAAGAAGAATGGGATTGTGATCAAGTTGAAGCGAACAGTGTTTTTCTCTCATAATAAATCAGTGAACAGTACTTTCAGCCATGACTTTTTATTTTCTCTCAAACCAGCTCAGCATCAGCTGCAAAAACGACCCAACGATTGTCGTGGATGGAAGAAGGGCAGGAGGTAGCAAAAATGATGTTAAAAACCTTGTAGGTAACAATTTCGACCTGTTTTAAAAGTTCAAGTATAGGTGAAAAAGGAAAATCCAATCTTTTGATTGGTAACTAGGGGAATCATACTTGGACAAGATGTAGTAAAAATGATGTTAGTTTCTAATTTTTTATTTAAATGGAAAATGGAATCACGCAGCCTCAGCTTGTAATGCTTGCATCTGTGTGTATAGATTCATCAGACGCTCTAGAAGGTCCACATGCACTCTGTTTAAATTAGATTGACAACTATGGAGCTTTACCTCCTAGGGCACAGGGCCCCATTCATCTCTCCACCTCTTGTGGGTACCTCCTTGGTGCACGTGTCCTATGGCACCACCCTCCCCCACATACATATACCATATATGTGTGTGGCCCCTCTCATGCGCCCCCATCTTTGTACTACACTTCGATTACCCCCTTCCTTGTGCCCCCATCTCCCTATATGGCACTTCAACGACCGCCTACCCTGTGGCCCCATCTACATGTACACACTTCGATTACCACCTCCCTAGCGCCCTGATCTATGTGTACGTCACTTCGACGACTCCCTCTCCCATGCCCCCAACTATGTGTACGACATTTCTATGACCCCTTCCCATGTGCCCTCATATGTGGGTGGCACTTCGACGGCCCCTCCCTCGAGTCCGTGTGTGGCACCGTACTCCTCGAAGATTGTAGGGGTGGTGCGTCAGTCATCCAGCAGACGAGGTGTTGCATCTCATCCATGGTGGCAAGCCTCCAACCATTTATATTGTCCACAACATCTTCGAGCTCCACATTCGGTTTTTGAGATGTTGTATTTGTGTTTTTTTTCCATGCTGCATTAGATGGATTCCCATGTTGCCACAACAAAATACAGATGATTCCATAGAAGATCTTGCCACAACAAAATTGATATGTAGCGTTGCATGAATATTTGGTGTTGTAACTGATGATTTCTCATGTTGATTATAAATGGTGCGTCTTCTCTTATTCTGATGTTGCAGTAACTGACTGTTGTACGTTGCAGTTCGTTGATTTCTCATGTTGCAGAAAGAAAATTGAGATGTTTCAATAAAAATGCTCCAGGGTTAGCGCCCATTCCATCCGAGACGACCCATACACGCAGGCGCACATCTATACAAGCGCAAATTTGAGATACTGTTTGGTTGTCTGGTACAGAAGCAACGGTGTGCGCGGCTAGTCTACTGTAGTCGAGTTCCAGGGCAGTGCGTGTCGTTTTCGCCGACGCGAAGAAACGGAGGCCTGCCTGTGCGCCGTTCTTTCTCTGCTGCGGAAGATAACTCAACTTGAAAACAGAGCAAGACTAGGACAGCACCGGGGAGCATATGAACCACCGCCGCACCAGTGATGGGACACCTTCAGGAACAATTTGTGAAGCAACCACAAACTTTTGCCAAAAAAATATTATAACCCGACAAACAAGTAAAAAGCAACCAAACATTCGAAAGAATCCAAGAATACGAATCACCAATGCATCCATCCTCTTCAAAAAGTGTGCGGCGTGACGTATTACGTGCGCATATTCTTTCAGAGAAGGAAATAAAAAACGGTACACGTGTGGCGTCTCAACGGACGTGGCAAAAAAAATTCCGG
>Ga0182004_10003821_pt1 | contig 12038 bp, 13 predicted proteins | sample Sormic07211540_1_FD_120479 | JGI IMG/M metagenome (GOLD analysis project Ga0182004, IMG submission 120479) | Endophyte microbial communities from Sorghum bicolor roots, Mead, Nebraska, USA - 072115-40_1 MetaG | ecosystem: Host-associated > Plants > Roots > Unclassified | place: USA: Nebraska... | reverse complement strand
ACTTGCTTTTCAAAAGAAATTGAAACTCTCATGCCTGAGACTAGCCAATAGAAGAAAGAGCCAAAAGCAAGCCATAGCAGCATCCTTTTTCTTCGCTTTCTTCAACAATGCGAATCTACCTCAGTCCTCATCAGAACTAAAATACAAATTTATAGTATCATCTGGTTCTATTTCCTCACTACAGCAATAAAATGTGAAACCAATATTCATCATGAAACTTCAGACACTGATGGTTGTGAGGGAAGAGAGACGACGTAGGCTGATTCAAAGTGAACAGAAAACCAACAAAAGAATGGAAATTCATTCTTCTAAACAGGAGGTGGTGTGGTGTTCTCGGTGGCATTCATGGTGGTGGTGCGGGAGGTGCGCGTTTCTGGCGTCGCGTTCGTGGTGGCGTGACACCCGGTGGCGGTGCGGGAGCTGCGCGCGGGGGTTGTCGCAGATGGGTACCTGGCTGCGGTTTCCTCAAGGGTGTGGTACCGCAGATCCTGCTGTCCGTGCTCAACTCCGGCGAGGTGCAGCACAGTGTCCCCGCCCGGGACGTCATGGCGGTCGAGCGCAGCGGCGACAGAGGATACGAGACGGTCCTCCCGGGCGGCGGCGGCGGTGATGACGCAGGATGGGTGTGCGAGCGGCGGGAGGCCTGCGAGGATGGCCTGCAGTGTTGCGTTGGTGGGGCTGGCCATCCTCCGCCTGTCCGCAATGGATCCGCGACGTGCTTGTCATCCAGGTCCTCCTCGCATGCCATCCTCCGCCATAAATGAATGACGTTCTGGTCATTCAGGTGGGGCTGACCACTGCGTAGGGCCTCGAGGCGGCACTGTGCTGTCCGCCGGTGACGAGCAGGTGCGGCAGCGGTGGGGCAGGAGCACAAGCAAATGGTGCTAGTGCCGGCGTGCAGCCGCAGCATGTCGTTCAGCTGCTGCTCTCAGCCTAGCATATGTTCGATGAAATGCCAAAGACAAAATGAAGGCAAGTTGTGGGAATAACGTTACCAAGTTCTAAGTGCAAGGTCGTCATATCTTTCTGGCCAGGCCGACAAACCCAATGTGAACTGAGTTTGGCTCTAATGGTCAGTGGCGGAGCACAGCATTAAACAAAGGGAGGGCTAGTTCGAGCAGCCACCTACAGATTTCTCATTTCTTTTGCTCTGACACACAGATTCATATGTTTCTTTTCTTCAATGCTGGCAGCTGACAGGAGCATCAGTTGTAACAGCGCCGGGCAAGGGGGAGCTGAAGCCCAGCACGCCTCCACTATGCTCCGCCACTGCTACTGGTACAGAAGAATCAAACACACGAAGTTGCACCATCAGGGCGGGCTTGAGCTGTCCATAGCCAGGTTAGCCGGCCATGCCAGGCAGGACCATGAAATCAAACACGCCCTATGATTGGTTGCTTCGCTTTCTGGGCCTTGGCTCTACTCATGCAAAAAACGCTCCTCAGCCTGGGTCCCGAGATAAGCTCACTAGAAGCGAGCAATTACCAAATAATAACATTGTTAGTGCATGATAGCGAATATTAATTAATATTAGTATATTTTAGATAATATTAAGAAATAATTAGATAAACTAAGAGCAAACAAAAATGGTTATAAATAATAAATATGGTGATTGTGTTTATTTACTTAATTTATCTCATGCAATATATTCTTACGTGAGCAACCAAATAGCATCTTAACTCAGCCGGGCTAACTATATACAGCTATGCAAGTAATTAAACATGGTAGTATTATTGTAATTAAACATGGTAGTATTGTATATGCTGTCTCCAAATAACATTATTGTGTTTATAGATACGAACCAGGCTGGCCTGTTTGGCTGGTTACCTCGGCCTGCCACACCACAGTTACGGCCGCACCACAGGTTTGGCAACAAAATAGTTCTCCAGACTTTTGGTGTGAAAATGTGACGCAAAACACTATAGACAAGCTTGAGCAATTGTGGCATGCCAAAACTATGGTTATGAACCAAACGCCAGCCAATCGAGTCAACGCGCCAGACTTTACCAAACAGATCTCCGGCCCATACAAATACAGGAGTTCCGGGCCCTCTCAGGCCCTCCCCTTCACATACAGATACAGCCCGTCCATTCGGCCATTCCCCAATCCCCGCATCGCCTCTATCGCCTGTGCCCCCAACTCCACCTCGCCGCCGGCATGACAACAGGGTCGACCCCGGGTTCGCCCCCCTCTCAAGGCTCTCAGGTCTGCACTCCCTCGCACTCCTCACAGATCTCTGGTACCTTGGTTGTGTATTGATATGCGCTATAGCTTTGGCTTCTTCCCCTGCCCCTTCTTGCCCTGCGGCCAGACGGAGTGCATGTTGATGTGGGTGGTTCATTTTGTGCCAGATACGTCATTATCAGGTGTTGATTTTGTTGGATATTGCAGTGGCTCTACTAATCACTTGTTGCATCTGGTTGTTTTGTCTCGAAAGGCTTGTGTGCGTGCTAGATCTTACTATAGTATGCATGTCTTCGTGCAATTTTAGTTCCAAAGACATTGGGGACTAGGGTTGGGTCCACACATAGGTTCTTCCGCAAAACTTTTTGATAAAAAGAAAAGTATCATTCTGAAATTGGTTCTAAACCACCCAATGGTTTGCTCTTTGAGTGTATAATCAATTATCTGTTGCTTTCATGTCATGCACTGTTTTTATTAGGTGAATCGATGCAGACATGTTTTACATCTATTGTTACCTTAGTTGCTGGTGTGCTGGTATGCATTTCTTCAGATTTTAGGTGTAAATGTCTAAGGCTATTTGCCAGTAACAGGGAGGAATTCAAGAGGACAAAACAATCATTTGCCGTTCTTAGAAATCCAAGTGGTACTGTTATGCATTTCTTCAGATTTTAGGTGTAAATGTCTAAGGCTATTTGTTGGATAAACTGATGAACACGAGATTGATCTGCCAGAGGGCAGTTTGCCTGCTATGGCCTTTTGATTGTATTGCAAAAAATGATCTCGGTTACAAAACCCTTGCCCAAACTCCAGCTCTTATAGGCTGAGGGCCACCCCTAGGATGAGCATATTCTAGAGTAGATTCCTAGATAACTTGGCTGCCAAGGGTCTTATCTTCTTGACCCCCAAGCAAGCCTATTACAGCCACACAAGGAGAAACAACTAAAAACAGAGAAAACAAAAACTGCAGTGGGCAATACTTAGGCCCTGCTATACTAGATACATGACCAACTGCTATCACTATTTGCCAGTAACAGGGAGGAATTCAAGACAACAAAGCAATCATTTGCTGTTCTTAGAAATCCAAGTGATACATAGTCTAAATCCATTTAGGCAGGTTTTGAAGATCCATGTGTTCCTGTGACCCGGACACCCAGCCATTGTGGAGATCTTAGTAACTTCGCAGTTCTTAGGATTCCAAGATAATTTATGTTCTATAACTAGCAGTGAGCAGTAGAGTATGAAATAAAAGTAGTGGTGTTAGTTTGCCAAAAGTACCTTTTTTTTAAACTACGCAGAAGACAACAGTATAGGAAATCGCTATGGCTAAATTAGATTGAAAAGTGGATGTTTTAGGCGAATGAGCACAACAGTATAGATAGATTATTGCTACCTTGCTAACAGTATGTCAGTATCTTAGCCACAGATAACTGTTCTGTGGAAGATAAATATGTATTTGCAATATATTCATCATTTGTTTAATACTTCCCTTTGATGTTCTTGAGGTGGGCATGCACCATTTTGTTTGATTGAAGGGGTAACTATGCTGCATGTATTCATATTTTTGTATGGTTGACACAAGGCATACACATTTTGTGCCACTCATGTATAGTTGGGAGATGGAAGAGGAACAACTGAAAGCTTAGGTACTTTATTTAAAAGTTGTTTATGCCATACTCTTAGCCTCTTACACCAATGTTTGTTTGTGAAGCTACTTTAGTCAGGGGCAGATATGGGCCTAGGGCCACTAGGGCTGTGGCCGCCCTCAGAATTTTTTATGGCGTCGACGCAACAGCAAAGGGAAAAGGCCCATACTTCCATTGCTTTCCTTGTCTTAGCCGCCGACCTGCTCTGCGGCAACCCTGTGTTATTGTTGCCTCACCTAGTTTCCTTCACAGTAGTTCGCGACTCGCCCACTTCCCAATCACCATTGCAAAATCAACAAACCCTAGCGACCGTCGCGACAGCACGAGGCACCTAGACCCTCCCCAATCAACAATTCCCCACCCGGCCACCAAGTGCATCCTTGCTCGACGCCAAAGTCCACCTGCATTCTTGGGAGGCATGACCGCTGGCCAGCAACCCAGCGTTGTGGCATGAGGCTTGGGCGGCTGGTGGCAGATGGCTGCAGCAGGGCTCACTGGCTCGGAGCTGCGGCGGGCACACTGCAGCAGCGTGTTGCCGACAACCTTGTACACCTCACACGACAGTAGCTAGATGCTGGATAATTTTAATGTTGTGTGCATTCGATAAGGCAACTAGAAAAGATAAATTCTCGATTTTCCATCCCAAGTTGCATTTTAATGTTGAATTTCGCAATTCAGACATTCTCATGCCAGTTCCCATTATGAATGAATGAGATGTTTTTTTAACAAAAACTGGTACTGTTATTATTCCATATTTTTGGGTATTTCACCCATTACTCAAGATCTGCAATGGGAGTTTATTAATTATATGGTGTGGATTAGAGCGTATGAATGAAATATCATCTAAAATCATGCATTTATGCATTATTTTTATGACAATATAGTTATTTGACCCAATATAGACATCTTACATACTTAGTGAGTGGCCCTAGGCGTGAAAATTGACCAGCTCTGCCACTGACTTTAGTTATATGTTCTAAGTATAATTTGAAAAAATGGTGGAAGAAATTAAGTTGGATCCACTTCCTCTTCTTCTTTTGCCTTTTTTTAACGGAAACATACGCTTCCATTAACAATTGGCTCCAAGCTTGTTGCTGGAGGCCAAATGTTCTACACAGTTCAGTGTCTGACTCATGAACTCTTGTGAGTCAGGGATTAAATTACAAGCACCATAGGCAACTAAGCAGTCAGCCACCAGATTATTGCTTCTAGAGCATACAGAAACTTCACAGTGGTACATGAGCTCCGGTATGTTCCTAAACAAAACACCACGGGGATGTTGATCCACATCACTTGATTTAAGAGCATCTGCCAGTATGGCTGCATCTATCTTCAAAATTACCTTTGTCATGCCAAGATCAGCTGCACGACACAGACCTTTTATTGCATATTTCTTTAGTAGTCCATATTTTCTCCAGCACTTCTTTCCCTGATTGAAATAATTCCTGGCTAAATCTTTTGCCACAGTTACTTGTATGCAATGGAATATTGACTTCTGTGCAACTATATGCAAAAGGTTGCTATAAACACTGTGCAGCATAAGATAGAGTTAAGCTAAAGCCATTTTGTGCAATGGAATATTAGCAAGTTTCATTTCATTGTCCTGTGTTACAGAAATGGTCTACTGTAGAATTATATATTTGTATGGCAGCTTTCATTTTCACTGTGGTTGTTGTGAAGATTTTCCATTATTCTGCTTTGTCATGCAAACATCCCTCTCATATTTGTTCTTTTTGCCACAATCTTTGCTGATTAGAGTTAGATTTTCTTTTGTCTTTAAATAAATAAAGAAAATAACAAAGACCCATTTTATTTGACAGAGAAAGCGGGGTTCTACCGAAGATTCTGTTGGCTTGTATGCAGTGCAATGCCACAAGTGCTACAAATGGAGTACGGTTCCAAAAGAAGAATTTGAGACACTTCGTGAGAACTTCACTAAGGATCCATGGTTCTGCAGCAGACGACCAGACTGCTCTTGTGAAGATGATGCTGACATTGAGTATGACAACAGCCACATCTGGGTTTTTGACAATCCCAACATACCAAAGCCTCCACCAGGGACGGAGAGGCTAGTGATTATGAGGAGTGACTACAGTGAAATGGACCCATATTATGTCATGCCCAATGGGAAGCATGCAAAGTGTGCTGGTGATGTGGATAAGTTTCTGGAGGCAAATCCAGAGTACAAAAACCGCATGTCTGCTTCGGATTTCAGCTTTGCACCACTCAAGGTTGTTGAGGAAACTGTTCCTCGCAACTCAGGCAGGAAGGCTGCCAAGGCCAAGAAGCAGAAGGCAAGGCACAAAAGTGATTGATGCTCTGAACTGTGCCTATGGTTAGGTGACAGTCCGCTCAGGATCATGTCCCATCCAATCTAGTATACTTGTCTATCTGGACTGAAGCTTTTTGGCTCTGCATGCTCTGCTGCAACCGAACCCCTGTGTCTTAATTCCTGGGGAATATCTGAGATGTTTAATAAGTGCTGTAGACCTGCTCTTTTATAATTAGCTGCTTGGACCTTAAGCTGTGCTTCCTTAATTTTTGCTTCAGTTATCCAGTATATGCATTGTGTTCTCGTTTGCTAGCTGCATAGTAGATTAATGTTGTCCAATCCAGGGCATTCCTATTATTACCATTTGATTGCATCTCATATCATCGAGCATTACCTGAGATCTAGACGTAATTGTGTTGAGCATAGTAGCTGCATCTCATTATAGCCATTTGATTGCATCTCATTTCATCGAGCATAGTAGCTGCATTGAGTAACAATATAGAACCAAGAATGTGTGTGTGAAGACTAGTACAGTTTCTTTGACCTGCACTGGTCGCCTTCAAGGCTTCAATCTCGTTGCCTCTGTAGAACCCCTTCCAACCTTATTGGAAATGGCAGTAGGTGTTGGCCGTCCTGAAGTTTGCCTTCAATAATCTCTTGCTCCCAGCTAATATTTTCAATGTGACCCTGCATGTTGTAGGTCAATTTGAAGCACATTTCATCTGTGGTCACCTTCATATATTGTGAATTAGAACGCATGTGGCTTTAGCATAAATCATTTCTGCAGATCGAAATCCCTTGGGGTGTGGTGAAAAAGAACCTAGTTCTGTATCTGCATTATCGAGTTGGAGGTGAATGGGGCCAGAACGGAGCTCAGTAATCTGTTTGAAAGCAGCAGCAGTAATTATCTTGGTGATCAAATGGGCTGCCTTTTGATTTGCCATCTGTTTATGCACATAAGTTGGCGAGCATTCTGGCTTCTTATCTCCTGTACTGTGCTAGTTGCGCTTCTAATTACGTGCTCTCTTTTTTATCCTTCAGGCTGCTGCTTCTCTGAGCATTTTTTTCTTCAAGAAAATGTGTGAAATAAAATATAAAATTGTGCACATGATTTGCAATCATCTCCACCATTCCAACTTCCGATCATTACCTGCTTGTGGTCAATCACGTGGTGTTTGTCATCAGCAACATCTGCTGAAAATGCTGTGCCTTTGTACTCTTTCTGCATCCCACTTGCCTCGAACAGTAACACTTTCATTGTGAACACCATGTCCCCTTCGCACTCGAACAGCAGAAGGTGTGGCCATGAGCCGTCAGAAACTCTGCCCAGCACTACCGAAGACGACATAGGATCGATGGCGGTCAGAATAGGCAAGCAGGAGGCAGCAAGCAAAGGAGTAGTCTGCAGCTACAAGACAACGCAATATGAGACATTCTCAAGCGAATAACGTGTGTGGCAACTGACAAACCATCTTCTTGGAGAATTCAAGGAGAAGAGTTCCGATGAACTGTGGCCTCACCACCATGTTCTTGCCTGTCAAACGTGTGCACGGAATACAGAAATTACTTAGGAATTTCATAGTTTGCTCTTAATCAGATTCAGATTCCTTTATATTGCCGAATTCTTTTTTCTGCTTTTCTGTGTCTTTTTATGAAAAAAATAACTGAGTCCTATAAAATTTGTTTACAGTTCATGTGAAATTCCTTCGTTCAAGAGCGGTTCGAGAATACCGGCTGCATCGAGACTAATGAATCCCTATTTCAATTGGCCGATGGAAAAGATATTGGGATGTCTACTGCAACAGTGACAGTACTATGCTTGTTGAAACAGCTTCTACAGTACCTGCGGCAGTAGGCTGTGTTGTCATGCCTGTAGTGAAGAAGGTGGCGCCTGAAGAGAAGACGTATTCATCACAGCATAGCACTAGTTGTCTATTTACGTTTTCAAATTACATGTACTGGCTTATGGACCCAAGTGGCCAGTGACTGTAAGGGCGTATAAGTGCCCCAAGACCTGTATCCTGTCCGACAACCAGACATTGCGTAATACAATTCGCCAAGGCTGAGGGGTTTACCTTGCCGGCGACCTCGTATCCTATCCTCGTGTTCGTGCTCACGTCGACCGACGGCGACTCGCCGGCGGCCAATGCAAGGGTGTGACATGTGTCCTGTGATCGAAAGAAATGCAAGGGTTCGCATGGTGCATGATGATGGAAACATGGGGCCGTTGTGGTTCAAGCAGCTAAGGAAGCAGCACCTTGAGGAACTCGTGCCTTTGGACGTGATCGCTGTGGCGAGCCATGACCGTGGAGATCTACTACGGGCGACAACCGAGGGGGATGGCGAACCTGATGGGCGGAATGGAACCGTGGAAAGCGAAAAGCTTTCGTTTCAGGAATCAGGATGGCACGGCCTTGTTTAGTTTCAATTTTTTTTTTACAAAATATACACGGTAGCATTTTGTTTGTATTTGACAAATATTATCCAATCATAGACTAATTAGGCTCAAAAAATCCGTCTCGCAAATTAAAGGTAAACTGTACAATTAGTTGTTTATTTTATCTATATTTAATGCTCCATGCATGCGCCGCAAAATTCGATATGATGAGGAATGTGAAAAATTTTGCAAAATTTTTTTGGAACTAAACAAGGCCTTAAATCGTATGGTCTTTTTAAGTTGCAATGATAGTGTTTTTTTAATATCATTTGATATTTGATAAGCTCTTTAGAGATTTTATAACCTCCTTTCACGAACTCCTTTCTAGCAACACACTCATGTTAATACACACGTAATAATGATATATATGAACGCACTTACACATATACTTTATTTCTATAACTAAACATCTTCGAGAAACTAGGTCTGTAAATTTTAGAAGTTAACAATTGATATGCACGTTGCCATAAACATATTTAGCTCAAATCGAATGACCATGTTTCACAACAAAAAAAAATCTAGTCAACAGAGGTATATTACAAAATGGGTTTGAGCTCCTTGTATAATTTCTTGGATTGTTTTGCAGAAATAAATCTTTGGACCCGTAAAAAAAATGAAATTTCCTCATAAGGCCATTGCCATACTTCTCCATCTTTCATTTCCTACCTTACTGCAACCTCCCTCTAAGGTCCCAGGCTCCCAGCTGATCATCTATGGAAATTGTAAGAATTGTGAACGGTTGAATCAGAATTTTCTTTAAAAAATCTAATGGCTGAAAGAAATATTAAATAAATTTTAAAAAGGCATCCATTAAGAGCATCTCTAAAAGACTTTTTATATATTTCCTAATTTACAAGAATAGAAGTTTTGGTAAAAAAATAGCCTCAAATTATTTAAATTAAATATTCAAATATAGATATCATCTATTCCGTATTTCTCGCCAGTTAAAGATGGAGAGCAACGAGGATGACTCCCTAGAGTATGCAAAATATATAGAAAAGTTGTTGAAGATTACACTACAAAGATATAGGAAACAATTTTTACTCAAAGAATTTTCCAAATAATGAGTTAGAGGGTAAATTTGAAAAAGACTCTTAAAGATGCTTTAACCACTAGCAAGCACAGCCATCAATTGTGGTCGTCTTCCTCCCTCTCACGTAGGACATGTTTCAATCTCCTAAAATAATGAGAATGAGGTAGAAAAATGATAATATGATCCTACCCTAAATCTACTATTTAGAAATTTTTACTATACAAATACAACAATCACTATGAAAACTAGCTAAGATCTAAATACCCTAAAATTCTTCCTCCAAATTCTACATTCGTTATCTAGAATCCAAAGTCTAAATGAGATCCAAACATGCACCCAATCTTACCGTGTGCTGGTTTTTTGTAGATAAATAAATACAGTACTATAAAGTATAGGCCTACCGTGCTCACAGTTTAAAAGTTCGTAGATAAATAGCTCGCTGCAAAAAAAAAGTTTAATTGACACCCATGTATTTCACTTTCTTTTTATTTTGCGGTTATTCCTCTCCTGCCGTCTTACAAGCAATTCAGTTGAGGCCTCCATCTGCAGGGTCGAGGCAGGAGAACCAGTACCGATTCCGCTGCTAGGGCACGCAGGCCGGTAATCGCGAGATGCGAGCAAATTATAGGATGCTTGCAATGCATCCCAATATCTTTGCCATAAGCTGGTCAACCGGACAGAACGTAGGCCTTGTTTAGTTTACTCTGAAAACCAAAAAGTTTTAAAGATTTCCCGTCACATCGAATCTTGTGGCACATGTATGAAACATTAAATATAGACGAAAACAAAAACTAATTACACAGTTTAGCTGTAAACACGAGATGAATTTTTTGATCCTATTAGTCCATGATTGAATAATATTTGTCACAAACAAACGAAAATGCTACAGTACCGAAAACTTTTCACTTTTCGGAACTAAACTAGTCCCGAACAGCCTAATGGATTCGTGTCTTGGTTTCACCTTCTAGTTTTGCAGGAAACAAGACTTCGGGCGAAGCTTAGCTGAACAAGCCCAAGCTTCGTGAATGATGCAAAACTTTGCGAACAAACTGAAGCTTTGGGAACGAAGCAAAGCTCCGCGAACGAACCAAGGCTTCAAGGACGAACCAGAGCTTCGGGGAACAAACTGAATTTTCTGAAAAAGAATCAACCGCGAACAAAGGCAGAGGCTAGAAGCATGATGCAAACAAAGTCTGGAGCAAGCAAAAACCGCTCCAGTTGGATTAAGTGTACGGCAAAAAGACTAGGGATATTTTCGTCTTTTCACACCTGCGATTTAACATCGTTACAACCCAATCTAACGGCAGTGGCATGGAGGCCAAAAAAAAAGTTGAAGCAGTGACGCTAAAGTCTTTTTAAACTTTTTCAGTGACTTACAAGAAATTGCGATCTTTTAGTGTAGAATACTATTCTACACCCTAGGTATAGAATACTATTCTACATCGAAGTGTTATTCTGAACAGAATTCAGTATCGTTCAGTAGTCACGTTTTTGTATCGTTTAGTATTCTGTAGTCCTAATGTAGTATTAGATGATAGTGAACGTTGTTCAATATTACTTATTATTTTTTCGGCTCAGTTTTAACTTATGGTGTAGAATAATATTTCTACACCTAAAGTGTAGTATATATAGTATTATTAGATAGATCATTAAAATCTATCTATTTTTACAATAAACTTATTTAGAGATACAAATGTTGCTAGTATTTTTTATAAACTTCGTCAAACTTAAGAAAGTTTGACCAACACGTTTCACATATAGCGATATCTAATACAAGACAGTATGGAGTAAATTCTTCCGATATACTCGAACATCTTAATCTCATAAGAGTTAAGATTGTCAAATGACGCTACGACTGGTCCTAGTAAACAAGACAAAAACAACCCAACGATATAGAAGATGAGAACAAATTAATAATAACGTGCGATATAAAAGATCTGAACAAATTATTAATGGCGTACCTTGCAACATGAATCTAGAGAACATATATACTAGCCATCTAAACATGAGTGAACAGATATTTACCCGGACAAAATATTTAGAAATTCCTTTTTCTTTACCTTGGAAAGAGAAAATTGTTCCTCTCGAAAAGAAGAAAATGTCCTATTTGAAGAAAAAACTTAGGAAAGAAAAAAATGCTATAGCCATAGTTTAATAAGATGAGTTGGTGATGGAGACTGGACTAAAGTTTAAGAAAGAAATTGCTACAGTCTCTACTGAGGCCAATACAATTGTCACAAAGAGTCAAGAGAAAACTATAACCTCTCATAGTAGTTTAACCAACCTACTCTGTACACCATGAAAAAGATAGCATGACACAAGGACCTTTCAATAATTACTAGGAACTTGTTAGGGTAACTGAATTGGGGAAGGAATTAGAGGACAGACTTTGGGAAGGGGAAGCAGAGCACGGGATAGGAGTTCAGAGAAATCTTATAGATGGGTTCTGTTTTGCGTTCAATACATGTT
>Ga0182004_10003820_pt1 | contig 12038 bp, 12 predicted proteins | sample Sormic07211540_1_FD_120479 | JGI IMG/M metagenome (GOLD analysis project Ga0182004, IMG submission 120479) | Endophyte microbial communities from Sorghum bicolor roots, Mead, Nebraska, USA - 072115-40_1 MetaG | ecosystem: Host-associated > Plants > Roots > Unclassified | place: USA: Nebraska... | reverse complement strand
TTTTTTTATATCGACAATTCAATTAACATTTACATTTCATTTGAAATAGTTTTTACAAATATGTGTGTATCGCACATGCAAATTTGATAGTGAAGTGAAGGACAAAATAGACAAAAATTAAAAGGTTGGATTAGGTAGACTGAGATTTAGCCCAACGTCTAATTTTATATGGGCTATAAATAAAGACTTTAGTATTTTTCTTGAGGTTTCGCTACGGTCATATTTGAACCAAGAAAAGATAAGCTAGAGTCATAATTTTAATATGGATTATTTATAACAAACTTACATGCCTATTTGGGTATTATTTTAATTTCGAGAAGACAATTGAAATATTCATGCATGTTGTGAGAAGAGGTGTGGTCCATGATAAATGTTATGCCAAAATGTATAAGCATTTCATCCTTATTAAGGCCTTGAATTGTGACGTCTACTGGATGCCCTTATGTTCATCAAAACAAGGTTTTGGACTAGATTATGACGGCTCTAAGTGATTAACAACTAGTTTTGGCCACTAACCCATTACGTACACTAGAAAATGTCATAAAATGGAAATAATCACAAATCAGATTTGTAGTAGTGTGATAGCAACACTCAATTGCTAGCATCTTAGCTACAAACTTGTTGGGACAACAATCGGGAACAAAGTTGAGAGTTAGAGGCTCCTTGGAGAATGCTAGCTGGAGAAGGTCCCTTGGTGAAGGCCGGCGGAAGAAGGTCTCCTAGAGAAGGTCTCTCAAAAAGGCTAGCGGGAGAAGGCCGACGGGAGAAGCTAGGTTTCCCGAACAAGGCCAGCAGGAGAAGTCTGACAACAAAGGCCTGACCGAAGAAGGCTAACGATGAAAGCCTAGCTAGAGAAGGCTCCAAAGAAGGCCCTACCGGACAAGGTTGGCGACGAAGGCCCGACTAAAGGAGGGCTGTGACGAAGGCCCAGTAGTAAAAGGTTGGCGACAAAGGCCTCCAACACACAAGGGAGAGTGAGGCGGAAACTAGGTTTATGAAAAAACAGAGGGAGATGAGAGAGCCCAGGAACCCTCATATTATTGGCATTATATAGGAAAGCAGAAATGTACAAGTGACCCCTTGGTGGGGGTGGCTTTTTCATACCACTCTAGTGGCATTAGTTGGGCCTCTTCTAGCAGACTTGCCCCATATGAATATGACATGTCTCAACAAAACTAATCTAATAGAAATATGGTAATATTTTCTCTCACTGCTTTATTGATGATTACACTTCAAATTTGCAAAAGGTGTCGGGCAACTACTGTTGACGGTAGATAAGTGTCATTTTTAACCGTCAACATAGCATGAGAAAGGACCTAAAACATAATTACCATCTAGATATAGGGGTTACACTAATAGAATTTTATGAGTTTTGCTGAATGTCTATTTCTGCAGGGGGTTATTATGAAAGACCAAAAGCGACCCACATGTCATATTTGAATAGAGAGAAAAGGACCACATATATAAAAAGAATAATCTAGAAGACTCAGGAAGCAATTCCCTAGGAGGTGGGACCCACTTGTCACTGTGATAGGGGCGGGCGCCCCACCCCCCTAGGCGGCCGCCCCAACTAGGTGGCCAATCAGGAGCCACCTCATAGATCATGCCTCCACCGTCTTTGAGGATCAATAATAACCGTTCATCAAGGTCGGTTTGAACTAAGGGTTGTGGTGCTTCCTAGAGGGCTATATAAGGAAGGCCCTTGGCCCTAGGAGAAACGCTAATTTCATTCATCATTTAGTCTAAGATTTAGAGAAAGCCCTAGAGCCACCATCTCAATTAGATCTCTATAGTTTCGGATTAGAACTAGAAGGAGGCAAGCATCGCTTGGTTTCCAGATTTGTCAAGAGAATTTTTCGTAATTCTCTCCTACTTTTATATTCGTTATTATATTATTCATCTAGTTCATCATTTGTATGAATATGACTTTAGTCTATTCTATCATATTGGATATGACTTTGCTCTATTTGATTATGTTCTCAATTATATTGTTCTTAGTCTACTTTGATAATGGCATAGTTAGATTAGAATTATATTCAAGTGTTGGATCGTATAGCGCTTGCTCATTGAATTCATGGGTGAGTGGTAAATATAGTATAGGCGTGGTGCCTATACCATATTTTCCTATGATTGCACCCTATATTCTGGACCGTGTGGTAGATCGTGAGAGTGATAGTCATGTTGACTCATTCGTAGTCCACCTCACGAGTATAGGGCAGGCATAACACAACTATTATAGGGAAGTGACTGCTATGTTCTTCATCTTCCTTCCTAATATCACTATGCGTAGATATAACCTTTTCTTGCTATGATTTCCAAGTGTAATTGCACTAGTCATTGTATGCTTCGACCTTATAGTTAGAATAACTTAGGATTTATCCTTATATTTTGTCATAATTCATGCTAATGTTACAAGCTTAGAGTAATCTATTGAGATGTTCATCAGTTACTATGTGGCTTTGTGCTTATCACTTATTATTTACCTTTTATATATTATTTATCTTGTGACACTTACCCTATATGAGAAGATAGATAAGGACATAGTTATACTCTCTATTACCACATGCAGTGATGCTCATTGCTCATTATCCTTAGCATTCCCTTCTTAGTGGTAAAAATATAAATAATGATATCTTGATTACTCCCGTTTAAAATGCTAAATTGGTATTATCTGTGCGTTTGCGGATTTCATATTCATTCTAGAGGAGCATTTATATGTATTAATACCAGCACCTCTAGCACCATGTTGGGGTTACAACCTAGTTTAGGTGGCATTAGAGGTGTCAACAACTACCATAATAAATAAATATGTTTATTCACAAAATTTAGCATACAGATCTAGAGTTAACCTTTCCTGTGTTTATGTATTTTGACTATTTGCTTTCCCTAAAGCTTTTGCTCATAGTCATCTTCTTCTAGGACCCTTAGGTATTGATGCAATTATGGTCAAAATATAAGCAGGTCCTTAGTGGTGGATCTAGAAAAATTAGGAAGGGGGGGGGGCTGGACTGAAGAAAGCAAGACCAACTTAACTCAATTATGTCCCATACAAGACTAACATATAGCAGTTTTAAGCATTTTATACGATAACATAGATAAACAATTGCAAGCACATCATAATACATAAGATGTAAAAATTACAATTTTTATAATTAACAAATACCACTTGAACTTGAAAAATATGTGTGTAATGTTCTTTTGGTGGTCATTTTGAACAATCTACAATATATCCTTTACCAATTAATTATGTGTGAAAATCAAATATAAAGAATAGAAGGAGCTACCACGCTCACTGCATACCGCTGCCATGCTCTCACATGAAAAGGGAAGTTAGGAAATCGAAGAAAGAAGAAAGGCCCATAGTCACTTGTCTATCTCTTAGACATTACTATCCTACTAGGCCAATTTGCATGAAGGAAAAAGAGACAGAGAAATAGCCAACAACGCGACACGTCGTCTTCAACCTCCGACACTGACACTCTAGCCCTCCTTCCCTACCTCCATTGCCACAAAATTTCTTAGGGGCTCCATAGGCGCAGGCAACGGTCCCTTCCTCCACCTGCCCTAGTGTCAGATCCGCCACTATAGGTCCTTGTGTTGTCATTCATACGTGCTAGTACTATTGATCTCAGATAACCTAGATTGACATCATAAATGCCAAACTCTTATCAAAGGACTATCCCCTTTTCTAGTGGGAAGCGGGAAGTGACTCTTGTTGCTCTCTTAACTTCAATATGATCCTATTTGATTTTATTCCATTTTTCTAATATATTCAATTGACTTCAGGAAAGAAAATACTATATAAACCTCATCACCACTCGTTCCAAACACCATATCACCACTGATTTGACCATCAGTGGTCAAAGTGGTAGTGATAATAATCTTCATCACCGTCAGTTTCAATCTAACAGTGAAATTGCTGGCACGCTCATTACATGAATTGGTGGTCCTAATTGAAAACAAATCTAGCTACTTGTTGGAACACAAGATTTCCAACAGGAGTGTTCCCCAAGAGGACTTCACTTAGGGCCTTGTTTAGTTCCAAAAAATTTTGCAAAACAGAAATAGTAGCACTTTTGTTTGTATTTGACAAATATTATCCAATCATGAACTAACTAGGCTTAAAAGATTCGTCTCGTCAATTCCGACCAAACTGTGCAATTAGTTTTTATTTTCGTCTATATTTAATACTCCATGCATGCGTCTAAAGATTTGATGTGACAGGGAATCTGAAAAATTTTGCAAAATTTTTTGGGAACTAAACAAGGCCTAGGAGGAGGCCCTAGCCGAAGGCAAATGAAACTTGCTAGGTAGGCCCAAAGACAATTAGGGTTTCATCAATGTATTCACCAACCTCTCTTATACAGGTGTTGAAATTTACTACCGTTATTACTAAAAATAGAGATAAACCCTACCTCTAGCAACAACACCAGAAATACACGGTATACAATTAACTTGTCAATTAGCAACTAGCCACCCTAATATTCCTAAGCATGAAATAGGTTGTCATCCCTAATAATATTGCTAGGAATTTAATATAGATTCACATGTTCTACTGCAACTTGAAAGAGAATAAAAGATATGAATAAACTATTCTACTTGGCATTTTCTGTCCTCAATTGTTTGAATCTAACTCTTTCTGGTTGGACCATACATCATGTTGACCATTATATTGTCTTGGGACTAAGTATCACCGGATTGACCAAATGATTGTTTGATGTGTTGTGGTCTTTAGCCACTGGACCATCTACTGAGTGCTTCGTCTACACACTTAGTCTTGTTTGGTATGTTTTTTTACCAGTCTTCATGCTATTTCCTTTCTTGCATCTCTAGTATCTATTATGATCTATCCAATACATCATTAATACACGTGTTAGTCCTAGAGTTATGTTACAATCTTTCCTCTTTTGGTGATTGATGACAATGAAAACAAGGTAAGCATAAAAATGCCAACATGTAAACAAATGAAGTACATATGCTTTAGGCTTACCACAAGCTTGCTTGGATGCCTTACCAACCATTCACTTTGTTCAAAATATTGCCTCACTTAATACTGAATTTGATCATTAAAACTAATTTTGATCAATTGAAATACTTGGAATTTTGGACTAGATTGTGCTCCTCTTATTCCCATGGGATCATTAAATATCAAATTCCCCCACCTTTGGATGTAGTGATATGCACTCCTCATTGATCCTTGATTTCATCATTTACCTTGCTTTTTTCATACATTTCTCCCCTTTGGAAGGACTGAATGGCCCATGTGGCCGAGACGTGAATTGGGATCTAAAATTTAAGCAACAAACCTTAGCGTATGCAAAGCCTAAACCCCCAAGGTTGTTCACCCTAAGTTCTTGTACAAAGCAAGCTAGTGTGTCCATGCGACAAACAAGCTAAACATGTCCTCAGCAAGGCTCACACTAAGATTAGGGTCGTTATGGTACAAAAGGATATCTATGCTAAGCAAACACTAGCTTGCAACCTAGTTTTCACTCAACAAGACTTGCAAACATTGAAAGTAATGTAGGAATGTAAGAGCAAAGAAAAGAGACTACCAGATTTTTCCCCATGGTCTAAGGTTGTTGCCACACCCCCCTAATCCATGTTAGAGCACCTAAGCCACAAAGACTTGTTTAAGCTCCATGTCATAAGTGATTACCCATTCACCACTTAGGCATGGTGGATTTCAATAGCATGTACACACGCCTTGGAGGCTTCTCAGAGTTGCTTCATTGAGAAGGTCACCAAGTCCTACTCTGGGTCATTTATGCGGCTGATGCTGATGCCACTAGCGGAGCAAGGGGGCTAGTAGGGGCCATGCCCCCCCCAACACAGTACATCAAATTAGCTATTTTTAATAATAATCTTATGATTTTTCTTTATAAATACAAACTACATATGTAAAACCCTTAAAAAATTATTGAGAAATACATTTAGTTATATATTTATCATATTTAGATATGTCATTATATTTATCGGCCCCCCTTAATCGAAATGGCTGGCTCCGCCTCTGGCTGATGCTGATTTATTCTGAGAGAAAAATATTGTTTCGTGGCTAAAAAGTAATGGTTGATAAGCTCAAGCGAATAGGCAAGCTCAATTAACTCTCTCTCTCTCTCTCTCTCTCTATATATATATATATATATATATATATATATATCTGCTGGTATGAAGAATTTTTTGTTTTATATAGGTGTTGAGTTAAAACTTTTCTGTACCTATTGTTGAGGGGAACATACTAGCTACACCATTAGGCACATTTGCAATGGTGTCGAGACAACAAGGAACATATCAGATAAGTGTACCTAGCGCAATACATTTCTTTGCTTCCTTTGAATGGCTAAATAATGATAGGCTTGAGTTTTAAGTTGGATTTTCATTGTGTCGAGTTAAGAGTTTGCAATAATTGTTATGATTTCCTTGCTTTGTAAGGGATGAATCGGATTCTTTTCATTTGTTAAAAAAATACAATCTTACTGGACTGTTATATCTTTGATTGAAGAAGTGGTACTAGTACTAGTATCCAAAACCTTTCGGTCCTTCCATAAAAACTTACAATGTAAGTTGAAATTTTGAGGACACGCAGCATGTAACATAGGTGTAACTATACAGCAAACATCGATATATAAGCACTCCTTGGCACGAACTAGAACAAACTCAAGTATTAGCTAGTTTGCGCTTGTACCTCGTGGCACAATATGCAAACGTGAGAAGGTTCAGAAGCTGCAACCCTGCCATCAACCAGAATAAACGATCGAGACGACCTTCATTGAGATTATCAGGGATCCATCCTTGTCGCCCTCTTCCCACTGTTGCTGAATCCATGAACTTTAACATCACAGAGACAAGGTAGCTTCCAAGGGTGATCATGATGAGAGAGCAAGCCTGACACAAACTTCTCATGGCATCAGGTGACTGCTCATATGCAAACTCAATGAAACCAACAACGGTGAACACTTTCGCTACACCAACGAAGAAGTACTGTGGTGCCTGCCACAGGATATTCATGGGGACTGCAGTGCTACGATGCACTAGGCCTCTTTCGTCCACGATTTTAAGGCGCGCCATCTCAACCAGCGCAGCTGAAACCAAAGAAAGCATAGCGAAAACCAGACCGACACCGATGCGTTGTAGTTCAGTCAAGCCTCTCTTCATGCCAGTGATCATGCTCAGCATTGGCATGATAACCTTGTTGTAACAAGGGGCCAGGATGAGGATACATAGGCAGTTGAAGGTCGTCAATGAGGCTGGAGGAATTGAAAAACCGTATATGTAGTTGTCCATGACCTCTCCTTGTTCGATGAAGAGAGGGAAGAAAGCTTCAGCCATGTTGAAAATTATGCCAGCTAGTAGGACAGGCAACATTCTTGCCAAGATCTTCAGCTCCTCCACCTGTGTCACCGTACAAAGCTTCCATGGACTAGGCACGTCAGCAGAAGATGTTTCTTCAGAGGAGGAAATGGTGGCAGCTCGATCAAAGAACCTAAATAAGATCATTTTTTTATTCAGAAAAGACTTGGTGAAAATTCTGTAGAACTTGTAACCAATTACTGAAAGTAGACACAAAAAAAAGTTGAATGGACTCCGCAGTCAGCAGTCAGCACCATACCTTAGTCCTTCAGTATGCATCAACTTCCTGCTGCCTACAATTGCTGCCTCCTTGCCTGGCATTTCATAAAGAAGAGAGCTGTCATTTGGCACATCCACATGGACCTTCCGGACAGCTGCAACCACAACCTGGCAAATCCTAGTGAGTGCGCTTCCTGCTGGTTTCTGATACCTGTAAAGCTTCATACAGGCAAGAAATCCAGCAATTCCAATCACTGAAAACAGTGTAGGGATCCCGAATCCCCATGCCCATCCCCAGTTGTCCTGAACATACACGAGGAGTGTGCTCGCAAAGAAGAAGCCGCCGTTGACAGCAAAGTAGTACCAGTTGTAGTAGAGCCCCTTCTGCATCTTCTCTGTTCCATTAGTGTCATCGAATTGATCAGCCCCAAATGTGGGGACACATGGCCAGATGCCACCTAGGCCTAGGGCAGTCAAGAAAAGGCCAAGGGAAGGCAGGGCATCCTGAGGAGATATCTCCAATGTATGAGTGCTTGCTGGAATTACTGCTGCAAGTGTCAATAGAACCATTCCCTGCAGACAAATCTTGAGGCATAAGCACTAGTAATTGTGCATTTCATTTGTTGGAACAAATCTGAACTCAACATGCAGATGCAGATTTGACAAAGAAAAGAGTGGAGTGCCGATCGAGAGTTACAATGGTAAAGATTGTGAGGGAAACAACGATTGTGCGGTGTCTTCCCCAATATGAATCTGCCAAGAATGCTCCGAGAAGGGGAGTGAGGTAGCAGGTTCCCTGCCATGAAGCTATATTGCTCGCCGCAGTGACATTGCTCTGCTTCCGCACCTTTGTTAGGTAACTTACCAGGTTCGTCCCAACACCATAGTACGCCAAAGAACCACAAAATTCACCACCTTCCAAGAACAAGGATTCACAGAGAAAAAAAAAATCAGAGGAAGAAAGGGCATCGGCAAAATTTTCAAGACAAGAATACATGAAGAGGTAACAAAGGTTGGTTGGTGGCACTGCACTTTGAGGGAAAAATATAGGTACCAGTGTCTGATTACCAAGAATTGAGTAACAGGCTCTCCATTTTCCAGTATGCTTTTTCGATGCTGGATTGCCTTTGATATCAACAGAGCCATTGCAGGTATATGGTTCATATTCCTGAACTCCATGATAAAAAGAGGTCAGGTTAACATTTGTATGCTCATCTACATTAAACCAAAACAAACAACCTTTGACCTCTGTAACTAAAAATTGAGCAACAATGGAGTTTAAATACACTTTTTGTTCGCACAATATACTGTATGCCATGTCAGCAAATGATGAATCACATCACCCTCCAATACTACTAGTAGTCCCCATCAGAACTTTGAAGGGAGTAGGAACAGAGATTACCGCACTGCTGGCAGTGAAAACAGTGGAGTGAGCTGCGCCCTGCACACTGTCGGCTTTGCTGGCGATCACTTGTGGCGGCGAGCAGGCAGACAATGGAGCTCCGGTCGACGCCATGTCCTCGCTACCGCCTGGCACCAAGAAAGCTACGGAGGAGCCGCCAGCACATTGGCTTGTGCAAGGCTGGCGCCATTGGTCCTCCCCGTCTGGCATGTGTGAGGCGAGCGACGCTGAGCACGAAGGCATCGAGAGTGAGAAGGCAGACGGACGGAGGTGCGTGCCATCTCAAGGGCATAAATCGGCAAAAGTGCCAGTGGAACGTCCCGGCGCGGGCACGGGCACGAGCACATGCAGTGCACCGCGATAGATGCAGCCTTTTTGCCATCGTATGGGTCGAATAAACAAGCGAAAACTTCCATGCTTCCCTGCCTTCGCATCGACGAAAACTTCCATGCTTTCTGCCGACTTTCTCCTCCTTTTTATTTTTTATATATAATCCTTTTTAAATTTTAAAAGTAATCTTCCTCTGTTTTATGTGCATTTCCAACACTTTTGAGTGCATATGATGAAACTTGAAATGGATATCAGCATTATCCGGCTTTCGTATCTGCTAAAAAATTATACTATATATGGATATCATGTATCCGTATTCATATCCATCTCTAATATAAATATTGAATGGATGTATTTCAGTTTAGTTTTTATTAGTATTTTTCACTATCTGATTCTAGATCCATATCCAACAAAATTACGAAATGTCGAACATTTCCATATCTGCAAAGAACAATGTATAATGAATCTATTTATAAAGTTTTATCTCCATGAGTATTGACTAATTATTTAATTTTAATATTACTAATAATGCATCGAACGTATTTAATATTATATCTATAAACAACTTTTAATATATTTGTTGATGTAAATTATTTTAGTACTTTAATTAATTAATTAATTAATGCAAATTATCTTATATAATTTATAATTTCATGATAAATATTTTTAAATGATGATTGCTGAAATAATATATTTAATTATTAAATACATATTGATAACTATATTATTTTAATGAACTATCCTTTATGTTATATACCAGTATACCACATGTAATAATTTTTTATAACTTCTTGTGTAATAGTATTTTAGTTAAAAAATGATAAAGTAAAATGACTACCAGTTGTCTATCATTCTTATTTGAATTTCTTCTTTGGACCTATCATTTTAAGTATACATTGTTTTTATTCATTTTTGGTCATCGACGTTTGAGTTTATCTGTTAGCCATTCCGCAGTGTTTTTTACTCGCAATGTTTTTCTCTCGCAACATATTACTGAACAGTACTTTCAGCCATGATTTTTTAGCTAAGTGAACAGGAATATTGAATTAAATAATATACACTTTGAGTTGACTTGAGTAAATATCCTAATAAAATTCAAATCCGAGACATTCGTTTTTTATTGTATTAAAAAATATTTTTACTATATTTAGATTCAAATAAAAATGTTGTAGGCAGTGATACCTAGATCCAATTCCGTTTCCATCCTTTTATACTAGGTGGTACACCATGGCATCAATGTGTTGCACCACCTATATGTATTGGGACGGTAAGGTATGCCTCATTTGACTACGTAGGAGGGGTCTACTAGTATATATTTGACGTAGAAATATGTCACGTCATTTCCGTTGGGCGTGGTGGTTCTGTTTTGCCCTGACATGATAACATGATAAGCAGGGACAACCTCGTATCATGTGTTGGGTGGTGCACTGGCACCAGAAAAAGAATTATATATTCTTATAAAGATAAACTCTATTAGATAATTTCTCTCTTAGTATAAAGTGTTCGTATCATTTCTCACTAAGTCATCATACTAAATATTATATCTCTTCATGTAAGGTGTCTACATTATTCCCCACTAAGTCTATGTCATCCCTTATTAATTACAAAAAAATATCCATGTCATCTCTATCATGTGAAGTATTTTAAATCTTTAATCTATTAACATATAAGTCATTTACATATGATATTTGTTTCATTGTAACACCCAAAAATTTACTTTTGAATTAATAGGAGTTAATTTGTTTTAATCAAGTATTTTTTGTGAGCATTTAAAATAGTAAATAAATAAATTTTGTTGAAATTAAAATTTATTATAAGTTTAGTGAACTTGATTGTGCATTCATGTTGAAACATATTTTATTTTGTGATGATTGCTTTTGGTTTGCATTTATTTGTCCTCAAAATCCTTTTGAAAATGGCTTTGAAAAAACAAAACATAAAAGAAATTAGATATAAGAAAAAGAAAGAGGGAAAGACCCCATCGGCCCAGCCCCCTGGTCTCCCCTCGCGCGGCCCGCTTAGCTCTCCCCACGCGTGGCCCAGCTAGCGGCGCGGCCTAGTGTCGCCCCAGCCCAACCGCGCCTCCCTTCCCCTCTTCTCTCTCTGACCAGCAGGCCCCATCTCTTCTATTGCTGACATGCGGGGCCCACGCGGCAGTGTCACCTCCCCTTGCTTCCTTCTTCCCCGGGGCGCAATCAAGCCGGACTCGATCGGGAGAAGACCCAATCCCGGTTTCCTCGAGATTTCTTCCTTCCGCGTGTAATCAAACCCCTATAAAGTCCTAGGTCAACCCCGCGGCTCCCTCTTTGCATCCAAGTGGAGAAACCGAGCCCTAATCTCCGTGTTCTCTTGAGTTTGGATCTCGGCGTGGCCGATCTTGTTTCTCCCCACGGTGCGCGCTCCTCGTGCGTTCCCTAGCCAAACCAAGCTCCTAGGTGAGTTCGCGGCGCTCTTCTCCACCCCTCGGTGCCCTTGAATCGGCGTTTGGTGCACCGAATCGCGGGTTTGGAGCTCTCCGGCGAGCTCCCCGCGGCCGTCAATGGCGCCGCCGTGCCGAAGGTTTTCCTGGCGGCCGGCCCGCCGCCACTGACCCCCCTGGACGCGCTCGAGCCGCCGGATCCAAGATCAGAGGCCCTGATTAGAAGATACCCCTTCAGGGTGTATTCTTCTTGAAGAGCCCCTGGATTTCTTCGTTATTGAACCTGCGGTCCTTAGCGCTTTTCACAGTTTACGCTTT
>Ga0182004_10003819_pt1 | contig 12039 bp, 14 predicted proteins | sample Sormic07211540_1_FD_120479 | JGI IMG/M metagenome (GOLD analysis project Ga0182004, IMG submission 120479) | Endophyte microbial communities from Sorghum bicolor roots, Mead, Nebraska, USA - 072115-40_1 MetaG | ecosystem: Host-associated > Plants > Roots > Unclassified | place: USA: Nebraska... | reverse complement strand
GGTTTGAAGTCCTTCGTGATTTCAGTTGACTACCGGGATTATATGGGCTCAAGTTTGGAAACTTGATTGCTTGTCGATCGTTTCTGCACTTGAACTCTTATAATTTGGTCGGTTCTGTGACAGAAAAGCATGGAGGAGGAAAAGTCTAGGCTGGAAGCTCAATTAGCCCAATTAAACGCCAGAATCCAGTCCCATAAAGACAAGATGGCTGATTTACCAAATTCTAAAGCAGTAGCCAAAGCAAAGATAGCATCTGTCATCAAGGAGGATCAGCAGCTCAAATCAAGGCTTGCGAACATCCAAGGTTCTGAAGATGAAGATCAGAAAGTGTTGGACAATGTTAGCCGAATCAGGGCTGAAGCCATAGATGCAATTAATTAGCTTTTGAGCGAGTAAACATTGGATTTGTAATAGACTAGGCATGATACATTCTTGAATCATTGAATTCTTTCACATTTCACTCTTATATACTTCTGTTTGTTTGAAAACATACTTGATCGTTTCCGAGTTCCCGATTAGGATATAGCTGATTCAAGAACTCCCTCATCTGACTCCTCTGACTCCTCTGACTCCTCAGGCTCGTCGGAATCGGATCTCCCGTACATTCACGAGGAGGCGTTGCCTTTCTCAAGGGGAGAGATGAAGCTCGGGAGGAACTGGGCAATATCTCCAAGCAGTTCGGCATCAAGCAAGCCAAATGGGAGGATCAGCGGAAGCAATTCTGCGATGTTATTTCTGGTTAGCACAAGACTCATCTGGTTTTTCTCCTTTCTTGATCTTATCTGTTTACCCGATCTATTTTCTTTGCTCAACGCTTTCTGTAGAAAACGATCACTTGAAGGCTATGGCGATCAAGATTGTCGACAAGGTGAACGCCTAGGGAGAAACCGCCGAGGCGCGCCTTGACGCTGTAGACGGCCGCATAGACCACGCCGTCATCAAGGTGTGCACCATGGCGTGGCCCTGGGATTGGCAGTAATGTCCACCTAGGTCCGCGAGGACTTCTCTATCATGCCGGTCAGCTTCCCCAGCGGGCCCCTAGAAGAAATCAAGGACATCAACGAGCTCCTAAAGAGTTATGACGACCATGCAACCGTCCTGGCTCAATCCACGGATGCTCAGTCTGTCCTCAATAGATTGTTTGGAGTAGCTTGTACCTTGGGATTGAATTGCAAGAATAATTTACCTTTATGAAACATTTGTTTGTGACCTCTGTTCATCTGCTTCTGAGTTTCCATATATTTTTTTCTAAAGGCGACACATACCGTATCGGCTGTTCTCCAAATCCTCGGAGTATTTTTTTTATTTTTTGGCTAAAGACAATGCACTTACATTGGCTATTCACACTCGCATCCTTAAATTCTTTTATGAACCAACTTCAACACTGGGGTAGAATTTCTTAAGAAATCTTCCATTAATAGCCCAAGTGAATTCTTTCCCCAGCAAAGTCTTCAAAATATATGCATTGCCAGGCGCACATCTTACCACCCGAAAAGGCCCTTCCCAATTCAGAGACCATTTACCGAATGCTCTATCTTTCGTCCCAATCAGCAATATAACTTTCCAGACTAAGTCTCCCTCTTCAAATTGCTTCACCTTAACCTTCTTGTTATAATATTTGGCAACGCGCAATTTATTTTTCTCAATATTCTCCAACGCGTTGAGACGAACCAGATGTAAATCTTCTAATTCATCCATCATCAAATCCTTATAACTTTCTTTCTTCAAATCATTCTGCAATGTAACTCATCTCAAATTTGATTGCAACTCCCACGGCAACACGACATGATGCCCATAAACCAACTCATAGAGCGATGTTTGAGTAGACCCATGACACGCCATTTGGTAAGCCCATAAGGTTTCATTAAGAACCGAATGCCACTTTTTCAGCTTCTCATCAATCTTCTTCTGAATAATCTTAATCATAATATTATTTGATGCTTCGGCTTGACCATTGGCTTGTGGATAATAAGGAGAAGAGTTGTACAACTTGATCCCCATCTCTTTGGCAAAATCACAAAATTCAGATGAAGTGAACTGAGTTACTTGATCGGTTGTTATAGTTTGAGGGATCCCAAACCTATAGATTATATGTTCCTTAACAAAATCGATCATGTTTCCCGATGTAACCATTTTTAAAGGGATAGCTTCAACCCACTTAGTAAAATAATTTGTGGCCAACAGCACGAACTTATGTCCTTTGCTAGAAGGAGGATGAATATGACCAATCAAATCTATACCCCATCCTCTAAACGACCAAGATTTGATAATCGGGTTCATGGTAGATGCTGGAGCTCTTTGAATATTGCTGAATCTCTGAAAATTTTGACACCCTTTATAATACTCAAAACAATCTTCCAGCATGGTTGGCCAAAAATAACTAGTTCTCCTAATCATCCACTTCATTCAGTATGCTGACTGATGTGCGCCACACAACCCTTCATGCACCTCACACATCACCTTTCTGGCTTCTTCTTGATTCAAGCATTTAAGCAGCACTCCATCTATGGATTTATAATACAACTAATCATCAAGAACCACAAACTTAAGGGCTTTATACCTGAGCTTTCGGGAAACCTTTTGTGACGGATTTTTAAGATAATTGGCAATTTCATTTCTCCAATCATCAACCGCTTGATCCTCACTTAAAGCCAAAATCTCTTGATCTTCTCGACGTCTAGAAGCAATTTGAGCCAACCTATTTGCTTCCTCATTATGCCCCCTAGGGATATGATGCAAGGTTGCTATCCAAAAATTCTTTAAAAGCTCTTGGTATTCTTCATAATATTCTCTTAATACATCATTTTTGCATTCATACGGACAAGTTAACTGATTTATCACCAACTCATAATCTCCAAAAAATCTCAACAACAACGGCTTTTATTTCCACAAGGATCCGAAGCCCCCTAGGTAACGCCTCATACTCTGGTTGATTGTTAGTAACATAAAACTCAATGGGAATAGCATATTTAAAGATTACCTCTCGTGGAGAAACTAAGAGAATACCAGCACCACCACCTTTGCTACAAGATGAACCATCAAAGAACAAAGCCCAAGGTGTAATGCTTATCATTTCAACAAAGAGATCATGATGTTGGGTGATAAAATCGGCAATAATTTGACCATTTATTGCTTTTGCCGATTCGTCCCTCAAATCAAATTCTGACAAAGCAAAGATCCACATGCCAATCCTTCCATTCAAAATTGGCATTGATAACATATGTTTTATTACATCAAACTCAGAAACTACCATACATTCGGCATTCAATAGATAATGCCGAAACTTGGTACACGAGTAGTACACACATAAGCAAGCTTTTCTGTAGCCGAATACCTTGTCTCCGGGTCTAACATCTTTCGGCTATGATATGCTATTACTCTTTCTTTTCCCTCAAACTCCTGCACAAGGGCCGATCCTATCATCAGGCTACCGGCCACCACAAACAACTTAAAAGGCTTATCAAGTCGTGGAGGTACCAACACAGGTGGTGCCTTCATGTATTCTTTGATCTGATCAACAGCCTTTTGTTGTATGTCACCCCATACAAATTCTTGATCCTTTTTAAGCCTCAGTAGTGGAGAAAAAGGCAAAACCTTTTCGATAAGTTGGATATAAACCTTCTTACAAAAATAATTTTGCCAAGCAATGATTCCAATTTTGTCAAGTTGGTTAGAGGAGCAACCTTGTCTATCGCTTCCATGCTCTACTTTCCAACCTCAATTCCTCTTTTATGTACTAAGAACCCCAAAAACTCACCAGCTGAAACCCCAAAAGCACACTTATTCGGTTTCATTTTCAAACCATGTTTCCTAGTGCACTCTAGAGTTTTTCTTAAATCGGCTAAATGCTCTTCATGATTCTAAGATTTAACCACTACATCATCAATATAAATCTCCACAATTTTGCTTATCAATTCGTGGAAAATATAATTCATGGCTCTCTGATAGGTTGCACCGGCATTTTTCAAACCAAATGTCATAACAATCCATTCAAACAAACCGATATGACCAAGGCATGTGAAAGTTGTCTTCGAAATATCTTCTATTGCCATAAAGATTTAGTTATAACCAGCATTACCATCCATAAAACTAATGACTTCACAACCGGCTGCTGCATCAACTAACAAATGGGCAATCGGCATCGGGTATCCATCCATTGGAGTGGCTTTATTAAGATCTCTAAAATCAATACAAACCCTCATCTTTCCATTTTTCTTGTGTACTGGAACTATGCTCGAAATCCACTCTGCATATCTGCATGGCCGAATGAAATTTGCTTCTAATAATCTTTCAACTTCATTTTTCACATCGGCCAGCACCTCCTCTTTAAATATTTTCCGAGGGGGTTGTTTGTAAGGACGGTACCCAAGCTTGATAGGCAACCGATGTTCACCAATAGAACTATCTAATCCAAGCATCTCCGTGTAATCCCAAGCAAAACAATCTTTAAACTCCTTAAGAAGGTCTATCAACTTTGATCTATACTCTTGGTTTAAATTTGCACTGATTTACATTGGCCTTGGCTTAACAGTATCACCAACATTTATTTCTTCTAACTTATCGGTCGACATAAAACCATGCCCAAACTTTCCTTTATTGCCATCAATCGGGTTACCCATCAGAAATTGCTTTGAGAGCCGACTGCTTGGATCGGTTGTTGATCCCTGTTGAAAACATTCATAGGACCTTCTCCCCACACTCTACCAAAGAAACAGTCAATACCATCACACTCCCAATAGGCAGGCTCCATGGACTCAACAATTACTGAATCATCAGCATGAACAACTTCTACATCATCTCCAATCCATTGGATGAGAACTTGGTGCATAGTTGAAGGAATCCAACAATTCGCATGGATCCAATCTCTCCCTAAGAGCAGACTATATGCCCCCTTACCATCAATGACAAAGAAGGTAGTAATCAAAGTTTTTGAACCAATCATCAACTCAGCATGCACAGCTCCTCCAGTGTCAGAAGGATTGCCAGCAAAGTCCCTAAGCACCATGTCAGTCTTTAACAATTCTTCATTTGTTATCCCAAGCTTCCTAAAGGTAGTGTATGGCATGATATTGATATCAGCTCCTCCATCAACAAATATATTGGTTTGAGGCTTGCCATTGACGTATCTCTCATATAGTGGCATCAAATGCTGATGCTTGGCTGGTATATCGAAAATTGCCCTCTGAATCAGGACAAGTTGGGCCATTAAATCCTGGTATTCGCTTTCATCAAAATCTGAGTACATTTCCTTCTGGACATCCTGGTCCTCGGGAGCTATAAACTTTGATGGAAGGAAGAAAGCCATACATGCATCAGCCGAACGGTCATGCTCATCGGATTTCTTCTTGAGACGCCATATTTGTTTCTTTTCGGCAACTTCTTGTTCTAATTCCTTGTTCCTTAAACGTTGCACCCTTCTTTTCTGGTTCCTTGTCAGTCCTGGTGGGCACCACTATCTTCTCTGCCATACGTATTCATGAAGTCCTTTTTCATCTTCGTGCTCCTTGTAATGAACCCAACCCTGATCGGCAAATCTCTTCCCTTGCCGATTCTCAGAGCCTTATTTTTAAATGTCGATCGTCCTTAAGAAATTGTGTCCCAAGTCTCTCATGGACCGGACAGTGGTTGACTCGGGACTGCCAATACCCTAAATATTGATCACTACATTCAGGGCAATTATTCCTAGCAGGTAGTTTCAAGCCTTCATTCCAACAATGTTTGAAAAATGAACACCCCCAATGAGATTGCTCTTGTTCCCTTATGTATTATTGTTCTCTTCGCTACATCTTTTCTTCATACCTCCGGTGTTCCTCCATGAACTTTCACTCTTCATAATATTTCTACCTCTGGTAGCGTTCTCGCTCCCGTTGCCATTTGTTTAACATAATTCGTGTTGTAACTCTGGGCCTGGAAACCTCTTTCTTCTCATTTCAGCCATTCTGGATTTGAAGGCGATGCCGAAGCTCCTCATTTGTAATTTGTCGATCAGGATCAACAGTACCAGCTTTCCTCGCTCTGTCAAAGGTCAATACTTTCATCTTGCTTTTGCCTTTAGAATCATCTACAGCAATCATGTTCATAGAGAAAGACACCATGTTCTGTGCAAAAGGCTGAGCATCGATCCATCTTGCCATCGAATTTCAACTGCCCCTCTTGAATAGCCTTCTAAATTCGTACTTTGAAAACTCGGCAATCATTAATAGAATGGGAATTGGTATTATGGAAGCCACAATATTTCTTGTCTTTTACTCCTTCAGGGCATAGCATGGGATGCCCTTCTGGCAATTTGATATGTCCTTCTCTAACCAGCAATTCAAACAACTTATCTGACTTAGAGACGTCAAAGTCATAAGTTCCTTTTTACTGCCTCAACCAACGTTGACTAACCTGAGTTAGCTCTTTCACCCAGACCAATTTGGCTGCGGCTATTTCATCTTCACCGTTGTATTATATTGCTTCTTCTAGGAAACTTTGATACATTTCGCTAGCCACATCACCCTTCTGGAAACGGTTCTCCCTTCTGAACCACTGAGCTTGATTACTCATCATAGCCAATCGCTGCGAAAGTTGACCGAGATCATCGAAGTCCATACCAAATAGCTTTTCCCTGATATTTGGGATGCATGCCTACTATAGCCATTCCGGTAACTGGTCATTAGGCAAATTCAAAGAGTAGCAAAGGCTCTTGGTTTCTCTAAACCTGCGAGGATACTCATGTGGCGTTTCATTAGTCCTTTGCCTTAAGCTCATAAGATTAACCAGCTTCTTCTCATTAGTACCCATGAAAAAGTATGAATGGAACTTTTGTTCTAATTCCGCCCATGTTTCAATGGATTTTGCTGGTAAGGATGTAAACCATGTGAAAGCTAGCCCTGTTAGGGACAATGGAAAATACCGAATCCTCCAAGCTTCATCTGCAGATGCCTCCCCTAGCTGCATCAAATACCAACTAATGTGCTCTATGGTGCTAGTGTCATCTTGGCCAGAAAACTTGGTTAAATCAGTGGGGGGCTTCACCCTTGGAGAAAGCGCCACTCGGTTATACCATTCTGGATAAGGAGACTTGTATGCATAAGACCGGTTCTTTGGTTTCAAGCCAAACTGATTTTGCATCATGTCTGCCATCCTTTGTATGATAAGATCAATATTTGAGTTTGGAACCCCACGTGCTTGCCCTTCAAAAGGCAACCCTGCTGAATTTCTATATCCTGGATTTGGAACAGCATCTACAACACTGTAATCAGTAAATTCCTGATACCCATCTCCATACATATTCTTTTGCAACCTGTTTGCTACTGGAGACACTCTAAAAGCCGATTGCGGGACGTTTCCTACTGTACCAAGTGCGAGGTGGCCATAAGTTGTGGGAGGTTGATGTTTCTCGTGAAGCTCCAGCCCACCTTTGTTTGCACCAGGTGCGCCACTACCCCCAGCGGTCTTATCCTGATGCTTTAGTACGTGAAACAACGTTGGTCCCTACATTGGGCCAATGGCTTCCTCAAAATATTTGTTGGTCGTTGGACTGAAAGTGTTGACCATGATCGCACGAAAAGTATTCAAGAAAGTCGAATGGTGATTTGTCATAGTGTCTCCCATGGCCTTGTAAAGCAACTTAGCCATCCTTTGGGCATCTTCCTCTTCAGTGTAATCAGTCTAGTGTGGAAGAAGAACCCTTGGTAATGACTGTTTCTGGAAAACTTTGTTGCTCTTATTCTTGGAAAAGGACATCAAGCACTTGTGTTGGAACTGATCATATGCTTGCTGAACCATCTCCTTCATGTTTTCTGGCAGTTCGTCCATCTAGAACTTGAGCGTTGCTGAATTCAGGCATACTGAACTGTGTTGTCCCACCGGGTGTGCCAAAAAGTGTATTGACACAAAATGTGACGCACTGTGCCTTACACACAGCAAGCCGAAAAGCGTGGCTTCAATCGGGTGCCCGGGTGTTTCAAAATCTGGAAACGTGCCAGTCAGTTTGACCTGCAACTAACAAGGGACAAAATTTATTAGATACAAAACTAGAACATGCTGGGTGAGACCAGACAGTTCCATATATACGGCCCTGAAGCCACTTACGACGACATACAACTATAAAAGCTGTCTGCCAACAAGTTTATAGGTCATTCGGCTAAAATGAATGTAAGATATTGATTACCAAATACACGTGTATGAAAGATGAGTTATAATTAATTATGATTTAAAATGTAACCAAGCTCAGCAATCTAGTCGAATTGGGATCCATGAAGAAGGAACATGCAAGCAAATACGATTAAATCGATTAAAAGCTTATATCCGTCGCACGACACTTGCTTTATCTAAATTCAAGCGTATTCGACATACCTAAACCCGCAATATGTGACAACCTAGATTAGTTTAGTTCGGCTATTTGTAAGCATATGATCTGTTCGTAATAATGACATGAAAAATAAACCGTTAGAGCATAAATAGATTTGTTACCAATCTAAATTGGGCAAAAGGGTATTGCAAATATATAAAGTATTTAAAACATGCAACACATGATAACTTGAGGAATCTATTAGATCTTGCGAAGTCTAATATAGCCGATAACTATCTCACTTTGCTAGGTACATCAAGCAAACGCCTGCCGCATGGTATCTCTCGTAATGAACAAAGCATAAGCGAAGATTGCTTGATTATCAAGCAAAGACCTGCCGCACGGTCATTGTGACAAACAAGACTACTTGTATCAACGTCTAAATCCACCGCATGATACTAGACATGATAACAAGGTTGTCGGAACTTACGGAGGTCAACGGGTCGATGGTTCCTCTCGAAGAACTCGACGACACGACAAAGACTCGAAGTTGGCACACGGCCGACTGAATTGATTTGGTTGTGAACAAACTTTACAATAACCAAGGGCTCATATTTATAGCCTGGTCGTAACACGAATCCTACAAGACTACGACTAAACAATAAAGGAAACCTCAAAACGTGACATCTTTAGTTTCAATCCTCCTCGGAACCTTCATTGCCTTAACTATCATGATTTCCCCCTGTCGGATCGGTCTTCACTTGCCATTTTTGTCGCTTCCTACACGAAACTGCCTTTCCAAGGATAACCGATTGTATAGGCACTTGCCGAATCTCTAGCCGACCGCATAGATATTTACCGAAATACTCAAAACACCTGCTTTTCCGCGAAACCACCGTGCACTGGCCCACCTGTCATCTTCTTAAACGTGCCAAAATCCAGTGTTAACACAACCCGTAAAAAACAAGCCTCCAACAATCATGCTATCCGCCTCGCCAGCTAAATAGGCTTGCCATACCATGCTCCTGGCTAGGCAAATATAGAATGTGGCAACACGCTTGCCATCCTCGGTCTATGAGCCTGACTGGAGGACCCAAGTCTTGTTTACCTTATTTTGCTTCAAAAATTTATTGTGATTTGGCTAGTCTGTTGGACCGTACTAAAATATAGAGGAGGAATGTTATGGAAATGGGTAGCCAAATGAAGATATAGAGAGTGAAATTTAGACTATATGTTGGAGATGCTCTTATCTTCTGCTATCCATCTCGCCTCGCATGTGGCTGATTGCGCCCTCAAGCCGTTCGGAGTGCTCCATTTCATGACGTGCCCCTGCTGCCGTGATTCACGCGGACTTGACGAGCGAGCCTCACTCGCTTTTTATGACAAGCGAAAAACATGGAACAGCTCGCGGTTATATTTATATAATGAGATGGAAAGCCTATTGGTGACGTTTTTTTGCTAATAATAGCCATATTTATATTTACAAAATGATTTACCTAGTCTCTTAGAGATGCTCTAAGAAGATAGGGGTTGGTGTCTTTTATGTCCAATGTGAGACCCATAGTGGCTAGTAAGGTGAGTCTTCAATTTTTTTTTTATTATTTTGCATGAGTTGGGTGCATGATAGAAATTTGGGTTGGTCTGTGCTGGACCGTGAGGAGTCATTAGAGGGTTGCATTGCGGTTAGAGCATCTCCAAGAGTCTTTACAAATCTCACTTTCTAAATCATCATTTAGACAATTGTTTTCATAAAAATCGTTTTCTATACTTTTTCACTTTTCGACAACTTATCTATCTCTTGTGCGCACTCTAGAGAGTCATTCTCGTTGGCTAGCGAAAAATCTGGAATAGAAGATGACTATATTTGCACAACCATTTAGACGAGCTGTTAGAGGGTATTTTTTCACCAAAATCTCTATTCGTAACATTTAGAAAAAATTTAGAGAATCTCTTGAAGTTGCTCTTATGTTTCCTACCACTTCTGACTTTTTTTTGGCTGTCGACAAAATTAGTTTATGTTCATGATGTTTTTAAGAACCGATAAAAGATAATTAAAACCGTCACGAAAAGTTGCAGCTTTGCTAGTGTGAAGTTTGACTGCATAGAAACCTATCCTATCAAATATTTGAACACAAGTAGCTCGATCGCTTAGACAAAATTGTATTTGGGACGATGATCCCCCTAGCTGCATCATTGATGGTTTGGCTAACGATGTATCTATCTTGAATGAATAAAATCAGTCCCATGTTTCAAAAAAAAGTATAGAGTACTAAGTATAAACTATTTGCGAAACTAGAAACGTAGGTAGAGAATAATTTGCGAGACGATTTTTTAAGCTTAATTAGTCTATGATTGAACACTGCTATAGTTACAAATACACTACAGTACCTGTTAAACTTTAGCATCTTCAATCAAACACCCCCTCAGATATGCTAGGTTTTTTTTTCTCTCCTTGTATGATATATTTTGCCAGTGAGAAAGAGTCTTAACAAGCAAATCCAATTGCAAATTATAGGTTTTTTTTATTTTTTTTCTTTAGATATGCGTAGCCTTTGTTATACACATATAGAATTTTATAGGCACATCGTAATGTATATCTATATATGTAGTAAACATTATGTATTTAAAAAATAAAACGATAGATAATTCAGATGAAGGGGATATATATAAGATAAAGATTTATTGGAACTCTTTCTCAGAAGAAAAAGTACTACTACGTTCCTGGGGCGAAGGTAGGTAGGTAGCAGCCTAAGAAATATAAAAACAGTGAGATTGACTAAAATTTTACCATATATGCACCACTCAGCAGACATGTTTATGCACCCACAAGGCAAGTGCATCACCCTCAAATTTGCTCTAGCTTCGCCACATATTGCCATGTTGTGACACAATTTTCTCTTTGTATTTTTCTCCTTGTAATAAATAAATGGTCTAAACTTAGAGCAACTCCAATAATTTGACTATTTTTATTTTAAAGGCTATTTTAAAATTTATATATAAAAAAATAGACTCTAACAAATGTCATATCTGGTTTTGTAAAAAATAAAAAATTGGCTATCCCTTAATTTTAAGTGGGCATATAAAGTCAATCATGGACACTAGCTATATGAAGATGAGAAATAATCGTTCCATTCCAAATTATGAGAGATTTTAAGAATCCTATAGAGTCAAAGAATCTCAAGTTTACCAAAATTATAAAGAAAATTCAAAAAGTTTATGACAACAAGTAAGTATACTATGAAAATATAATTAATGAGAAATTTAATGGTAGAGAGAATCAAAGTTAAGGTTTCAATTCTTCATCTAAGTAGAGAAGATCCCTCTAGTTCATCTAGTTCTAGTTCTAGTTATAGTTCTAGTTGTAATCTAGAAAATAGGGAGAGAGAAGTTAGGGTTTCCATTCTTCATCCAAGTAGAGAGGATCCCTCTAGTTTATCTAGTTCTAGCTCTAGTTCATCTAGTTCTAGTTCTAGTTATAGTTCTAGTTGTAATCTAGAAAATAGGGAGAGAGAAGAGGAGAGCGGAGGAGGAGCTGGATCTGTCGGATCTTCCTCAACATTATACTTTTGTAGCAACTGGTTCGTTCTTCATCGTTCTCCAAGTTCTTCAATTCATAATTCCTGAGTTCTTTAATTACTTTATTTTACATTCAAGTTATTTATTGGATTCCCGCTTGCATCAAGTGCTCTAGTCTTTATAACGCTAGAGTAGTAATTAATAGATTAGACGTGGTGTTTAGTCTTGCAATTACCTGGAATTGCACC
>Ga0182004_10003818_pt1 | contig 12040 bp, 19 predicted proteins | sample Sormic07211540_1_FD_120479 | JGI IMG/M metagenome (GOLD analysis project Ga0182004, IMG submission 120479) | Endophyte microbial communities from Sorghum bicolor roots, Mead, Nebraska, USA - 072115-40_1 MetaG | ecosystem: Host-associated > Plants > Roots > Unclassified | place: USA: Nebraska... | reverse complement strand
GACTTAGTCACGTTCAACTTCTCCCTCATCGGCAACCATCCTCATCGGCAACTCACCTTGTAAACATCGTACTGCCACCTTATCCTGCCATCCTAGACACGTGCCCAAAAACGGTGTCAACAAAAGGATAGGTTACATGTTCTTTACACGCAGTGCCTGTTCCCCTTATGCGGGGAAGCCCCCGAGCCCTTTCCCCACAAGGGTCGATCAGTTTCTTTCCCGTCTTGTTGTTACGTCCCTCATTCATCCTTTCGCTCGGAGGAGGGTGGGTGACGCCGAACTACCCTCGATGGGCGAGTATCGACGTTCCCCGGGAGCTGCAAGCGGGTAAATCCAAGTGGATGTCCGAGTCCCATTCGATAGGGGTCGGCTGGTGGCCCTATGGGCACATCTCGAAATACCCGAGGGCAGTCACGGTGGATGTCAGAACCGTTCGATAGGTTCTGAGGGCTCGGTGCCTCCCTCGATGGGATCCCACTCTCGTGACACCCGCATGGGTCTCAGATACGACTGGCAAGGATGCGCCAATCCCCTGGGGGCTCGGACCACGGCCTCTATTGTGCTCATCCTCAGTCATCCCTCGCTCGGTCATCCTGAGGCGACTGTTTGAACCCGTTCGATGGGTCAGGCTCGCAACCTTTGGAACATAGGTGGCCATGGCCGGGGGATTTTTTACCTTGGAAGGTTTCAGATTGATCGCGGTAGCGGGGTCGGGAGAGACGGAGCTTACCCTGATAGAAACCGCCCTGCTGCTTTGCTCGGGCATAGCAGGGGGTCGGGCGCCGCTTGCCCTGTAAGAAACCGCCGTGATGTAACTTTTCAGGGCGCCCCTTTTGAGGCGACTCGCATAGGGAGTTGGAATGGTCATGCTGTTGCACCTCAGACGGATATAACGTTTTGCCTGCGAAATAAATGCACGCGTGGGCGCAGTGGGCGTGAGAATCGGGAGAAGTGGGCGCTTCGAGTCTTTCACCTGATTAATGAGACCGACGGCGGTTGCTTTTTTCCTCGTTGATCCTTTGCGTGGGGGGCGAAGCCGTGGCGCGCTCCTTCTATAAAAGCTGCCGCGGGGGTGTTTCATCATTTTTACCTGCCCTTGTTCACCTGCCCCCTTTGCATCCAAATCTTCCGCCGTCGCCCCTTCTTCCTCTAAGCGCCCAATCTTTGTAGCTGCCATGGTCGGCGATGATGCGTGACCTCCCTGCAATGTGACTAGGTCCGCGCTGGAGGCGCGTGTGAAGGGCGGACTTCTCTGCCCTATTTCGGGTGAGGGTGCGCCAGAGTGGATTGTTCCCCCGGTGGGCGACAGGGAGCCAAACCCGCCTCCGGGCTATGTGGTTTGCTTCCTGTCATTCCTGGAGCGGGGGTTCGGAACACCCACCGGATGGCTCATCCGGGCCATACTCCACTACTACGGGGTGGAGCTGCACAACCTCAACCCCAACTTCATAATGCAGGCGGCCGTCTTCGCCACGATGTGCGAGGGGTTCCTGGGGGTCCCTCCCCACTAGAACCTCTGGCTTCACCTCTTCAAGGCGGATATGTCTTCCCACAAGGAGGGAGGGGAGAGGAGACCCCTGCGGGCCGGCAGTTGCACGCTGCAGCTCCGCCAGTCGCGCTCCCACCAATACATTCGGAGTAACATGCCTACGTCGAACCGAGGGTGGCAGAACGGGTGGTTCTACCTCTAGAATGACGGCAGGCTGCTCCCGAAGTATACCGGGAAGATGGTGGTCGAGTGCCCCGCAAAGTGGGGGTGGGGCGCCCCCGCAGAGGAGCAGAGGAGGCTCGACGCCCTTCTCGAGGGCCTCGAGAAGCTTCGTCAAGCCAGGGTTACCGCGGCCACCGTGGCGACGGCCTTCCACAAGCGGAGCCTGCTACTGCTGGCGCAGCGGAGGGCGTTCATGTGGGAGATGACCCGGGAGGTCCCCTGGGTCGGGACGCAGATGCTGGAGGCGCCAGTGCCCACGTCGGAGATAGCCTCCCGGGTCTCGAGGACCACGCACTCGGATGTGAAGGATTCTCGGGTGGTGCCGATGCGCCCCGAGAAAGGTTACATTTCTCGGGTAAGACACCGCTTTTGTCTTTGATTTCGCACCCGTTTCCCTTCTTCCTTGCCTCAGCCTTGATTGCCGCTCGTCTGCAGGGAATGGGGATCGTGAAGGACTCCCTGCCCCCGGTTTCGGAGGACAAGGAGCTCCGGGCCAAGAATCGGGCTTGGAACGAGGAGCGGAAGAAGGCCAAGGAGGCGAAGAAGGCGAAGAGCGCTAGGAAGGCGCAACGCCGCGAGATCACCAACAAGAACCGCCGCGAGGCTGAGAAGGCGGGGCTCCCTGCACCCGAGTCTCCCGAGACTTTGGTCTCGGAGATAGAGGGCGGGGGGATACGCACTGGCTCAACGAGCTGGTGGACGAGGAGGAGGAGGATGAAGTGATTCCCCCTGCCGGCGGGGGGATCGAGATCCCAGAGGGGTCGAGGGCCCGAGGGGGGTCGGAGGCCCCCGAGGGGTCTCAAGCACCGGGGGGCGAGAGAATCGCCCCCTATATTATTGTAGATGATGAAGAGGACGGAGCCCCACAAGAGGGCTCTGTCCCCCTAGGTCCCCAAGAGGGGGAGAGGGCGCCGGGCGGCGGGTCCAATATGCCCCCGTAGCCTTGGGAGAGGCGCCGCGGGCCGGGACCGACGTCGGGGCCCCTGCGCCAACCGTAGGGGAGACGGGGGTTCACCCGCCGACCCCAAGCGCTCCTGGAGGCGCCCAGGGAGCCCTAAGCTCCCAGAAGAGCGTCGCCCCCCGAGCAAGGTGTGTACTAGTTTTTTATCTTACTTTTAATTTTTTGTTTTTCTCTTTCTTCTTATTTGCGTCATTCCCCATCAGCCGGAAGCACAAAGTGGCTTCAGTGGGGCTTTCCCCCTGAAGGCCGTGAAGAGGGGGGCACAATTGACCCCTGGGTCAGCGAGGCCTAGGTCGCCGCCCCCCTTGAGCCACGAAGAGGACGAGCGCGCCCATGATGTGGGGGGGAGGAGATGAGGCGGAAAACACCGGATCCCCCGGCGAGGGAGGCGGAGACGCCGAGGCCCCTAGAGCCGTGGGAAACAGTCCTGGCTCTTGGGGCCATTCCCCCTCCGGGGGATGCCAATCTAGGGTGTCAGGGTCGGCCCGGGCAGTCCGAGGGAGGCCGGGTCGACCCGGCACTCAGCACGGTGCTTCCCGAAGGGCTCCGTGGGAAGGGCCTGGCCCGACCCGAGGCCCCCACAAGAGAAGGAGGGAGCGATGCGCCGTGGGGTAAGAGCCCTGTGGTCTGGCCCGACCTCGACGATCCAGAGGGGAGGGCTAGATTTGTTCTGGATGACCCGTCGGAGGCCTACCTCTGGCAGGGTCGGGATGCGTGCGGACGTGCCAGCGTCGAGGCCATCAACCGAGCGTCTGAGCTCGTGAGCCGGGACATGTACAAGCTCGCACAGGTAAGACTTCCTTCCCTTTTATAAAGTGTCTTTCATTTGTTTCTTTGAATTAACTCCTTGCGCAATATCCGATCTCGCAGGCGCTCAAGGCCACGTCCCTAGAGAAGTCAATTTTCCTCCGCAGGGAACGGGACGCCTAGGGGACCGGCGAGAATGAGAAGGCTGCCTGGGAGGCGGCCGAGGGGGAGCTCGCGAAAGGGTGCGAGATCTTTGCTGAGCTTCGGTAGAAGTGCTCGGCTCTTTCAACCGAGGCTCAGGAAGCCCGGGAGAAGGTCGTGCCCTTGGAAAAGAGGGTTAGCGATCTTACCCTAGAATCCCAAGAGCAAGGTGCCGCCGCCGAGAGGTATAAAGGCGAGATCGCTCGGGTAGAGGCTTTGCTCACCGAGAGGGATCTTGCTCTTAACCAAGCCCAGGCCGACCTTTCTAGGGCCCAGGGCGAGGTGGCCCTCTGGCATCGGCGCTCGGAGGAGAATCGGAAGCGGGCTTAAGGTAAGAGTTGCTTTTTTACCTTTGCTTTTTTGATGTGCGGTCTGATTTTCCTGACTTTCGTCTTTTCGTTCTGTTTTTTCGACAGAGCTAGAGAAGAAGGTGGCTGAGGCAGCCTCTGTCGCCGACGCCCTAAAGAAGTCCCTCGATGCCGAGGTGGCTAACCGCTCGGCGCTGGAGGCCGTGGTCGCCTCTGCATGTGAGGGGCTCGGGGTGGCAGCGAGTGCACCGGGGTCGTCTCTACGGAGCCGCGTCGAGGCTTTATACTCCCGAGCCAGGGAGAGGTTGAGGGAAGCACTCCACGCTGGGGTGAAGAAAGCCCTGGCGGTGGTGAGCTCTCACTACGTCGGCATTGATTTGCCGGCAGTTAGTGAGGGCTACGTCCTCCGTGATGACGAGACGGAGGCCTAGGAGGAACTGCAGAAGCTTGGTGACGCCGTGGATGCCCTGGGGGATGTTCTGGCCGCCTTCTTTGACGCCGAAGTGGAGCTTCCTCCCCTCAGCACGCAGAGGCCTAGAGAGTCAGGGCAGTGAGACCCTTGTAGTTAGTTGTCTTTTGTTTAAGATCATTAAAGGCCGATGGGCCTTGTTTTCTATGGAACCTTGATGTTTGAATATGAATGTTAATATGATTGTTCTTGTTTAGGATTTCCCTTATGTTTTTTGTTATCTTTTTCCCTGTGCCGACCCGACCTCGGCAGCGCGGGGTCGGGTGAGCCTCTTAGGATCTGCACTTAGTCAGAGCGTCCCGAGCCTAAGTCTTTTTTCTCTCCTTAGTAATTTAGAAGTCTGGATCCGTCTCCCGATCCTAGGGGGTGAGTGGAGGTCATCCTAGCCCGTGGGCACGGATCTTTCCTCGGGCTCACGCCTTCTTAAGATTTAGGCAATGAATCTGCGGCTTTTTAAATTCCTTTAGGAAATGAAAGAAAGACCTTGGGTCGGGGCGCTTTAACTTGTGCGAAAAAAGAAAGAAGTTTTGGAGTTGCCATAGGGGGTTCCCCCCGTGTAGCCCCCGAGGGAGGCTCGGATTCTGCCGGGCAGAGCCGAGGCTTACTCTCTAAAGGGAAACAAACTTATGATTCGAATTTTCGTTATTTTTCCGTGGTAATGAACAAAAGGATATCTTTACAAAATTCTAAGGGTAGAAGCGATGTAGCTGTTCTATGTTCCATGCATTTTTGAAGAGCTCTCCTGCTTCGTTGGCGAGCTTGTATGTGCCAGGTCGGAGGACTTCGGCGATGACGAAGGGTCCTTCCCAGGGAGGCGTGAACTTGTGACGACCCTTGTTGCTTTGTCTGAGCCTTAGCACCAAGTCGCTGACTTGAAAGGCTCGGCCTCAGACTCTTCGAGCGTGGTAACGTCGGAGGGCCTGCTGGTACTTGGCGGAGTGTAGGAGAGCTACATCTCTAGCCTCATCCAGCTGATCCAGCACGTCTTCTTGGAATGTCTTGCAGCTGTTTTCGTCGTAGGCTTGTACCCTTGGAGACCCGTACTCTAGATCCGTGGGGAGAACAGCCTCAGACCCATAAACCATAAAGAAGAGGGTGAAACCTGTGGCTCGGCTTCAGGAAGTCCTTAGACTCCACATCACGGCTCGTAACTCTTTGAGCCACCTTTTTCCGAACTTGTCCAACCGGTTGAAGATCTTGGGCTTCAGGCCTTGGAGGATCATGCCATTGGCACGTTTTACCTGGCCATTGGTCTTTGGGTGAGCCACTGCTGCCCAGTCCACACGTATGTGGTGCCTGTCGCAGAACTCCAGGAATTTTCATCCGGTGAACTGTGTGCCGTTGTCAGTGATTATGGAGTTGGGTACCCCAAATCGATGGATAATATCTGTGAAGAACAGCACCGCTTGTTCGGCCTTGATCCTTGTGATGGGTCGGACCTCAATCCACTTGGAGAATTTGTCGATCGCGACAAGCAAGTGGGTGAAGCCCCCAGGCGCCTTTTGCAGAGGCCCGACGAGGTCGAGGCCCCAAACAGCAAAGGGCCAAGTGATGGGGATCGTTTGCAGAGCCTGGGCAGGGAGGTGAATCTGCCGAGTGTAAAACTGGCATCCTTCACAGGTCTTCACGATCTGTGTGGCATTGGCCACAGCAGTAGGCCAGTAGAAGCCTTGTCGGAAGGCATTTCCCACTAGCGTCCGAGGCACAACATGGTGGCCACAAGCCCCCGAGTGTATGTCCTCAAGGAGCTTGACTCCTTCTTGGCGGGTGATGCAACACATAAGAATGCCCGAGGGGCTGCGCTTGTACATCTCTCCGTCGAGAAGTAAGAAAGTCTTGGCGCAACGAGCTACACGCCGTGCCTCAGCTTGGTCTGGGGGCAAGGTGCCGTCGACAAGGCGTTGCAGCAGCGGGTAGCGCCAGTCCGGTAAATCATCGGGCGCGGGTGGCTCGGACTCAATGTCCATGGCCTCTAGCTCTGGAGCCGCGGTGGATTCGGGGTCAAGACCCGTGTCAACCGGGGGTGGATCCGAGCCCCCGTCATCTTTGTAGTCGATGGAAGGCTTGTAGAGGTCACTGAGAAAGACATCCGGAGGGACCGTGGCCCGCTCGGATGCCATTTTGGCAAGTGTGTCGGCGGCCTCATTGAATTTTCTTAAGACGTGCTTAAGCTCGAGGCTGTCAAACTTTTCCTCCAGGCGTCGGACTGCCTTGCAGTACGTATCCATCTTGGGGTCGTGGCAGTTGGACTCTTTCATGACTTGGTCGATGATGAGTCTGGAGTCGCCTCAGACGTCGAGTCGCTTGATCCCAAGCTCGATCGTGATGTGGAGACCATTAACAAGGGCCTCATACTCCGCCACATTGTTTGAGGCAGGGAAGTGGAGTCGGATCGCGTATCGCACCCTTACCCCGAGGGGCGAGATGAAGACGAGGCCTGTGCTGGCCCTAGTTTTCATCAGGGACCCGTCGAAGTATAAGGTCCAGCATTCAGACTGGATCTGTGGTGGAGGGAGTTGGGTTCCCGTCCACTCAGCTACGAAATCTGCTAGAACTTGGGATTTTATAGCTTTCCGAGGCTCATAGGTGATCCCATCACCCATAAGCTCTATAGCCCACTTAGCAATTCTGCCATTAGCCTCCCAGTTTTGAATCACCTCTCCCAGAGGGAAAGATGATACTACCGAGACCGGATGTGATTCAAAGTAATGGCGGAGCTTGCGTCGGGCTAAAACTACCGCATAGAGTAGTTTTTGGATTTGGGGGTATCAGGTCTTCGTATCGGACAGTACCTCACTAACGAAGTACACCGGTCTTTGGACCGGTAGGGCATGCCCTTCTTCCTTTCTTTCGACCACGATAGCTACGCTGGCCACCTGATCGGTGGCTGTGACATAGAGGAGCAATGGTTCCCCCTCGGCGGGGGGTACCAAGATGGGAGGGTTGGTAAGCAAGGCCTTGAGTTTGTTAAGGGCTTCCTGGGCCTCGGGGGTCCAGGAAAAATGCTCGGATTTTCTGAGTAACCTATACAGAGGTAGCCCTTTCTCCCCGAGATGGGAGATGAAACGACTGAGGGAAGCTAGGCATCCCATGACTCTCTGTACTCCCTTTAGGTTACAGATCGGGCCCATACTTGCGATGGCCGAGACCTTTTCGGGGTTGGCCTCGATCCCTCGCTTAGACACTATGAACCCGAGGAGCATGCCTTGGGGGACCCCGAAAACGCATTTTTCGGGGTTCAGTCTGATCCCTTTAGCCCTGAGGCATCGGAACGTTTTATCCAGGTCGGCCACAAGGCCGCTTGCCTTCCTGGATTTGACTACGACATCGTCCACGTAAGCCTCTACCGTTCTGCCTATGAGGTCTCTGAAGACCTAGAGCATACATCGCTGGTACGTAGCCCCTGTGTTCTTAAGGCTGAAAGACATGGTTACGTAGCAGAACATTTCGAAAGGGGTGATGAAAGAAGTCATGAGCTGGTCAGACTCTTTCATCTTGATTTGGTGGTATCCGGAGTAAGCATCAAGGAAAGACAAAGTTTCACACCCCGCAGTGGAGTCAACTATCTGGTCGATATGAGGTAATGGAAAAGGATTCTTAGGACATGCTTTATTTAAACTAGTATAGTCTACACACATCCTCCATTTCCCATTTTTCTTTTTGACTAGTACAGGGTTAGCTAACCATTCGAGATGGAATACCTCCTTGATGAATCCGACTGCCAGCAACTTGTGGATCTCCTCCCCGATGGCCCGACGCTTCTCCTCATCGAATCAGCGCAGGCGCTGCTTCACGGGCTTGGAGCCGCCTCGGATGTCCATGGAGTGCTCGGTGACTTCCCTCAGTATGCCTGGCATGTCCGAGGGACTCCACGCGAACACGTCGGCGTTTGCACGGAGAAAGTCGACGAGCACTACTTCCTATTTGGGGTAAAGGCTCGAGCTGATCCTCAATGCCTTGCCTTCAGAGGCCTCGGGGTTGAGGAAAACGAGCTTGGACTTCCGCCGACTCGAAGCTCCCGGCGTGACGCTTGGGGTCGGGGATGTCCTGGTCACCATCACCGAGGCTGGTGATGACGGACAGCGACTCAGCCAGTGCCTCTGCCTGCTCAATGCATTCTACGTCGCACTGGTAGGCGTGCTGGCTCGTCGTGCTGACGGTGATGATGTCGTTCGGGCCTAGCATCTTGATCTTGAGGTAAGTGTAGTTGGGGATGACCATGAACTTGGCATAGCATGGTCGCCCCAGGATTGCGTGGTAGGTCCCTAGGAAGCCAGCCACGTGGAAGGTGAGGACCTCTCGTCTGAAGTTGTCGGGGTCCCGAAGCAGACGGGCAGGTCGATCTGCCTGAGGGGATGGGCGCGATGTCCCGGCACCACTCCATGGAATGGTGATGCGGCATTCCTCAGCCGAGACTTGCTGATCCCCATGAGGGCTAAGGTCTCAGCGTAAAGAATGTTGAGGCCACTGCCTCCATCCATCAGCACCTTGCAGAGACGAGTCTCGGCGATGATGGGATCGACCATCAGTGGATAGCACCCGGGGTTGGGGATCCGATCCGGGTGATCCTGCCGATCGAACGTGATCGCGCTCTCCGACCATTTGAGGTACGAGGGCGCAGCTATGCTAACCGCGCAAACCTCTCAGAGCTCACGCTTCCTTTGACTCGCGGTGAGGCGAGCCGCACGTCCCCCAAAGATCAAGAGGTAGTTCTTGATCTTGGGGAAACCTTCTTCCTGGGCGTCGTCGTCCTTGGGGGGCTCTTTAGCGCCCTCCTTGGTTATGATGTTGGTATAGTACCGACGCAGGACGGTGCACTCCTCGAGGTTGTGCTTGGTTGGTCCCCTGTGATAGGGACATGGCTTCTTCAACATTTTGTCAAAGAGGCCGGGGCCAGCAGGAGCCCGCTTGGGGTTCTTGCGATCCGCCGCGGCGACCAGGTTGTTGTCCGACCGACCCTGCTTCTCCTTGCGACCCTTTTTCTTTTTCTTAGGGTCGCGAGAGCCTGAGGCCTCGGTGGCCTCGGCCTTTTGTTTCCCCTTGGCAGCGCTATTGGAGAAAATTGCACCAACTGCCTCTTCGCCCGAGGTAAAGTTGGTGGCGATGTCGAGCAACTGACTGGTGCTCGTGGGGGTCTTCCGACCGAGCTCGTGTACCAGCTCCTTGTAGGTGGTTTCGGCGATGAAGGCCTCGATGACATCGGAGTCTATGATGTTGGGGAGCTCGGTGCACTGCTTGGAGAATCGCCTGATAGTCTCGGAGAGACTCATCGGGCTTCTGCCGACAGCTCCTGAGGTCCCAAGAATTTCCAGGACGCACGTATGTGCCCTGGAAGTTCCCGACGAAGATCCTAACTAGGTCGGCCTAGCCATAGATCATACGCTCAGGAAGATGCTCGAGCCACGCTCTGGCCGAATCGGCCAAGTACAGTGGCAAGTTGCGGATGATGAGCAGGTCATCGTCCGCTCCGCCTAGCTGGCACGCTAGGCGGTAGTCCACTAGCCAGAGCTCGGGGTTGGTTTCCCCTGAGTACTTGGTGAGGTTAGCGGGCTGTCGGAATTGGGCCAGGAACTTGGCCCTGCGGATAGCCTCACTGAAGACGCGGGGACCCGGAGGCTCTGGCAACGTGCTGCAGTCGTGGTTGGGGTCGTACCTCCCGCCTCGGCGCGGTCAGTAGCGCCAAGACTCGGCTTCATCCTTGTCATGCCGTCTGGCCTTGAGAGTGGCCCGGGCGTCCACGTTGGTCCCGACGCGTTCGTGGACAGACGGGGCCTTGTTGCCCCCTTGCGGGTTAGGGGGCGGCGGACCCTGTACCGTTGGTGGCTTGTTAGGGGGTTGATCCCCTAGGCGTCTCGTACCGTGGGACTGTGACACAGAACTCTGTGCGTTTTGTACCACGGCCTACTCCAGGTGGCCGCGTAGCCCCTGGCGCACCCTCCTCCCCTCGGGGGTCGATGGCTCGGACATCGCTCTGAGGAGGAGTGCGGCGACCATGACATTCTGGCTAGCCGTGCTGAAGACTGGGGGATCGTCTCCCCTTCGTCCTCGATAATGCGGCGGTTGACGTCTCGGGCATGGCGTCTAGCTGCGCCTCCGTCCCCGCGGGCCGACTGGTCTTGCACCAGGGTTTCGCGCAGTTGGCGGAGGCGTACGCGCTCTTCTTCGAGCCTGGCCTCCAGCTCGTTGAGCTGCTCGAGGTCAGGGTGTCTGTAACACCCCAGTGTTATGGTTGCATCAATCACATGCATAACATGAGCATCATCATTTACTCAAGCATATCATGATCATCATCTACCTTGAGTCATGTCATTTTATGCTAAAGTGTGTTTTAACTTGCTGAAATATGTTTCCTATGCTTGTGTTTACTTGTTCCATGCTCATGTTTGTGCCCTATGCCTTGGTAATTAGTTTATCTATGCCTAACTCAACTTTTGGAACAATGTTCATGTTGGTCACTTCTCCAAATTAATCACTTAAGTCATACTTCCATATATAGGCCCTAGAAACCTCTTTTGCTTAAGCTTTTAAAAAGTGTTTTATAAATTGTTTGCATGTCAAAACTTTCTACAGAAAAGTTGTTGCAAATTTTATAAGGAACAAAAGTTGTTTTATATCCATCTCATGAAAATGATCACATCTAGCTCAAAAGTGGCCCACAATGCAGATTTGGGGCTGTTTCCAACACTTAGAAAATTTTCTAAGTCTGGGATTGCAACAGTTTGCTCGAAGGTGTTTTGTGTAGCTCCCAGTTTGAATTCTAGGCCAAGTCAAGCCTTGATCTTGTAAGCATTGTTGGAGTCCTCATGTAGCTCTACAGCATGGAGCAATTAGCCAGCGAAATCATCGATCAGTTTAGGAGTTAATTGAAGTGCAAAATCGGTTTTCAGTCGGGATCAGACTCTGAATGGAGATGGCGTCAGCAGAGGGGAGCTCGCCGGTGACACCACGTGCCTGGACTCGTGGCGTCCGTACGTCGCCGTTGGTCCCGCTCGTCAGTCCCCAGTGCGTCGTACAGCTCGCCACGACGCCCCCAGTCGCGTGGACAGCGCCATTTCCACTCTGGTTGTCTCTCTCTCTCGCGCCCGTCGTCTTCTCCGCGTCGCCGCCGCTGCTTCGGCGAGCTCGCGCGCTCACGTCGTAGCACCACCGGCCGAGCGACTCCACCCAGAGCTCCGCCAGCTTCCCCGCTTCCCCGTCGTCAAGTTGGCTGCGGCTGCCGAGCCTCGGTAAGCCCGCATTGTCTTCTCCGTCGCGAGCTTACCTCGCCGGAGCTCCGCCGTGGTCACCGGTGTCGTGGCTAGGGCTCTGTAGTCTACCATTTCTCCTCGCTCTTGTCCCAAAAGCTTCGCTGAGTCGTGCTGATGCTCGTCCGAGTCCTCTTTCGCCCGGTCTCCGACCAGAGACGCCGACGGTCGGCCATGCACCACCGTGCCGCCATTCGCGATGGCGAGGTACCTAGGATGCGGTAGAGTTAGGGTTTCTGGTACCAATCGGTGCGGAATGAAGTGAGGAGCACAATCGTGCTCTTGGCCGTCGCCGAGACCTCGCCGTCGACGAGATCTCCGGCGGTCAAGTCGCGCCTCTGCTCTCGGGTCACTGACGTGTGGGGTCCGTTGACCTGCGGGGTCCCCCTGTCAGTCTCT
>Ga0182004_10003817_pt1 | contig 12040 bp, 10 predicted proteins | sample Sormic07211540_1_FD_120479 | JGI IMG/M metagenome (GOLD analysis project Ga0182004, IMG submission 120479) | Endophyte microbial communities from Sorghum bicolor roots, Mead, Nebraska, USA - 072115-40_1 MetaG | ecosystem: Host-associated > Plants > Roots > Unclassified | place: USA: Nebraska... | reverse complement strand
TGCCTCCTGGTCGATGGTGGATTCACTGGTGGCACCGCTAATTGTGGCATTCTTAATGCATGTACAACTAATTGTGCAGGAATTTTTTTGGTTCAGATGCATTGTAGAGCACTTTTCTATGCACTGTCAGAATAATTATCTGCGCACAATTCTTCTATGCTTAGTTGTATGGGGTTTATCTAATTTTTGGTTGCAGCCTTAGATGAATAGGTGGTTTGCATGAAATGAAAAAGCTATCAACGCAAGTAAGCAGGATTTCTATGCTTCGATTTTGATTTTTTTTATGCATTTTCTTTGACATTATGTGTAATGAATAAGTTTCTATACATTGTTGGAGCGGGTCTATGTTGTTTTTATGCGACAATAAATTGACTTTTTATTCATCAAATTACTAAATTCTTTGTAATGCCGGCACGAAAAATATTTAAGTGTATCTTGATCACTAAATTTATGAATCTGGTTGTCTATCACGTGCTATTTTTTCAAAATTTTAAATTTTTGAGAAGACGAGAACGTCTTTATGTTTTAGGTGTGCGGCTCTCATGTTATATGTGTTTCTATACATTGTTTCCTATATTACTTATGCATCCTCTCTAAAAGCAAGGTGTGGTTGGATGCGGTCACGATTTTTCAAATCAATAATATGCAGAAGGGAGGGTTTTTACGCAACAATGAAATTATTCTTATTCACCAAACCACTAATTTCTATACAACGTTGGCGCCAAAAACTTTTCTACGCATTTTGACTATTTGATTCTGTGCATCTAATCGTCATCACGTGCCATGATTCAAATTACGGTTGCGTCAAATGACATGTCCATCTCGCGGCTTTAGATGGTAACAAAATTAATTTTTATTCATCCAACCACTAACTTCTACGTAACGTCACCACCAAAAACTTTTTGTGCATCTTGACCATTGATTTTATGCATCCAATCGATCATCACATACCACGATTCAAAAGTCAAAGTTTAGAGGAAGACGAGATCATCTCCATATTTTACACGTCCAGTCTCTATGTTTTATGAATTGTTCCTATGTTAGTTATACATCCTATAGTGAGGAGCATGATATTGGTGGGAGGCAATTACGGTTGTTTCGTAGAATATCTATCTCGCAGAGAAGTTTTTATGCGATAACAAAATTAATTTTTATTCACCCAACAACTAATTTCTACGCAACATCGACGTAAAAACGTTTTTTACGCATCTTGATACTTGATTCTACGCATCCAATCAGCCATCACGTGCTATGATTCAAATTTAAAATTTATGAATTTTAAATTTTTTCAAAAAAATATTCACAATGGATCTTGAATCATGCACAAAAATATCAGGAGTTTAATGGTGAAAACTGTTTTTGAATCGAAAGCTTCATTGAGGAACTATTAAGAAAAAATGGACGAGATTAGAATAGATGCATACATGACTGCATGTGTCAGCTTGTGTCAGTACGTGTCAGGTGCAGTTAGGTGGAATGACTAACTCGCAGAAAGGTTTCTATGTGGTAACGAATTGATTTTAATTCATGCAACCACTAGATTTTATACATTGTCGGAATAAAAAAACTTTTTGTGCAGTCTGACCTAGGATTTTATGCGTTCGATTGGTTGGGTACCCAAGAGGTCCACCACCTGCGCGTATGTCAGCTCCGTAGTGGGTTAGGTGGGATGGCTGGCTGGGGCTTCCAATAGCTATTTGTAGCCCTGGGCTCCCAATATACCAGCCCTATATATATAGCATACCAAAAACCTTAACAAAAACCTGCGCGTATATATATATATATATATATATATATATAGCATACCAAAAACCTTAACAAAAAAAGACACCTTTTAAACCCTAAATGCTGCTGCTGCCACACAAAAAGATTCTGCTACTGTCATATAATGTTCTTGGCCCCCCATATAACTATAATCCATTTGACAAACAATAGTTGGTCATTCATACTAGAATTATTGTGGTTATTCCTCTGGCAAAGAGCGAAGTCCATACCTGAATGACTGGCATGTGAAGAATTGCACTAGATGAACTAACATGATTAGCATGATTTGCCACAGCATCAGGATGACTTGATTTTTTTGAATTATCAGTATAAGATTGTTCTGATGCAAGAATGATTTGAGGTAGTGTAAGGAGAATTTCCTTTTACTAATGGAGCAAAATAATATTGACAAAATGAATAAACAATGCGATCAAAAGGACCATAGATGTGCATGCATTTATAATTGTAATAAACCAATAATACCTACCTGATGAACATCTTTTCCTTTTTTCTGTTGATTTACTTCTGCTGAATGAAGGCTTCATCAGAGTAACTTGTGCTGCATAAGATTTTAGTACAGAAGGAACAGGTGTTTTAAGTCCCAAAAGCAAATACTACTGCATAACTAAAATTCTAATTTAATAGGAGTTAGCTCCTATCTCCCTCTTCAGATCATTGAAAGATTGAAGTAAATATGGGACAACTTTTAACATGAAAAGTGATCTTCAACGAACATATTGTTCAAGTGTATAAGTGGATTGACTACCTTCTCCCAATGGCTTAAGCTTTTGGGTTCATCTGGTTAGTGCAGTCCACTCTAACACATACTACCTTGGCATGGCATGGCATGCTGGGAGATTTGGCTGCAGAGAAATAGAATACTCTGACAAGGTGCCTCCTAAGAGCATCTCCAGTAGTCTCCCAATATGACATCTAATCCACATAAAACTGTCATGTTGGGGAGATAGAGCTATTTTCTTGCTCTAGTGCCCCCCCACCCCACCCCACCCCGAATAGGTTCTCCCTTTTTTGGTGGCCACCAAAAAGCTCCTCGTCTCCTAAAATAAAGTGGGAGTTTCATCTCCCCAAATAGCATGAGCCCCACAATAACTACCACTTCTTCCCCACTCACCATGTGCCATGGCCACAAACTCTGTCCGAGCACCGCCAATCCACGCCCATGCCGATGAGCCCAATCCCCAAGCCATCGGCCCCAAGCTGGCGCCTCTCAGTGAGCAACGCTAGTGCACGGCTGCATACCCACTTCATGCGAGCCGAGTCCAAAGCTGCTGGTGCCTGTGCCTACAAGCCCATCCCCGAGCTGTTGTCCCCAAGTCACCACCTCCCACCGAACTCCGACGATCTATGCTTGTGCTGAACTGAGGACAAGTGAGACAGACCCGCAGCGGGGATACATAAGAAAGGGATGACCGTCGTCAATCTGACCTTAGCCGTGTTCGTGTGACTGCAACCCAAAGCAATGGTGGCCACGACATCCTGAGCTACCGGTAAGCTGCCCTCATCCAATGAGATCCTGCACCACCAGAATCAATGTCGTGATCTCTGTTGTTGACCAAAATTGGAGGAGGGGGGATTGTGCTCTCTGCTTGTAGCTGTGTCAATGGCGATTGATGTCAAGGGCTTCCATGGAGGGCTAGAGAGAGAGGTGCAGCTAGCAGGGAAAGGAAGGTGAGGCTGATGAGGGGTGGCCTGTGATGAACTGGGATGCGAAGGGAGAGATATGCTCAATGAAGATGAAAGAGAGGAAGGAAAATAAAATAACCCACATACCGGTGGGGTCCATCTGCCAAAAATCATAATTGGAATGGACTATTGGGGGCTGCAAAACTATCTCACCCCAACAATCCTAGAAATAGTACTGGGGTGACCCAAATACTATTTTAATGGGGATGAGATATTGGGGAACTAGTGGAAATGTTCTAACAAACATCTTTGTAAGAGTATGTAGGATCCAGATATGGTGCTCAACTGCTTGTAAAACAAAGGTTCTAAAAAGTTTTTACCACATGTGGAAAAAGCTTGCTATAGTTGAATCACATTGATTAAAGAGTAGCCTTAAATGTTGTATTATTTCAGATTTAGCAGTGGAGCACCCAAGTCCCGTTGGTCTTGTTTATCCTTGAAAAGTTTGGCCTTGTAGGACCTCTTGTACAAATACCCTAGTTGTTACTTATCAGCTTCTTCTCCAGTCTTACCGCCTGTAGCGATCCCACTGTGACTGCGAGAGGATGTTAGAGTAAATAGGAATAGTACCATACTGTGTACCCACATAAGGTGTTAGTCCTATGTACCCTATATAATCAGCCTATGAGGCCCAATGCAATATATAAAATATTCCACCAATTATATTCTCCTTCATGGTATCATTCGCCTAGGTTTAGATCCTAACCCTAGCCGCCACCGCTTCCGCACTGCACGCCCCTGGGGAGAGGTCGATCTCCGCCGGGGGTAGTGCCCCTCTTTAAGCGCCCGATCATATTGATCCGGCTGCCGTCGTTGTCGTCGCACAGCAAATCGGGATCTCCCCTACGTCACCGCCAGGTTGCGGCCGCCGCCTCATCCCCAGGCTCGCCGCCGGCTGTCGCCATCAACACTTGATCTTCATTGCATGGAGGCAGATGGATCTCGCCCCGTCTGTGCTGACGTGGTGGCGGCCAAGGCCGGCCACACGCCTCGACCTTGCGCTGCCATGGAGGCAGCCAGATCTGGCGTGTCATTGTTGCCAGGCGGATCTACCCATCTCCACCTCGTCGATCTACGTTGCGCCTTCGACCCCGCGTGTTCGCGACCCACTGTGCGCCTTGCGCCGCTCGATCGGGACGCACCGCCGCTATCGTGTCGTTTTGTTGGGTACACCAAATCTCCTGTTGTTGTATCTTTTTGGTTTGCCCGATCACTGATCGGGATTGAGTCGCCCACCGTCAGACGACCTCGCGCGTTCTACTCTGGCATCGGCATCAACTTCATTGACACCATCTCTGAGTACTACGTGCATCTTCTCCGAGCAACAGGGCTGCTGTTGTGCATCGGGCCACAACATCGTTGTCCGTGTGTACGCTTCGCCGTTGCATCTCCATCGTCGTCATCTGTGCATCGACAACTGTGCTGCGCAATCCCTGCTACGCCATCCGTCTGCACAAGGTCTTCATTCTGCTGATTGGGTCTTCGTCATCAAGCTGCCACTACCCGCATCGTCGCTGAGACCTGCTCGCCGACGCATCTTCTCCCGCATTGCTTCTTCGTCCAGCACAACCACACGGTTGGGGTCCTCCCTTGTACGCTTGGTATTGGCAACACCGACGCGTGCTTTCGTCCCCGACGCGTTGCTGGATCTGGCAAATCTAGCTGCACCTCGGCGCTCAGGCGGCTTGACTGCATCGACTTCGGCATCGACCCTCCCGTTCTTACCCCGTCTGCCTCGACTGCATCGTCGCTTTTCTTCTACGACAGTCCTGATTGCATCGACTTCGGCATCGCCCCCTCGCACGACGACTGCCTTGACGCGTCTCCGTCATTACCATGGCGCCCCTTGTGCGCCTGCAGCTCCATCGACACGCAAACCGATCACAACTACGTCGACCTCGGCCATCTTCAGCACGGCTTCTTCGACCACGGCTACTGCGCCCTTATGCTCGGCTACCTCGACATCGGCACAAAGGGCTACCGCCTTACATGAGGACTCATCGGCTTCTTCTCTAGCTACAGGTTACGCGACACATCGACTGTTATGACTACGGGGTAGCCCTCCCGCTGTGACTGCGAGGGGATGTTAGAGTACATAGGAATAGTACCATACTGTGTACCCACATAAGGTGTTAGTGCTATGTACCCTATATAATCAGCCCATGAGGCCCAATGCAATATATAAAATATTTCACCAATTATATTCTCCTTCACTAGTAACATATATTCAAGAGCTGTCCTCCCCTACTGTTCATAGGGATAAGATAGACAAATCAATCCTTTTTAGACAGAACTTGCATACTGAAATATATGCAATGAGAAACATCTTCAATAACCAAACCTAAATTATCCATATATCTTGATGCTACAAAAATCAGAAGTAAGCAAAATTTGACCTTACATTTATATGAACTGTTTGTAGCAAGCTGTTGTGATTGAAAACTGAACCTTATAGGACTTGTTTCTCTGAGATTTTCATTGTCATCCAAAGAATGAGCTATCTTGTGAACTTTGGTACTCCAGAGTTTTGCATGCAACGAACAAACGACAGCAGGTTTTGGGGTGCGAAAGTCTTGTAAAAGGAAAATTATATATGCATTTAGTTGTTGATATTTGATAAAAAAAAATCAGTGATGCAAACATGTCAGTTCTGGCAAAACGTACCTAGAATAAATGATTGGTGTTTGGACATATCATTAGTATGACCTAAATCAAGATTCTCAATATTATCAGTTCTTGAACTGTGTGTTGTCAGGTCACTTGCAGCCTTATCCCAAGCAGGCAGAATTGATGAGCAGTTCAGTAGAATATGTTCCTGTAACAGAATAGTTTAAACCACACTGAGACAACATATATCTGCTATACTCACTACACATAACAAAACAGAGAGAAATAAAGGCTATCATAGTTCAACAGGAGCACTAACTTTTAAGACCATGAAGAAAGGATAGCCATTCATAATAGCAAAATCTTACTCTTATAAAGCAAAACCCCACTACCTATTTCTCTTAACATGCAAACTATCCAACTACCCAATCCACTATCACACAATTAAAATCCACTAGCTCATACAATTGTAATATCCATGTCAGCAAGGCACCTATTTCTATGAACATGCAAGCTGTCCAACTAGGCAATACACATTCTAACCTATTTATATTCCTTCTTCATACCCGCGGCAACGCGCGGGGAATCCTCCTATTAACATGTATGTTTAATTCTCACTTAATAGTATGTTGAGCAAAAATAACTCAATCTGACAGAATGAGTTACAAAAAGCCTGATTGCTCAAAGCCTCAAACCATACCTTAATGGTTAGATTATTATGGCCAAAGAAACTCCAAGCTGAAATAAGGAGAAAGGTTAAAATAAGATATCATTACAACATGTATAACAATATTTCCCAGAACCATTAATACATAAAGATATATACTCAGCAAAAGTTTGTATGTCGATGTGTCAGTGTACACAAATCTAAATAACCTGATCAGGCAACAGCACATCCATACCTTTCAATAATTCTACAAAGGATTGCAATGCAGACATTGCCTTAGATACTCTTACAGACTTTAAGGCTGGTTGAAGCCCTGGACCTTGGAGAACTAAGGAAGAAGGCCACCTACTTAATTCAATAAAAGAAAGCAAATCAAATGCATGTTGAGATAAATGTGAGAAGTAAAAATGTTCTGTATACCAATATTATCAGTGCAACATAATATATGGAGAGGATACTAAGGAGGCAATAACCATTTTGTTTCCAGTGAAGCTCCATAAGTATGTTTGACTGCTACATGATAATTGCAGTTTGTATCTAACCCATGCTGCAAACACAAATTATGTAAAAATGAAAAAAAAAGCTCATATGGAGAATCTGTTCGAGAAAAAAGTCATGGAGAATGTACTCTTAAAAAGAAGCATGATGTGGAATAAAAACAAAGAGAAAGCAAGGAACATCATATGTCACCTTTAACAACCAAAGCTCCATAAACTTGTCCAAGCAGTGTTCTGAGGGAAGCATCTTGCTATATCCTGCAAAAGAGGGGAAAATCATTGAAAAATGAATTACTGTAATGTAATCTAAAAATTCTAAATTACCAATCACATGGCCTTCCTGAAGCGCAGGAAGAGTTGTACAGACTGTTAGAAAGTTAGACGTATCCAAAACTACTTCATTGCTGTGACGAAATGTTTCCAACATACTGGAACTAGCAACATCAGAGATCTAGCAACAACAGAAGTACAGAGCTTGTTAATCGAAACTATTTTTTTCCCAGCAGTGGAAACAAGTGAGAATTCAAGGATACCTTATGCATAGTGTATCGAAATGCATCAGGTGAGACAACAAATTCAAAATCATCATTTCTCCCTAATCGAACTTCCTGCAGCAGTTCCACCACAATAATAACTAAAACAATGTAACATCCAGAGCCATGATATCAAAAGCTTATACTTTATAGTAGAAAATAATAGAAGGTAGAATTAGTCTATTCGAAGCATTTAACAGATGAATCGCAGCAAACAAGTGAAGGTAATGTGACCTCCACTTTTTTCCTTCTAGACTCATATTTCTAAAAATGTTTTTTCCATTAAGAAAACATTATGAAGCTTTTGTAGCTGAACCAAAAATGTCTTTTATATATCTATCGAGCATAACAGCATTGCACTTGATTCATAAGAGGATATTAGAGCATTTGCATGTCAATGCTCAACTGGAATTGGATGGCAATTTCAAGATCGAGATCGAAATCATGATTAGGCACCAGAGTGTACACATAGTTATGAAGAGAACTATTGAGTTCTGGGGATTACTCTAATAATCAAAGACAAATGATATGATCGCTCAAATTTTGAAGTTTAGTGACTTTTGATGTTTCTGAAATCTGAACAACCAATGTTACTTTACTATAAGTTCATTAGCTCAAACTTTGGACACACTGGGCTAACCAAATGGGTTGGTGCACAAACTAAACTGTGATTGTGCAACTGTTGCACGTAATTCAGTGTTAAGATCAAGCACGCTGCATAATTAACTTCACCAAGAGGTTCAACTGGACACCCTGGCGTCCAGATTTGAATGCTCATTTCCAATTCTGCAGCAGCCACATGACGTTTGCAAAAAAAGTAACATGCAACAATGAATGTCTAAAAAAGGGCAAAAATGCCAAAAACATTGTACCACTTTCACCGCGCACAGATCAGTCCTCTCCTCATTCTGATCAAACTTTGAGTCCACGTAAATATTCTCTCCCAGACACCTCCATCCATGGTCAAGCATCATGGAGCGCAGCTCACACCGAACGGCTTCAGCGACCAGTGAACCTGAGCATACCAGAGCCTCCTCTTCACCCACCTCCACCTACAATGGCAAACACCATGCACACGGACCGGTAAATAGTTACAGACAGAGCGCAGAAGAGTGCCCATTGTATTGCAGAAAAACGTAGAACAGATGTGGGGCACGGGAGGAGAGGACACACGAACTCACCGAGGCGCCAGGGAACGCGGCCGCGATCTCGGAGACCGCCTCGGCCGCCTCGAGGGACTGGCATCTCTGCAACGATCGAGAAGACGAAGGGTTGAAAACCGTCACTAGAAACGAAAGTGTCGTGCCTGGGTGCGGAGCGGAGCAGATTGGAGCGGTAGGGTGAGAGTGATTGATACCTGGAAGACGAGGAGGGCGTCGGCAGTAGGCTGGGGGAGGCACGCGAGGCGGTGGCGGCGGGAGAGCCTGCAGCAAAGGATTTCGAGGTCGACCGCGGGTATGGGGACCGCGGCGGACAGCGAGAGCTGGCGGAGGAGAAATGGAGGCAGCGGGGAGGGGGAGGAAGACGAGAAGGCGGCGGCGGCGCGGATGAGCACCTTGTTGCGGAACATGGTCGTCTACTCGTCTTCAGGCGCTTGTGCACGGAGCGAAGTGCGGTTCCGCTCTAGTTTTTCTGCCGAGGCCTTGTTGAAAACTTTTTGAAACTCTAGCACTTTCGTTTGTTTGTGATAAATATTATCTAATCATGGACTAACTAGGATCAAAAGATTCGTCTCGTAATTTCCAGCTAAACTGTATAATTATTTTTTGTTTTCATCTATATTTAATGTTTCATGCATGTGCCACAAAATTCGATGTGACGGAGAATCTTAAAAAATTTTTGGTTTTCAGGGTGAACTAAACGGCCTCATGCTTCTACCACTTTGCGAGTTGCGAGTGCGGGCGGTGGTTTTTCTGGTCTGCTGCTAAGGCCTTTCTTTTAGTTCGCAAATTTTTTTTGTTTTTGGTACGGTAGCATTTCGTTTTTATTTGACAAACATTGTCTAATCACGGAGTAACTAGGTTCAAAAGATTCATCTCACAAATTACAGGTAACTATACAGTTAGTTTTTATTTTTATCTATATTTAATGCTCCATACATGCGACCAAAGATTCGATGTGACGGGAAATCTTGAAAATTTTTGCGAACTAAACAAGGCCTAAAACTAAGGCCCCGTTTGTTGACACTGGTCGTCGCATTAAATATTTAGACACATATATGAAATATTAAATATAAATTATATATGAAATTAAAAATATAGCTAGAAAGTGATTTTACAAGACGAATCTTTTAAGCCTAATTAGTCTATAATTGAATACTTATTGCTAAATAAGACAAAAATACTACCGTACCTATTAAATTTTAACACCCCCAACTAAACATCTCCTAATACTGTTAAAAAGAAGTTTAATAAAAAGTTTTCTCTTAGGCCATTCTCCACCGGCCGAGCTATCCATAGTAGGATTTGGGTTCTCCCAGAAGATGGGTCATCGATCCAAAACCTTCCTTCTCCAACAGTAAAGGCAACACGAGCTCCATCCCAACATCGTCGCTGTCCTCGTCAGGCCCGCATCACCATCATCGTCGGCCCCCCTCCCCGGCGAGCTTCCTCCTCTATGTGGCCTCCCTCCCTTTGGCGTTCCCTTCTAGTCCAGATCTGGTGAGGCAGCCAAGCCGGCGGCTCCGGAGGTGCGCCTATGGCGCTGCCCCTCTCCCTTTCTGTCTCGCTGTCATCATCGGGCCCTCCTCCCTCCTAGATTCGACAAGGTAGCCAAGCCGATGGCTCTAGAGGTGCTCCCATGGCACCGTCTGCATCCCTCTCCTCCTTGCTATCATCGTCGCCCCCCCTTGCCAGTGAGCTCCCTCCCTTGCACGGCCTCCCTCTCTTCTTTCCAGATCCAACGAGGTAGCCTCACTAATGGCTCCGGAAGTGCTCCCACGGTGAGCTCGCCTCGCTGAGCCGACCACGCCCCACCGTTTTCCAGTCTAACACCCACCACTGCTCCACCTCAACCACACCACTACGCACCGAAGACTTTGCGTCTCAAAAAAAACGATGCAAATAAGCGTCCGGGTTATCCTCCTACCCAAAATACGTACTCGCTTTTGTGTTCTATTGGAGTCGGTTTTTTTCATCTATTTTAGGTTTAGGTCTCCCTTTGTATGAGTTATTAAAGATTGTCTTAGTATTAGTAAATGAAAATGGTGAACGATACATTGTTATCTTTTTGGCACACAGCTGACAACTTTACAAGATGTCGTCTCATTTTTTATTTTGGCAATTTTGTAGAGCTTGGCAGCTGAAACGAGAAATGAGTTACCTAGACTACCACCGTCAATTTTTTATTTCGACAATTTTGTAGGCTTGGCAACTGAAAGAGCCAGTGGGCAATAGGAGTGGTTGCTGGATAGTGGGCCAAAGTTAAGGTTGCATGTATGAAAACCGAGCTCCAATGGGCTCCTTTGGATTGAAGGAATGACAAAGGAAATTTGTAGGATTCCATTTCCTAAGGAATTTTTCCTATACTATCCTTTGGTTGACAGAAAAAGGCCAGGAAGTTTTCCATAGGATTGCAATCCTATAGCTGATTCCATAGGAAAAAAAGCAAGAGGTCAGACCTTTGGAAACTATCATGGCGCGAAAGGAAATCGCTCGCGCGCGCTCCGTTCACCATTGTTCGCGTGTTTTTTCCTCGGCGGCACCAACTTGCCATTTCTTTTGGAGAGGATTCTTTGCTCCGTATTTATCCGATAGAACCTGGGTCTTCTAGCGCCAACCAACAAAAGGTCGAGGGGCTCCCAACACATCCGCCGCAGGTTGCATTGTGCCACGCAGCCACTCCAGCTTCCAAGATATGTAAACTTCATGTCTATCTTAGACATTTTCTTTCCACCCAATCTGAGAATGGATATTCTTATTTTGATTTGCGAAGATTTCTGTGTAAAATTCCTTTGCTTTTATGATTCTACCAAAGAGCTTCCTATCTATTTTCATATACTATTGAATCCTAAGAACATAGCATGTGAATTCATACATTTTTTCTATCCCTATACTTTTCCTATCCTGTGTTCCAAAGGGGGCTTTAATCTGCAGCTCACGAGTTTTACTCCCATGCACGTCCCCCTTCCTTGGTATCCGAGATTTCCCTTAGGGCACTCACAATGCAAGACTCTATCACAGAGTCCAAGACACTTAATTACATATTATTTATGGTATTTTGCTGATGTGGCAGCATATTTATTGAAGAAAGAGGTAGAAAAAATAAGA
>Ga0182004_10003816_pt1 | contig 12041 bp, 9 predicted proteins | sample Sormic07211540_1_FD_120479 | JGI IMG/M metagenome (GOLD analysis project Ga0182004, IMG submission 120479) | Endophyte microbial communities from Sorghum bicolor roots, Mead, Nebraska, USA - 072115-40_1 MetaG | ecosystem: Host-associated > Plants > Roots > Unclassified | place: USA: Nebraska... | reverse complement strand
CGCGACGCGAGCCAAGAGGTGGAGGAGAGAGAGAGAGAGAGGTAGAGAGAGGAAAACCCCGTCCCCGCCCCCGCCCCCGCGCTCGTCCAGGCAGCCGTCGTCGACGCAAACGGCGGAGGCCACAGAGACGCCACGCGAGGGAGCAGCCCCCGCCCCCGCCGCCGTAGCAGCAGCAGCAGCAGCAGCAGAAGCCCCCGCGCGCGGCCGCCGCCGTCCCCAATTCGGCGCTCCGATCGCCGGATCTCCTCGCCGGCGCCGGGGGCCCCGATCGGCCCCTCCTCATGCCCGTGCGCTTCCGGGGGTTATCTCGCGCGGGCGCCGGCCATGTCGGACCTCGCTTCCACCTGCAAGGTATACGCCTGCCCGCGCCCAATTCCGCAACCCGATCTCCGCCGATTCCCCTCGAATTTCCCGGGGGATTCAGCTGGGCCCGTGGGATTCCCGCCTCTGCCGCCGCCCTGCTGTCGCCCGGCGGTTAATTCCGCGCCCAGGTTTAGATGCATGGATGGACTGGCTGAGAGCTCCGACCCTAGTTTTTTTTTATCCAGCTCTGGCTGGCACCAGTGCCTTATTTCCAAATGTGGAATCGCTTCGGCTTCTTAGTCCGGGCATGCTGCCTGATGTAGTCTAGCCCCGAGCTTTGGATAGAGCTGTGTGTGTTGTTGGGCAGGTGTTGTATGCTGTCTTAGCTGCCGAATCAACCTCTCATGTGTTGTACTGATTGATAGGCTAGTGCTGGGTCCTTCGGTTGCATGGCGCAGTACTCGTTCAAGCTGCTCCTAGCTCGCGCGTGGCTAAGCGACAAAATTTGCTCTTGATAAGTCGTTCTAGAGTCAGTAGTTCTGTTTTTTTCTGGTCCATGGATCAACCATGGCAAGTGTGGCGGTGTACTCCACGTGCGCAGCAACGTGTAATGGTTGCTCTTGAAGATCTCACACGTTGATTCTTTCCTTGTTTGTCACAGGATAAACTTGCGTATTTTAGAATAAAGGAGCTCAAGGATATCTTAAATCAGCTGGGGTTACCGAAGCAAGGAAAGAAGCAGGTCAGCAAATGTTTTGCTCTCTTATTTTGGCTTTCGAGCACTTTGTTTCTACTCCCGGATGTGTACGATTACATTACAACTGAATGGAAGCATGGCATACGAGTGTCCAGGGTGAACTAGCCATCTGGCAGTACATCATTGTTGGGTCTGACTGCTGTAGTGCTGTGCACGACTTGGTTTGGCAGTAACCATGGGTTTGTAGGACAAGCTTCAATTCAATATTTCAATTTCAGAAATCAGAACCATCTTCTTTTTTCTTCCCTCCTTGAATACATTCAGAATCTCATCTTCACTATACTTGCCTCAGCTTTGCACTTGATGGTATCTGATCGATTTTTCATAATCGTTGATCACAGGACCTTGTTGACAGGGTATTGGCAATATTATCAGACGAGCAAGGTATGGCGGTCTTTGCTGCACATATTGCTCCCCCCTATTTTGTTGTCTTTAACTGCAGCATTTTCGATGGTTCAATATTACTTTTCAGTTGTGCTCAAGCCAGTAGATTTTTTTATTCAAATCTGTGCCATTGAAGTTTAATAATATGGGTCATTTCTTGATTTGTCCTTGAGCTGATGATTGGTTAATAAAAAATCTCTTCCGTTTTAGAGTATCAGCTAGTTCACATTTTCTTCTTCTGAATCACTAAGTTTGGTCTTTCCATGAAATCTGGCTCTTTACTCTTTTTGCTTATTGCAGGTCAACGCCATCATGGATGGGGAAGGAGAAATGCTGTTACAAGGGAGACAGTGGCAAAAGTTGTTGATGAAACATACAGGTTTCATTCCATCTGTTTCTCAATTTTCAGTACAAGAATTCATAGCAGAGAGTTGACTATGTCAGATGAAGATGTTGACTCAGTTCCTTTTGGTGCCTCGGTACTTTCATTAGCAGGAAAATGCAAGTATGTCCTCCTGACCTTCCCTCCAGGAGCCACAGTGGATCAGATTTCAATCATTTCAGGCCCAAAGAGGAATCCACTGACTTCTACCATGTAGAGACTAAGGTCCGCTGCCTTTGCAATAGCACAATGCTAAATGACAATATGATCAAGGTATCTTACCCATTTATATATGTGCATGTATTTTCTTTTCATTTGAAAAGCATATAGGACGTGAAACAAGGTTTGTTTTGGTGCGATGCGCCTTGTTAATCTTTTTTTCTTGCATCTTGTTTCCTGCAGTGCGAAGATGGCAAATGCCAGGTGTGGCAGCATATTACCTGCGTACTCATTCCAGATAAGCCCACGGAGGGTGGTGGCCCTGATATTCCACCTCATTTTTATTGTGAATTGTGCCGACTGAACCGGGCAGACCCGTATGTTCTGCTACAATCTGTTTGGCTTTCTTTGTTTCACTATATATTTTTTCAAGAGTGGCTTTTGTCATGTCCTGCTATAGCTAAAATGTTGTGAATGAACTGTGCTATGGTTTTCCTTTCCTGTATGGTTTACCTTTTTTAGAGTGTGACCTTTTTTTTTTCAGTCACCCAGGGTTTATTAGAACCCCCCCTTTTGTTCTACCAATTCCTACACTTGATTGATCTGGTAAATTGATCCGATAATATCTGGTTTAACAGCCCATGCTTCTTGCTTAGTTGTCTGATTGAATGTTTGTTGCAAGTTTGATATGTTTTTATGTCAGTACTTGGTACACCTATGGATGCTATTGAACTTGAACTGCGGTATGCGCTGAACCTTTTGAATGTATTTATGTGCTGGATACTTGTATGATCACTCTGTAGGTTAAACGACACTCTTCGTTGTCTTTGCCTGAGTTAATAGTGTGCCTTTAAGGCCTAAGCTCTTTCTGCTCTTTGCTTGGCTAGAACATGCTGATGGTTTATTTCCTTTTGCAACAAATATAACGTGTAAAGATAGCTTACTTATTGAAGACCAAAATGCTTGATGTTTCTAGTTTTCTATGCAATTGAAGTTACTATGCCTTTTGGTTAGATCCTCGAATATATTATGAACAAAAGCCGCTGATGAGACATAAATCTGTGTAGGCGCTCTGAAGTTGGCATTGCACTTGAACAACCTTGTTTAGAATTTCTTATTGTCTGCAATCCTTGTTCTCATTGCTTAATTCCGCCCTTCGAATTTGCAGGTTTTGGGTGACTACAGGAAATCCATTACTACCTGTGAAATTTATGTCATCTGGTGTTGGAAATGATGGGTGGGTATATAATGGAACTTGTTGTGGTGCCAATAGTTTATCTTACAAATAATCATTCCCTTACCTAATGTGCACTTTTTTTTGTGTGTGTGTGAGGGGGGGGGATTGTCAATACAAGTACATTGCACGTGTAGTTAATGTGAAATTTAGGTTTGAGGGGAAATGACACTCTATTGTTGTCAGGAATTATTGTTTTAGCCATATGGATATCTATAGTGCTATGCGTAAGTATATCCTTGTTACCCAATCAACAAACACTAATATCTTCAACAACATTCATATATACTTCAGTTCAGGATCTTTGGTTAGTAATTAAATTCCACTGTTAGATTTTACATGATAATCCTTGCAGTCTTGTTGATTGCTAATACAAGCTTTTGCTCATTGATATCAATGTATAACACTAGTAGTCATTTGCATGTAGTGCCGTAGTGCCGTACCATACAATGTTCATTGGTCTGTTCTTAAAAGATGCATTATCAGTCTTACACAGCATCCAACGTATGATATATGTGGCCATTTCTATGATAAGGTGGTCCATAGTTGTGCTTTTGGCCCATATATGCTAGATAATGTTATGTCATTTGAGTAGACTTAAACTAGTCTACTATTTTAGTTTGTATACTATCTGCATTGATGTTACTGTGTTGCTGATGCATAAATGTTTCCTTGTGAAACCTTCATATCTCTAGAGCAAGTGTACCTCAAATTGTGGAGAAGACCTTCCAGCTTTCCCGAGCAGATAGAGAAACAGTCCAGAGACCTGAATACGATCTCCAGGTTTGCTCTCTCCTCCACAACCTAAGTTTCATTTGCCTCAATTCTGATAAAAATTTTGCACACTTTATTAATGACATGATGCTGCTATGCCATAAATAAGTCTTAGCTGTGGATGATTGTGTCCTTTCTTTAACATAGTGTTCACGCATAGTACATTGGTGATTATGCTATGCCGTAAATAAACCTTAAGGAACTGAGGAAGAGAACATTGGTGTATCTGAGATTAGGTCACTCGGAGTGCCTGAACTTTGTTATTGAATCAACCTCTTTAACATAGCGTTCATGCATAGTACGCTGATGGAAAATAGCTATGTATGATTATGACCTTTCTCTAACATCAAATATCTTTGATTTCTCATGTCTACCCCACTTATGAGTTATCTAAGTAAATCATTTGCAAATTGTGTGTGCAATATAGACTTGAGTATTGCACATTGAGAGCTTCTGCCAAAAGGTCTTGATTTGATGTATTAAGATTTCTCCTGTCCTGTCCAACAAAGAAAAAGTGGTTGGATACACTCACTGGTTCTGTTGCACAGTCCTGTTGACTACTGATTGTGTTGTTGGTCTGTGTACAGGTTTGGTGCATTCTTATAAATGACAAAGTCCAGTTCAGGATGCAATGGCCTCAATATGCAGAATTGCAAGTGAATGGTAATACATAAAATTTTATTGTATAACTTGGATTTATTAAAATGCATTTGGGCTCAAATCTTGGCTTATTGTATACATATATCTGAGCCATATAGGTTTAATTTGCATTGATATTTTTTGCGAAATTAAGTGATTGCCAGTGTGATATTTAGTTCTGTTTGTTCAGGTATTCCTGTACGAGTAATGACCAGGCCTGGTTCTCAGTTACTAGGGATAAATGGGCGGGATGATGGACCACTGGTGAGTTTTATTCTTACTTTGTCCCGCTGGTAGGATCTGGATGCTGGTTGGATGGACATTTGGTACTACCTCTTTACTTCATTTGGTCACGGTGGTGGTTTTTGTGTTTTTTTTGGGGGGGTGGGGGGGGGAGGGGGAGGTCTAAAAAGTGTTTCCATTATCTTTTGGGTCAGTTGTACCTTTTAAATGAACTCCGTTAGAACACAGTATAAGCTTGTTTCTCATCCTTTTTTAAGTGTGAAGTATATTAAGGAGTTAGTAACATTAAGTATGTCTGTGTTAAGCTTGTTTTGAGGTCTTCACTCTTGTGGCTTATACTCCCTCCATTCACATGTGGTTACTCTTATGGCTTATACTCCTTCCAGTCGTTTGTACTTGATGCTCAGACAGGGAAACCAAGCTCATTTGTTCTTGTTTTTTTTGTCTGTAATGTCAACTATATATGGCTGGAGTTAGTAGCATTCTTTATCACTTTATGGCACTCTTAACAAGATCTGAGCACATTAGCAACTTGACATTTTTTTTGTACGTGGGACAGTCCTCTTTAGATGTTGAGATTCTTAAGAGCATATGTTTTGTCATGATACAGGATCCACTTGATTTTCTTCTGCTTTCCTGAAGGCAGGAGTTATGGGGGTTGGAAAATGGCCTTTTACCCCCCTGCCTTTTTATAAAATGTTGCATGTTCTTGATTCATGGCATAGTCTTGGAAATAGTGTTATGTGAGCCTGAAAACTTGAAAGGGGTATGCTACATTAAACTACTGGCTAAGATACTGGAGCACATGTTCATACTTTGTTGGTGAAGGTGCTCACTGGTCATCACCTGGGTCAGATGCACACATTTTGGCCAAACCATTTACAAATGTGGTACTGGTTTTTGTTTCCCATTGGCCCACCACACTAGTTGCCAGCTCTAATCCCGGTTTGTACACATGTTGCCAGCTCAGATACTGGTTTTTTTACTCAAAATGTTTATAGTTAGCTAGTGAAGCGCATGGTTTACTTCTACATCGCGCTGGATTGTGGCATGTATCATGTCATTCTTGCGATGCGGTGCATGTGAGGATCCATGGATACTATTTTCTCATTTTTCGCAGGAAGTGTATTGCCTTAAATTGGCTGAACATACAAGTTTATATTCAATGATGTTATCCTGCAATCTGCATCATAGGAGTAGTAGGATTGTAAGGGTGGTAAAGAATACCATTGGAAAAAGCAAAATAACATAAAAAATAATATGAACTAAACCATGAGCATACAGAATGGCATTATATTAATAGACCATTCCCCCCCCAAAAATTGAATGACACATTAACACATAGCCCTGTAGTTGTTGATGTGAGGCAAGTCCATGATGCAATAGCCATTGTCAGGTTTTATCAAGAGATTTATAGTGCTGATATGAAGCATGCTATGGGGCAAGATTCAAGTTATACTCTTCTATCTGTACATTCAGAGATAGAAAGCAATTGGGTGCACATTTCTAGCATATGGAGACCTAGTTTCTGTTTTGTAGTTGATATGATAATTTGATCGCAATGTTGTATTACTCTGAAATTCATTTTTTAAGTTCTGTTCATGGGTTAAATTTGTCATTCTTGTATGTTTCTGCAGGTAACCACATGCAGTAGAGAAGGGATCAATAAAATTAGCTTATCAAGAGTTGATGCCCGAACCTTTTGCTTTGGAGTTCGAATTGTTAGGAGGAGGACTGTTCCTCAGGTTTTGTTTGTCTTTCTACATATCTAATTGAAATGACTATATGATCACATGATTTCCTGTTCTGTAAATGGTGTATAAACAATGTATTGCCAATTTTTAGCTTGTTTCATGTTAAATATCATCTAGACAGCAATATTTTGTGTTGACAATTCCTGCTAAAGCTAGCACTGTTTTTAAAATTTCCTGTTATGTTTCAGAAAAAAAGAATTATAACTGAAAGGAAAAACTAATAATTCTATTAACATATTTAGTGCATTATTCACTGCGTTGTGCTCCATTTACTCTTCTCTTCCTCCTTGACACTGTTGTTGATGTCCAGGTATTAAACTTGATCCCAAAGGAAGGTGAAGGGGAGTCTTTTGAGGATGCTCTTGCTCGTGTCCGTCGCTGTCTTGGGGGTGGAGGTGCTACAGACAATGCTGATAGTGATAGCGATCTGGAAGTGGTTACTGAATCTGTTACAGTCAACCTTCGTTGCCCTGTGAGTGTTGTTCTGCATATATCTGTTTTTTATGACTTTTTTGTGTTTGGCTTTGTTACATATATGTCAGTACCATTTACCATTTTCATTTTTTTTCTTCATATAAGTATAGGTAGTAACAAACCACTTTTACTCTGTCAGGTGGTTCTGTGCCTACCTAGCTTGGTAGTATTAGGAGAGTTGCTAACTGTTATGTATTTACTCAAAAGCAAATATAATCATTATAGTAGGTCTTTAAAGTATGTTTTCTGGTTGGCTATAGGTGGCATGTTGAGCTCAGCCGCTCTGGTGCAATTTGCAATTGGAATTGTATCTAATGTATTTTTATTTTTCAGAATAGTGGATCCAGAATGAGGATTGCTGGAAGGTTCAAGCCTTGTGTTCACATGGGCTGTTTTGATCTTGAAACTTTTGTGGAATTGAATCAACGCTCACGCAAGGTTAGAATTTGTGCTTGCAGAAGCACATTCAAATATAGGCTTGTTTTAAACATCTGTTGTAGTTGGGCTTTGGCCCAGGCCAGGCCTAATTTTTACCTGCGCAATAAGAGTATGGACTTGTTCAATACACTTGATCAATGATCATGAATACCCAAGAATGCCATTTTTCTATTATGAATCTATTTTTCTATTATTGTTTTTGAGTAGGAAATACAGTGGAGATAGAAAAAATAAGTTCTGTTAATAATTTTATGGGCATGGTCACGCCATGCTTGAGATGCATGCAAGGTTAGCCAAACTAGGCTACCCTTGGACAGTAGTCCATGGGTGGTATAGGGACTATGGATGTGGGATCATCTTTACCCTATATAAGTGCTCTTTTCCTCTGCCACACTTGATTTATTTATATCATTTTACATGGTTTCATATTTTGTATCCTACCTTCCTGATTGAGTGTTCTTACTTTTGTGCAGTGGCAATGCCCAATATGTTTAAAGAATTACTCTCTCGAGAACTTGATGATCGATGCTTATTTCAATCGGATTACTTCTTTGGTAGGTTTTTGTCTCACATTTTATGCCTTATGCTAGAGTTTGTTATGTGACTTGATTTCTGTTTTCATCTTGGATGTAGTTGCAAAATTGCAGTGAAGATGTTAATGAGCTTGATGTTAAACCTGATGGGTCTTGGCGTGTGAAGGGTGATGCCGCTACCAGAGATCTATCTCAGTGGCATATGCCTGATGGTACTCTTTGTGACTCAAAGGAAGATACAAACCCTGGTGTCACAAGTGTTAATGAGTTCAAGAGAGAGGGTACTTCTGATGGACATAGAACTTTGAAAATTAAAAAAAACCCTAATGGATCATGGCAGGTTAGCAGTAAAGCAGATGATAAAAAACCTGTGGTTAGACATCACATCCAAAACAACAATGGGTTCTCAACACCAAACATGCCTATTATCAGTAGCCCCACTGGGAGTTATCGAGATGGCGAAGATGCAAGTGTGAACCAAGAAGGGGGTGGTATTCAATTTGATATAGCATTGAACCAAGAGTTTGACAGTTTTGCACATAACTTTGGTCAGACATACAATACAGAGGATAGACAACAGCCACAACATAATGCTGCAGATGTCATTGTTCTTAGTGATTCTGATGAAGAAAATGACCCGATTGTTCGCCCGCCAGCTGTCTATGCAAATGCAACTACAAATGGTGACAGTTTTCCTTTCGTCACTGATGCTGCTGGAACTGGATATCCTGAAAGGTACCAGGAGGATGCTGGCGTTGGTACAAGTGGCCTTGGTTTATTGAACAACAATACTGGTGATTTTGAAATAAATAACTGGCAAATGCATTCTTATCCACAACCGGAGCAAGGGTTCCAGTTTTTTGGGACTGATACTGATGTTGGCAATCCTTTTGTTGGTCCACATAATTCCTTCAATATTGCACCAGAAGACTACTCGCTTGACTGTAATGTTGGCATAGAGGATCCCTCTGCAGCTCACGATGTTTCAATTTGCCGAAACAGTAATGATGTGCATGGAAGCTTGGTTGATAACCCATTGGCTTTAGCAGGCGACGATCCATCTTTGCAAATTTTTCTTCCAAGTCAACCTTCCACTGTTCCCCTTCAGGAAGAATTGAGTGAGCGTGCTAATACTCCAAATGGAGTCCACCCTGACGATTGGAGGATATCTCTTACGCTTGCGGCCGGTGGAGGGGGTAATGAAGAGTCTACAAGTGTTGATGGTCTAAAATCACAGCCAAAAGTTCCATCGAAAGAGGCAGGAGTCGAACCTTTGCTTGATGCTGGTTTGTCTCCCTTTTATGAATTTAATTCTTCTCTTTTGTAATCATTTTGCTTCTAAGATAACGGTTTGCTACACTTCCTTTTCTTTTTGGTAGCCTGTCAACTATTTCCAGGATCATCAAGGTTAACTTTTGAAGGCAGGCATCTTAGGTCATACTTTTTTTCCATAGAAAATGTGCAAAGTCTGATATCTTAAAATAGATCCCCATAAACTATTTAATTCTGTAGTCAATAAAATGAATGAGTAGAATTTTAGCAACTTTTAGAGTATGCCTTTGATTACTTCTGGGTATTAGATGACATTTGATGCTGAGTGGCTCAACTTATCTCCTTGTACTCAAAACTGTCAAAATGATGTCTATATGCAATTATGCATACAGCATACGTATGACTGTGAACTGAGTTTAATCAAAACCTAATTTCTGAAGGTTTTCGATTTCTTATCAACTTGTATTAGCTTGTGGTCCTGTAATATCTGTTGGTTGCAGAGCTTTATGGATTCTATGCTTGCATAGAAAACAGTTTTGATTATTTATTAATTACTAGAATAAAAAGAACTATCTAGCTCAATTTCTCAAATGTGAGTCCAGATTCATGATACCAATTTGTAGTATCAAACTATGAATTGAATGCTGATATTTCTAACCTTCTAACTTATTGCTGCTATGTTCTCAACGACAGCTATCTGCATACTATACATGTTATTATTGTAACATTTTTGTTCTCAATTGCAGCTTCTGCTCTCCCAAGCATGAACAGATGTAATGGATCTAATCTAAATCCAAGAAGGATTGAAAATATATTTTCTCACCCTCGCCAACCGCGGTCTGTTAGGCCTCGTCTGTGTTTGTCATTAGATACTGATTCAGAGTAGTTTGGACATCACACTGGGATAGCTGAATTTGCTACTAATCTGGCAAAGTTGGCTTCCAGAATCTTGATTTTTACTGTGGAGGGCTCAGGTTATTGTTGTTGATACAAAGAGAAACACCAGTGTGGATGCTTTGTTGCATTAACCTGGGAAGATTCAAGTGTTCTATATGATCCAAGTGGGATCTGCATAGAGTTCATCTAATGGTAAGGATAGACAATCAGCCTCTTTATGTGATGGATTAGTTGCTATGTTTTATGAACTAGATTGCAGTTTGTGATTCAAGTAGCTGACTGGTAATTGAACATGCTGAACGCGGCATTGGAGATGATTTCCAATGCCCCATGAAATAAAAGTGAAGTTGAGCAGGATTAAAAGAAGCAAACAAAAACTGCTAGGATCTGATCAGCAATCTACCGAATGATCATAGCCTCATGTTAATACTCCCTCTGTCCCATTACAGTCGTCGTTGTAAGATTCAAAATATGTCTCCAAATGAATGTCGTTTTAGCCTTAGGTGTGAGTCTCAGCCTATATCTACAGAACCTGTCCATCCATCATGTCGTTGTCTCCACAACCTGCTTCCTGTTTATTTTGTTTAAGGCTAAAAATGTTGGTGCATGGAATGTAGTAAGCCAAAGCGTGTTGGATGTAGTAGTTTTTAATGCAAAAGCATTTGCGTGTGAATGCTTTTCATCTCAGTTTGATAGTATGTCTTCTCAATGTATAGGGGTGTCCGTATTTTACCTCCTACCTTGGGTTCTGGTCTCAAACCTATAACGACTACAATTGTGGGACAGAGGGAGTACTATTTATATCCTTGGTGGCATTGTGTAGGGTTACTTATATCCTCCACACTGCTCTTGCTCGCGCGCACTCAGCCTGGCCTCCGCTCCTCTCCTGCTTCTCACTGCTTCCCCTCAGGCCAGTCTCAATGCATAGTTTTATGGTACAGTTACCAAGACTATAAACTAGGTAACCGAGCCAAATAAGTTTCATGGGGATGAAACTCCTCTCTCATCTGATGAAACTCCTTCATTTAATGACCCTGCCAAATCAGCAATGTTGCTTATGTGGCACCCTATTTAATGTGCATGACACTCTTATGAAATATACATTGAGACTGGCCTCACTATTCTTCTCCAACAGACCGATCTCTATTGTGGCCCCCTTCTGCAGCAGCTGCTGCTGCAACCACAGATGACCCAGGCGGCTCCATGGCCTTTCTGGTTGGTTTCCTAATGATTTCCTCTGTTCTGCTCCCGAAACCCCTCGGCTCTCACTGGTTTTCGCTAGGTGTTGGGAGCACCTTGTTCTCTGTGAGTGCCTTGTCACCTAGGCGATGCCTTAAACACTGCCTATGTGAAATTTGTCTATTCAAAATGTCTGCTTGATTGTTTAGCATGAAATAAATCAATGTGAGTGCATGTAGTTTCTTTGCTAGTTCAACTGATGAAACCTTGTGGTAACTGATGTATTTTGTGTATTTCAGGTTGGTACAGGATATTTTCTAACTGGGAGTGGTTTAATGTGGCTAGTGGAGCAGGCTGTACATTTTCCCTGACATTTACTGGGTATAAGGAATAGGGGGCCATCACTTGGCATAAGACAAATACATGTGAATGTTTTGTGTGTACCATCATTGTATTTAGGGTTTGGGTGCTAATTTAGATGTTTATTATTACCCTGATGTTTGATGGAAAATAAATTATTCCTTGAAGTGGCGGTCAATAAACAGAGCCCCCTTCGGTTTTGAGTCGGAGCTGCTGACCGTTCATCTGTTCTTGTTGTTGTTGTGAAGTGGTAGCTTCG
>Ga0182004_10003815_pt1 | contig 12041 bp, 14 predicted proteins | sample Sormic07211540_1_FD_120479 | JGI IMG/M metagenome (GOLD analysis project Ga0182004, IMG submission 120479) | Endophyte microbial communities from Sorghum bicolor roots, Mead, Nebraska, USA - 072115-40_1 MetaG | ecosystem: Host-associated > Plants > Roots > Unclassified | place: USA: Nebraska... | reverse complement strand
GCCGCGAACGGCATATGTATCGATCGATCAACCAGAAACTCTGCAGAGGTTTGCACCACCCACAAGATCACCATCATCGACGCTGTACATCGTCTAGGCTGATTCCGGGCTGCCTTCCAACTAACACGATGCCACCCTACCACTCAGAACTGGGGTCATACCGGACACCGGCATGCTGAGACTGTGAGACGTAGTACCGGGCCCCCAGGGTCACTACACTGTCTTAGGAGGGTGTGGGTCCCATGCCCGTACCTCCCTACACTATCCACTAACAACCTAGTAGTAGTGGCATCGCCCTAGATAGTCGTACATCCGTCCCCCTCCCATGAAGGCGAGTGAGGGTGCAAGGCTTCCAAAGACCCGGTCCACAGAACATATCAGTCCTTAGGTGACCAAACAAGACATCTTCACGTGGGGTCGGCCGATGCCCCGCTCAACGGGGGACGCCACTGAGATCGTTTGGACCTGCGAGGGATGCCAGTTCTATGCTCGCCAGGTCCACCTCCTGGCCCAGGCTGTGCAAACGATCCTCATTACCTGGCCCTTCGCTGTCTGGGGCCTCAACCTCGTCGGGCCTGTACAGAAAGCGCCCGGGGGCTTCACCCACTTACTTTTCGCAATCGACAAGTTTTCTAAGTAGATCGAGGTCCAACCCATCACAAGAATCAAGGCCGAACAAGCCGTGCTGTTCTTCGCAGATATTATCCCCTGATTTGGAGTACCCAACTCCATTATCACGGATCACAGCACGTAGTTCACCGGTCAGAAGTTCCTGGATTTCTACGACAGATACCACATACGTGTGGACTGGGCAGCAGTGGCTCATCCAAAGACCAATGGGTAGGTGGAGTGTGCCAACGACATGATCCTCCAAGGTCTAAAGCCTAGGATCTTCAACTGGCTGGACATGTTCGGAAAGAGGTGGCTCAAAGAGCTACTGGCCGTCATTTGGAGTTTAAGGACTTCCCGAAGCCGAGCCACAGGCTTCACCCCGTTCTTCATGGTCTACGGGTCCGAGGCTGTCCTTCCCACGGACCTGGAGTTTGGGTCTCCAAGGGTACAAGCCTACGACGAAAATAGCTACATAACGTTCCAAGAAGATGCGCTGGACTAGCTGGACGAGGCTAGGGATGTAGCTCTCCTACATTCAGCCAAGTACCAGCAGGCTCTCCGACGCTACCACGCTCGACGAGTCCGAGGCCGAGCCTTCATAGTTGGTGACTTGGTGCTGAGGCTCAGGCAAAGCAACAAGGGCTGCCACAAGCTCATGCCTCCCTGGGAAGGACCCTTCGTCATCGCTGAAGTTCTCTGACCCAGCACATACAAGCTCCCCAACAAAGAAGGGGAGGTCTACAATAATGCGTGGAACATAGAACAGCTATGTTGCTTCTACCCTTAGAATTTTGTAAAGGAATCATTTGTACTTTACCCTGAAGAAGTAATAAAAGATATAGACCGCATGTCTATTTCCTTTTAGAGAGTGAGCCTCGGCTCTGCCCTGCAGAGACCGAACCTCCCTCGTGGGCTACACGGGGGGAACCCCCTGTGATGACTCTAAATTTTTTTTTGCATAAGTTAGAATTTCCCGACCCAAGATCTTTTTTCCTTTCTTAAGAAACTAAAAACCGCAATCCTGACTTAGGCTCGGGACATCCTAGCCGAAAAAACTCAGACCCTTGACCGCTCACCCAACCTCGCGCTGCCGAGGCTGGGTCGGCCCCAAGGTAAAAGAGAAATGCAAAGAATTCTTAAAGGGAAAAACATTCATACTTCATATAGATATTAAGTCTACAAAAAAGGGGGGGCCACTGGCCTCAAATCTCTCCTACTACAAAAACGTCTCCGGGACCCGTCTACCACCGTGGTGAAGACCTAGCCACTTCCCTGTTTCTGCAACACGATCGAGGCCGACCCCACTTCCCTGTGTGACTGTGTCCGCAGTTCTGCGGGTCATGTGGCACCTCTCTCCTTGCCTAATCATCAGCCTCCGCATCCCCTCCGCTCCCAATCCAGCACACCACCAGCCCCACATCACAAGAGGCCCTTGAGCGCTCGTTGCCGCCACGCCCTGCGCCGTCGCTGCCCGCGCATACACGCCCTGAGCCGCCGTCGACGCCCACGTGCGCCCCAACCCCAGCTAGCGAGCCACCACCAGACCGTGGTTGGCCGCCGCCCGCGAAGCCTCAGGTCTTTGCCGGAACCCTAGGGCCCGCTCATCCTTCCTCTAGGGTGCGGCCGCTAGCATCTTGTCGAGCAACAGCAACAACCGGAGGACGCCTTGTACATCCAGCCCGCTCGCCAGGACCCCGAAACTTCTTCAATGCCTCCAACACCCTCGATTGTTGCTGACACCAGGTATACATGTATTATGCCTGCTAATTTCAATCCCTTACAAAGATTATTAACCCCCACCAAATCCTCGTTCATTTGTTTCTTTAATCCAAGCGACCTCACGTGTGAGAGCAGGAGAGCGCGCGGGGCTAGGGTTTCCGCGGGCGATGGAAGCAGCGGCGGCGGCCCCGCCGGCAGTGGCGTCGTCCTCATCTGCATCGGCATCCGTGGGCCGGTCGTGCCCATCTACCAGCGCCGCCCAGGTTCGTCTATCCGCTCCTGCGTTGCTGAGGTTCCGCGTGCGCCGGTCAGCGTGTTGTTCGTGTCTTGGGTCGAGGGGGCAATGCTGATTGGATTTGGTGGTCGATGCGGCGGTGATCGGTCAGTTTAGAGTAATTCGAGCAGAGATCTGGCGACATTTGCGGGGGTATCGAGTTGCGGGTGCTGGATTTCGATGCCGAGCTTTGGCTGACTGCTTTGTTTGTGCTGCTGCGTGTGTGCGCTCCTTTAGGAAGGTTTCTGTCTTTGTGGCGATAGTAGGTGGGGTTGCCGAGACGACTTGGTTTCGTTTCAGATTGTTTTGAGAGACTGGATAGTGGACTGGTCAACAGTAGACTGCATTCCATAAAAAGATTGATGGAATCAGGATAACTACTGTACTTTCAGCTTGGAGCTGGATTCCGCTTTTTTTTTCTGTGAGGTTGTATCATTTTTTTTCCAGTGACTTGTATATTGAATCCAGGGGATGTAGCTTGGCAAGCTACATCCCTGCTTCTGATTATTCATGTAAACAGTGTGCTCACATAAGATGATGTGAATGCGGATAGCAGCTGACCTTATACAAGAATGAAGTTGGTTATATTTAACTGTTATATGTAAACCTTTGGTCTGGAATCAAAGCATTTGTAGATTTTATCGGGTCAATGGATCCTGATAAATGGACCTAAATTTGCCCATAAGACAAGATGAAGGGAGTCCTCCAGTTAAACATTGTGACTCGAAACAAAAATTGCAAAATATTTAGAAATGACTAAATAATCTCACAAGTATACAGATATACACTATACTGAATCTCTTCTCAGCAGGTGGACTGATGGTGCTATGTTTCTTTGCAGAGAAACAAAGAAGCTAATTTAGACCTCAGGTATCTCTAGTATCTCTGAATCTCTTCTCTACAGCTAAAAAAAGTGGAGCACTTAAAAGTTCAAATTTGCGTTCAGTAGCATGTTATTGAAGTGGGTACAGTATTTTACTGATGTAACTTTGTTGCATAGATGTGGCTATGCTTCCTTTGCCTTCCTTTTGCTGGACTCTTTTTTCTCCCTCTTTCTGAAATTACTTTGTGCTAAGCTTACACTGAGCTTTGTGATACAGTGATGTGTAAGAGCAAAAAGGAAAACTAGCTTAATATTGTGGACTAGCTTATATTGCCTCTCTTGGTGTTACCATTAACAAACAAATATGACTATATATAGGCAAAAGGAAAACTAGCTTGATGTAGTGGATTGCTTAGTTTGTTTGGTAATACAGCTGGCAAGGGTTTTCTGTCTTTGGTAATTTTAAATGGCAGTGTAGAAGGTTGTATTGATTTTGATACATCATCCTTGTTCCATGCTAATTGAGCGAGACTTTTTTTTGTATTAATGTATTTTATTTTCAGAAATTACTAACAATTGGGCCAGACAGTAAAAGAATCAATTAGTTATATGCTGCAATTATATAAATACTGTAGAACAATACACTTGGAAGGCATCAGAGTCATGCACAAGTAGCTACTTTTAAATTACATCGATCACTCATGCATGAGAATCGGTGAAATAATCTCAGTGACATATATACTATGATTTTACTGTTACGATCATATTTCCCAGCTGCCCTGGACCACATTGAAGTGAAAAAAGTGATGTATTATGCCTACTAATTTCGATCCCTTTTAAAAATTATGTTTGAGTGTCGGACATCCCATTACATTTGATGTCTTGTAGTAACAAATTTGCAAAAGCAACAAACTATGACTCGGTTGCTGAAAAAAAATTGTTCCATGCTTATGTCTGCTGGCTACTCAAGTCATAAACGGTGGTATGTGCCATCAGTTAGCTTTAAGGGGTTCTATGTGTCATCTGTATTATGTGGCTTTTGGTAAGTAGAACTACTTAGAATTTTAGGACCATTATGGCATGCTTGCCAATTAGCTATCACACTGCCAGATCATTTTTTCGACACCCAATTGGGACTCTATACATAGTTATTACATTTGTGACCTCACATGTCAGTAGTTTGGTTGTATACTATATTCTGTCAAACACTCAAACTTAGTTCTTGAGTGTGTTCATTTTGGTTAAATTATGTGCATGATAAATCAAGATATGGAATTTAGTGGTGGCAATGTTGCGGTTGCGCCATACAGAAGTGTTCATGCAATAAATTGTGAGATAAGGAACAATCTCCTTAGCAGATTACATTTTTGTGAATCTGTAGTTCCTGGAATGGGAACTCCATAATACATTTCTGAAATTGTGCCTTCAGACTCAAACTGTGCCTTTGAAATAAGGCTTCAGTCATTTTAGGAGCAATGCAACATGACAAGTTTATGAAATTGTGCCTTCCAAAATTGAACCATCAGGTTTTGGCACTATATGCAAAGAGCACCTAATGCTAGAGTTCTTTTTTCCTATCTGTTGGTTCTTTCTTCGACAGAGGCTTCCAGAAGGTTTATGAAATTGTGTCTTCTAAAACTGAACCATCAGGTTTTGACACCATATGCAAAGAGCACCTAATGCTAGAGCACTTCTTTTTCCTTGGTGAGAGGCAGCGATGATCATCATCCACAAGGTATGTCACCCTTTTCCTTCCCTAGCTTTTTGCTGTGGGAAACCCAAGCTTTATGCATCCAGATAAGTAGCATTGACAGTATATAGAGTTTTTATTTTTGGCAAAAATTATCGCACCCACATCCTATATTGAGCCTGTCCCTGAGTACCACTGAGAACTTGAGGGCACAAGTTTGTACTAGGAAGGATGGAGTGCACGGAATGAGTAAATTGAAAAAAGAACATATTTTACAGAGAAGCACAGATTACAAGTGTGTGCTGCTGGCACATAAGAACAGATCATTGCATCTTAATCAGAAAACGTTGGCTTAAAAGATGTCCAATTGTTTATGCATATCATTGCATCTTAATCAAAAGTTGTTGGCTTATGTGGATAGATGAAGTTGATACATTTTTCTGTAAGCAATATGTTATAAAGGAGTGTTAAAGCTAATTTACGGACCAAATTAGGAACCAAACTATTCACAATACACATCTGGTGCTATAGATCCAGGAAATTTAGTCTGTGTTTTACTTACGGGAGCCAGCGATCTTATTCCTGCAGGTAGAGTGCTCTGGACACATGCTCATCCAGGCAAGGGGATTCGAGTGCAGATCCTAAGCACGAGCCCAAGGCGCGAAGCAGCCTGTGGCATACAATTTAGACATTCATACTATTGTCTTTATGCATTCAATCTGCCAATACCAATATGTTTTGTATTGAATATTCCTAACTAGCACCGTTTTTATAGAGCTGAGTTTTCTTTTAGTTGAGGTTATAATTATCATTTAGGTTATGGTACAAAAATTTAGTGGATGAATACTGAACTTTTGATTTCAGTAAATTAGGTGCTATATATGTTGATGGAATTATATAGTACCTTTATTCACAAATAAAAAGAATTTTAACATCTGCAACACACATGAATATATTGTATATTTTTTGTCCCGTTGCAACGCACGGGCACTTACCTAGTGTTCACAAAATATACTAACTAAATACAAGGGCTTCACTGCCCTGCCTGCCCAGGGTCCTGCACACTAATGGGGGAAAGCTCTACTTCAGCGTCGAAGAAGGTGGCTAGGGCGTCTCCCGTGGCCTCCGCAGCATCGGAGAGCTTCTGCACTTCTTCCTGGGCCTCCTCCTCGTCGTCAGGAAGGACATAGCCCTCACTTACCGCCGGCAGATCGATGCCGACGTAGTGAGAGCTCACTAAGGCTAGGGCTTTCTTCACCCGAGCGTGGAGGGCGTCCCTTAGCCTCTCCCCGGCCCGGGAGTACAGAGCCTCGACGTGCCCCCGTAGAGAAGACCCCGATGGGCCCGCTTCAACCCCGAGTCCCTCGCACGCCGAGGCAACAATGGCTTCCAGTGCCGAGCGCTCCGCGACCTCGGCGTCAAGGGACTTCTACAGGGCATCGGCCGTAGATACCGCCTCGGCCACCTTCCCCTCCAGCTCTGCGGTAAAAGGGCAAAAGTAAGGAACAGACCTATACACTAATAACAAAGGTAAGGTTATGGCTATTACCTTGCGCGTGCTTCTTGTTTTCTTTCGCCCACCCTGCCATAGAGAAACCTGGCCCCAAGCCTTGGCAAGCTCCTCTGGGCTTGGTTCAAGGCAGGGACCTTCTGGGCAAGCAGAGTCTCCACCCGGATGACCTCTCCCTTGTATCTCTCGGTGGCGGTGTTCCGCTCCAAAGATTCTTGGACAAGGTCGCTAACCCTCTTTTCTAGAGGAGCGACCTTTGCCCGAGCATCCCGAGCCTCAATCTCGAACCCGGAACACCTCCGCCGGAGGTTGGCGAACACTTCGCACTCCTTCGTGAGCTCCCCATCGGCTGCTTCCCGAGCGGCCCTCTCATCTTGCCAGGCCACCCATGTGTCCCGCTCCCGTCGAAGGAAGTCAGATTTCTCCTGGGACGTGGCCTTGAGCGCCTGCAAGGTAAACATCACACAGAAGATCAACGGAAAGGTGTGAACAAAATACACCTCAAAAAAGGGAAGACACTCTTACCCGGGCAAGCTTGTACATATCTCGGCTCATGAGCTCGGACACCCGGTTGATTGCCTCGACACTGGCACGCCCGCATTCCTCAAGACCCTGCCAAAGGTACGCCTCCGACGGGTCAACCAGGACGAATCTGGCCCTCCCCTCCAGATCTTCGAGGTCGGGCTAGATTACCGGGGCTTTGCCCCAGGATGTGACGTCCTCTCCTTTCCCTCAGGGGCCCCTAGTTGGACCGGGCCTTTTCCGTGGGGCCTTGTCAGGGGCGCCATGTTAAGGGTTTCCTTAACAAGACCCACCTCGGCCTTGCCGGGCCTCTGTGCGCCCCCCAGGTCTACATCCCTCTGGCTCCTGGGACCTAAGTGCCTTGGCCCTCTCCACTTGGGGCTTTGTTGTCTTCTCCCGGGACCCCTGTTCCGCCCCCTCTTGGGGGCGTTCTTCCTCCTCATGGGTAAAGGGAGGCGGCGACCTAGGCCTTGCCAACCCAGGGGTCGACTGCGCCCCCCTCTTAACAGCCTTTAGGGGCGCCAGCCCCACCGATGCCACTTTCTGCTTCCAGCTGGCAAAAAGATAGCAAAGATAAGAAGAAGAAAGAGAAAAACAAAAAAGGTAAAGTTTTCTCGGCACTTACCTTGCCTGTGGCGCAGCCCCCTTCTAGGAGCTCGACGCCCCCTAGGTTCCGGGGGATGCCGGACGGGTGCCAGCTACCGTGCCTTGGGTCGCAGTCGCCCTGTTGGTGGCTCCACCCTTCGGCACCCCCCGCCAAAGCCTCTGCCTCTATCCCAGGACGAGGCTCGGCTGGGGCCTTTGGGCCCACGCGCGCCTCAGGCTCTCCCCCCGATGGCTTCACCCCTCCTTGGGGACCCGGGGGTGCCGAACCATGCTTGGGGGCTTTGTTCCCGCCCTCGTCAACAATAATGTAGGGAGCACCCTCCGTGCCCCCAGGAATCTATGACCCCCCGTCGGGGGCCTCTGTCCCCCCACCGGTTGGGGGGCCTCTTCATCCTCCTCCTCCAGGAGCTCATTCAACCCCACCCCCTGTCTTCGAGGTAGAGGCCTCGGAGGACTCGGGCTCAGGAAGCCGCGCCTTCTCGGCCTCGCGTCGGCGCTTGGCTAAGGCCTCCGCCTTCTTCGCCTTTTTTGCTTTCTTCTTGTCTTTGGAGCGCTTCTGCTCCTCGTTCTTGGCCTGGTTCTTGGCCTGGAGCTCTTTGTCCTCCGGGACCGGGGGGCAGGACGTACGTGATAACGCCCATCCCCTGAGAAGCAGGTGGAGACCCTAATCAAGACAAAGACAGAGAAGAAGTCAGCGACGCAAGGATAGAGGCGGAATTTTTTTTACCAGAGAGATTAAGTCTCTATCAGGACGCATCGGGATGACCTGATAGTTCTTCAACTCTGAAGACATCGTCTTCGAGAGTTAGAGAGAGATCACCGAGGCGGGCACTGGCTCCTCCAGCATCTGCGTACTGGCCAAGGGTGCGCTGGGGGTCATCTCCCACACGGGCAGCACCCGCTGTGCCAGCGGGAGGATGCTCCGCTTGTGGAAGGCGACCGCCACCGTGGCCGCGGTAACACCCTCTCGCTGCAGCTTTGCGAGGGCTTCGAGGAGGGGGTCCAGCTTTTTCTGCTCCGCCGTAGGAGCACCCCACCCCCATTTTTTGGGGCACTCGAGCACCATCTTCCCCATGTACTCCGGGAGGAGGCCGTGGTGGTTCCGGAGGTAGAACCACCTATTCTACCACCCCCGGTTCAATGATGGCATGATGCTCCAGATGCATAGGCCGAAGCACGACTGCCGAAGCTGAAGCGTGCAGCCACTGGCCCTCAGGGGCCTCTTTTCCCCGCCCTCATTACGGGAGGACATCTCCACCTTGAAGAGGTGGAGCCAGAGGTTCCAATGGGGAGGAATCCTCATGTACCCCTCGCACACCATGGTGAAGACGACCGCCTGCATGATTGAATTGCGGTTGAAGTTGAGAAGCTCCAACCCATAATGGTGCACAAGCGCACACATAAACCGGCAGGCCAGAATCCCGAACCCCCGGTCTAGGAAGGACAGGAAGCAAAGCACATAGCCTAGCGGCGGGTTTGGCTCCCTGTCATACAACGGAGGCACAAGCCATTCTGGCATCCTCTCATCCGTGATGGGACAGAGAAGTCCGCCCAACACTCGGGCCTCCAGCGCCGCCTTGGTGACATTGCAAGGATGCCACATATCATCGCTGGCCATGGCTGGGGGCGGAAGTGGGCGTTGAAAGGCGAAAGCTTAGTGGTGGCATGAATGCGGCAGCGGCAGACTTGGAAGTGAGAGCGCTTGGAGGCGAAGGTAGAAAGGGAAAGAACCAGCAACCCATGCGGCGGCTATATAGAAGGGGCGCGCCGCAACCCTTCCTCGCAGAGCGGATCAAGGAGAAGAAAATAAATCGCTGGCCACCTCATTAACTACACGAGGTAACCCAGGCAACCACCCCTTCCGATTCCTGTGCTAACTGCGCGCACGCGCGCATTAATTTCGCAGGCGAAACGTCCTATCCAGATCGGGCGCAACAGCGTGGTCGTTACGACTCCCAACGCGAGTCGCCTCAAAATGAGCACCCCGCCAACCAGATCCGGGTGGTTCCTTCCAGGGCAAGGGGCGCTCGATCCTCCTCCTATGCCTGAGCCGATACCTCCTAAGGTAAAAAACCCCAGGCCATGGCCTCCTACGTTCCAGAGGTTGCGAGACTGACCTACAAAGTGGGTTTGAACAGTCGCCTCAGGATAACCGAGCGAGGCATGACTGAGGATAAGCACAAGAGAGGCCGCGGCTGGAGCCCCATAGAGGCTCTGCACATCCTTAACAGTCGTATCCGAGACCCATGCAGGTGTCGAGTGAGTGGAATCCCATCGAGGAAGGCATCGAGCCCTCGGAACATATCGAATGGTTTCGACATCTACCGTGACTGCCCTCGGGTATTTTTAGATGTGCCCATATGGCCGCAAGCTGACCCCTATCAAATGGGTCTCAGATATCCACTTGGATTTACCTGCTAGCAGCTCCCTAGGAACGTCGTTGGTCGCCCACCGAGGGTAGTGCGGCGCTTCCCATCCCTCCTTCGAGCGAAAGGATGATTGAGGGGCGCGAAAGACCCTGATCGACCCTTGTGGGGAAGTGCTCGGGGGCTTCACATGCGTAGGGGAACGGGCACTACGTGTATAGAACATGTACCCCATCCCCTTGATACTCCCTACAATACCACAAAGGAGTAAAAGCCTTTGAAGGAATAACACCATTCCTCGAAAGGCTCGGGGGCTATACTCAGCGGGTGCGCTCGCGCGCACCCCCCGGAGGAAATAAGAACATCAATCTAATAATTAACCCATAGAAATAGCCTCTGGAGCAGCATCCCAGCCCATCCACAGGCTCGGGGGCTACTGTTGGGTACCATAAAATATGATACCCATATTAAGGGGACAAAAAGCGGCAAAAAAGAGTAAGAGAAACACCCGACCCCTTTGGCCTCAGACGCGGACTCCGTCTCACCCGACCCCTCTGGCCTCAGACACAGACTCCGTCTCGCCCGACCCTTCTGGCCTCGGAGCCAGGCTTCCAATACACGGCAGCCATACCACTGACACGATGTGTGCCATGCCTCCCATACTATAGCAGGGCGTGATGACCACTATTCCAACAACTCCCATCCCTGTGGCACCTTACCTCTGTCACTGTAAGGCATTGCCCGACAGTAAAAGAGGAATGACGAAGATTAACCCCTGCCACTGTGACCATACTTTGGCTGTTATTGTTTTACTATTACAAGACAAGCTGCAGTGCCCCAGACCCGACTTCCACGATCTAAACAGGGCTCGGCGACGCTCCATAGGAATGACCACGCCGTCAACCATGTCCCAAGGATGAGGAAGCCGATCTCCACAAGGACATGCGCAACAAGCAAGTGGAAGAAGAAATTAAAAGCGTTACAAGCCCTATGGATCCCATCATCTCTCCCACCAATGTTACTCCACCTAATGAATTGTTGAGTACAACAAGCCTAAAGAAAAGGAGGTGCAAACAAAAACCTTGAAGCGCAAATGAACGTGACTTGATAAGAAGCACAAGTTTACAAAAAAAGGAGGTAACAAAAAAAAGAAAACAGTTCAAAGGTGTGTGACAACTCAATGTGGATCAGCCAGGAGCATACAAATCTTGTTGAGGACGAACTCGTGGTGGAACTTGACGAAGGCCTCCCAAGCATAGAGGTCCATGTGGTGGGTGTTGACGGTCGATAACGTCAACTTTTATTATAACTTTAAACCTGAAGGAGATCATGAATACACACTAGTATAGGGTTTAAACTAACAATTTCCATGAGTTTTGTATATTCTGTATTTTCAAGGGTGAATTTCAGGCAAGCTGCAAAAGAGGGACTCTAATGCAAATCAAACACGGAAATGTATCTGCCACGGGAAACAGCACGAGAGGATTTAGGAACACTCTAGAAGACACCCGACGCGAGGGGGGAGGCAGCTGCCGCCACGTAGGGCCGACCGACCCCACCCTAGCACCGGTCGGCCCCTTGCTCAAGGGTTTGGTGCCCCCCTTCTAGAAGCTTCCTCCACTGCCTTTGAGGAGTCATCTCGGCCTTTGGTTAAGTCAGTTTGATCCGACGGCGCGCGCGACTCCCACCGAACTATAAATACGTGGGCAGCTGAAAGCCCAAGTTTGGTTTTGGTAATTACTGACACTAAGTTGCTAACACCTTGTGTTTAAGTGATTTGAGTTAGGCATAGCAACACATTTGATGAAGGTGCATGATGGCATGGAAAGGTGGCCACATGATCACAAAGGGATGAAGCATGAAGTGAAGATCATGGTGATATACGAGGAGCAAAGTTATCAAGGAAAAGGTATAAACAT
>Ga0182004_10003814_pt1 | contig 12043 bp, 14 predicted proteins | sample Sormic07211540_1_FD_120479 | JGI IMG/M metagenome (GOLD analysis project Ga0182004, IMG submission 120479) | Endophyte microbial communities from Sorghum bicolor roots, Mead, Nebraska, USA - 072115-40_1 MetaG | ecosystem: Host-associated > Plants > Roots > Unclassified | place: USA: Nebraska... | reverse complement strand
CTTTCCTACCCTTCTCTCTTAGGAGCAAAGCTCCTCGCCTAGAAAGTACAGCTAAGCACGCTACGCCGTGGTAGCCGGCACTCTTTGTATTTGTGCTGCTCGTCGTCCCACTGGTAACTCACCATTTGGAACGGAGAGATGTAACTCTTATAACTCTCTTCTTCTTAATGAGGCACGTGCAGCGCACGTTTTCGAAAAAAAAAAGCTACAACACCCCGTAACAGTCCGTTTCTAACCAAATTACCCGTGCCCTAGACTACAGCGCTAAAGACCAAGCCATCCCAACGTGCTAGCGCTTCCATGGTGTCGTCACATTGGACAACACATGTTGCACTTTTCCATTGCTAATCATAAAAGGTTCCGGCAGTATTGCATTTAGTCCATTCCACAGGCGGTCGTTCCCAATGAGGCTCCATTCTGCTGACCACCGCGGCTACCTAGGACTGCATATATCGGCAAAGATTGCTCCCCATGTCTTTCGCTTGTTTCGTGCATCCAGAGCGAATACATAGCAATAATGATTGTTGACCCTTTCCTCTATCAGATCTGCACCCAAGTATCATGATGGAGGATCAGGAGTTTAACACCTATAAGAGCTTTATAGTCTAATATCGCTGAAAGGATCAAGATGCCCAAGAGGGAGGTGAATTGGATTTCTCTAAAAATTTAAGCAACCTATAAGCTCCAATTCAACCCCTTGTGCCTAGTGTAATCTAGAGAGCTACCGGATAAAAGTTTTGCAACCTAGTTCCAATCCTATTCTAGCATGGCAATTCTAAGAATGTAAAATCTCAAAGTAGATGCCAGAAAGTAAAGGAGTAGAGCAAGAGGAACGCGGCGATGTTTTGCCGAGGTATCGGAGAGTCGCCACTCCCCACTAGTCCTCGTTGGAGCACCCGCACAAGGGTCTTGCTCCTCCTTGGTCCGCGCAAGGACCAAGTGCTCTCTATGGGCTGATTCTTCGACACTCCGTCGCGGTGAATCGTCCAAAACCGCTCACAAGCTTGACACGAGCCACCCACAAGAACTCCAGGCGGTCTTCGTGCCTCCAATCACCACCAAACCGTCTAGGTGATGGCGATCACCAAAAGTAACAAGCAATGAACTCTCACTTGACCCAATCAAGGCACTAGAGAGTGGTGGATGCACACTTGACTCTTGAAACTCAACTAGAGAAGGATTCACTCAAGAAATCTCTCAATTCTCAATCTTCTCTAGGCTCTTGCTTTTCTCTTGCACCGCAAGGAGATTCTCAACTGTCAAATGAGCAAGAGACCTCCCATAGACGAGGTGGAGGAGTATAAATACTCCCCATCAAGTCTAAGGGCCGGCCAACCGCTGTACACTGAAAACGGGAGCACCGGACGCTGGTAATGTTGCACCGGACGCACTGCACTGAGCGTCTGGTGACACATTAACGGCTAATTGTACCCTCTTTCACAGAGCACCGGACGCACCCTCAGTGGGTCCGGTGGCACCGTCCGGTGTGAGGGTGAATTTACACCCTTCCTAGGTATGAGACCGGACGCTCCCCGGCGAGTCTGGTGCCTAACCCTAGGCACTCAGTCACTCTGACTCGAATCAACCTCACCGGACGCACTCACATAGCGTCCGGTGCAGCGTCCGGTGCCAACTTAAGCACCCAAACTTCGTCGAAACGCGATCTTTCTAAAACGAAGTTGGTTCCTCTCGATCTAAGGGTTGTTTCAGAGCTGCCTAGTGCTAGGTTTACCAAGTGTGCACCACACATAAACCTAAAGGCTTGCCTAGGTCAAGGTACCCATTCAATGCCTCTCTTAATAGTACGGTCAAAGAAAAACAAAGTCCTAAACTACTCTAAGTGCCCTTCTTCACCAAATGGCACTTAGACCTAGTCTAGTCCCGACGATGTCCAACCATTCTTTTGAAAACCAAAATGATTTCCACCATTAAGTTGGCATGAATGATCTAATCCATCGATCACCATTACCATGACCTAACTCAAATGACTTTGCCTCTACAAAACACACGTTAGTCATAGTAATCAACCTTGTCATTAATCACCAAAACTCATTAGGAGCCTAGATGCTTTTCACTCACAGTGTCCGGGACAGGGTCACAATATAAAAGCTAGAATAAAAGTGTATAAAAGCTAGAATAAAAGTGTTTGGGACAGAGTTCGAAAGGACGACTAACAAAAGTTTGATAGAATTTTGATATATTTCTAATGAAATATTTGGAAGGGGTGAGTCGGTGAATGCCACAAAAGACCGCGCTACAACTGCTTTGCTTGTTGGAGATGGGGTGAGCGTGAATGACCCACTCACCATCATTACAAATCGACATACTCTAAGCTTGTGATCTCCACCTTCGAATTGTGCCATGCTATCGACATACTCTAAGCTTGTGATCTCCACCTTCGAATTGTGCCATGACATAGCATGCATTCTGTGGAGCATTGATTTGATTCCAAGTGGTACATTGTGTAGCCCACCAATACCACCAGGATTAGCCTAGATCATCTCCATCAGTCCCCTAATATCACTCCTCATCCCCGAAAAATTGTCATTTTGGTGGAGATGAGTGTTTTTTCATGCTCCAACATTACCCTAACAGCTCTCTCCTTTTTTGGTGGCCACCAATATCTCACTCATCTTCCCTCAAATAAGAGAGGAGCTATATTGGTTATATCTCCTCCGATAGTGTTGAATTATTGGTGAGTTGTTGGGAATGCTCTAAAAAGAGCTTGTAACAGTTGCCGGCACATAGTATTGTAACTTGTTAGCCTGTGTTGGAATGCTTTGGGTCTACAACCATAGCAACAATGGAAGGGAGGTTATAAAGGCTAATGATTCTGGCCGTTCAAATGTATTCCTGCTGCAAAGTTGGTTTGTTCTTGTTTGGTTTTAGGTGAGAATTGAAGGGAATACATCATGCATGTTAGCTGGGGATCATGTTCTATTGTTTGCCAATGCTTAGGTAGGAAGCAAGGAAGGGGATGCTTGGGTCATTACTAAATCATGAACATGAAGCATTTGTTAAGTTGTTGTGATCTACTCCCTCAATTCAATATTTAGAGGCATATTAGGTAGAGAAAAGTTCAACATTCACAAGCGCACTAGCCAGTGTATGCATCATTTCTCGCTCCCGTGTATCTACTCTTCCCGCATGCACTTATTGTGACTTGTCGTCTACCGTGTGGGGTACTGGGGTAGTATTTGCATACTACTCGCATGCATGCAATTGGATCATGCTATATACAAGCGGATAGCCAATTCATAAAACCGAAACAATTTTGCAGGCTACGAGAAAAAAGTTTAATGTGAGTTATCGTCACAACCCATGTACCACCTCATAGCTTTTCCAACACAGAAATGGCTTATAAAAAGAATTGATCGTCTACGGAGGAGCTACTATGGAGGGAGAGATGACAGATAAAGTCTAGGGGGTCAACAACTTGCCTCCCTAGAGTGCTAAGGTTCTTGAAAGATTTGCACGAGTGCTAAGGTTGAGATGGTTGTGGTTCCAATGAAAACACAGAGACAAACCAAAGTGAATTCCACAACATCTATAACAAGGCTCAAAGGTATGGAGCGACCTTGATACCGAAAGGTTCAACGGAGAGATCTAATCATTCCCGCACACTTGTTGCAAAGGGTGGTTGGACTTACTGATCCAGGGGAGAACAGCTAGTAGAAACTACTTCTGGGGAAGACGACACGGCTTTTTGGAAGAGAAGAAGAAATTCTGTTGTGGTGTTATGATTCTCATGACATATTCTCTGAAAAAAATCTGCGTACAAGGTATTCTGCGGTGACAGCAGTCAGGAACTTCTGATGACTTCGTGTGGAAAATTAAAAAACGTAGCACCACCACACCCAAGGCATTCGTGTAACCAAAAACTGTTTTCTTGTTTTGTGCGTGTGGGCAACCAATCCACAGCCCACCCCCACACACACACCACCTCCACCAAAAATAAATCATCGTTTTCTAGAGTTATTCTTCGAGTGCCGCCTCGGTCTGGTGAGCAGCTTCAGCATGCCATCAGTCAGGTCCAGCGGCGAGTCATCGTCGTTCTCGTCCTGTGGCTTCACGCCGGACGTCTGCGTCAGCCACCCCAGCGCCTCGATGGCGGCGTCCCGCTCCGCGAGCTGCTTGTTCCGCTTCGGCTTCCCCACGAACTGCATGCCCTTGAACTCCACCATGGCCCTGAACTCGTTCGTCTTGAGGTGCTTCGTCTTGTACTTGGGTGGGGTGTGGCCGGCCCGCATCAGCAGTGTCTGCAGCAGGCTCTTGGGGTTCATCCCGTCCTTTATGATGTTGCTCTTGCTGTCGTCCTCAGGATTCCGGAGCCTGGCACGGCTCGTCTCACGGCCAAACACAAACCTTCCTTCGCATAGGTCACCGGCAGCAAGCTCTTGTACAGCGAATAGGATGTGCTTGCCTTCCTTGTGGATGTCAAAGTTTGGGTCTTCAAGCTGGTGTTGAACACAAATTATCAAATCACGCAACAAGTATTACAGTCAGACAGTTGACTGAAATAAAACACAGATGGCTGCTCAAAGACTGTCAATGTTATTGCATACCGGCAAGATTTGTACTAATTGTTTGTTATTGTTAATTAGAAAATGGAAATGCATATCGACAACCTAGAGAACCCCTTTGAAAAGTGAACCCAATTGACTGGAATGACTCACCTTCTTCTGTATAAGTTTATCAAGTTCTTCTTTGAGTTGCAGGTAGCATTCAGACAGGCTCGGATCCATAAAGAAATCAATGTAGCCATCAAGCATCTTCAAGTGCCCAGCCTGAAACATAAGAGTTAGAGCCATACAGTAACATAAACACAAAAATCCATGAGAAAACAATTAGTTCTAAAACATGATGTACCATGCCTCCTTTTGTTACAGCACCACCAAACAGAATCACTATGGAGTCTGATACTCCAGTTGAATCACGGATGAAGACAGCATTCACTTTCACCTTCTCACCAAAGACCAGCCATGGATATGGGATAGTCTGATATTTTGCATTCACTGAATTCTGAATTTAAGAATAATGTCAGGAATTCAAGCTTAGAAATCAGTGCTAGTTTGGTATCTGTAGGTATCTAAGCATGGAATCACTTGCCAACTTAAAAGGTACCATAGCAATGATAGCAGGGGTGATTAGGTAGCTAGATACTAAACAGGACATTGTGTACGAACATTTCAGGACATTCTGCTATGCACTTACAACATAAAGAAGAACTTGGCCGTCATCCATGGTCTTAAAGGACATTGAGTTTTCTCGATGCTGCAAGGAAAAAAGTGAGTTGAACTGTTAATTCCAGCCTAACAAAATGGATATATATACATAGTAATTGTCAACAGTTGTTTACCACAACAGATGCTATCCCAGGAAAAAGCCCAGAACATATAATACCGCGGACCAATGATTGATTATGGCTCAAACTGTTATTTGTATTCCCATCAGAGTCTATCAAACCGGAATCCTTTAAAATATAGCTGAATTGCTTCCGAAGTGAGTGAATGGCTTGTAGTGTTTGAGAAGAAAGGAAATTTCTCCAGCAGTATTCATAAGCAGACCCTTCTCTCTCTGCATCCTTCCATCCTTCATAAGCCCGAACGAGGGCCATATGATCACTATAATCCTTTGCTGAGAATCTAGATTTTGCTGTTCCTGCCAACTAATATATAACATATAATATGAAAAACAACCCTTCTTATCTTCATGCAAATAAGCTTCTTGCGAAAAAAAAGCACCACATGCATTTTTTTTCAGTACTAAAATATCCATTACTTTCTCATAATATAATTTTTTAAAAAGGAAATTTTGGTTTGCAACCAATGCACAGTCACTAATATATACACCAATGGTGGAAATTAAAAGGCTTACATCCTTCTTTTCCTGTGGCAACAGGAAAGGATCCCGAACACTCAGTCCAGCAACTACAGTGAGTATAGGATCTATGCACCGAAAAACTGCACCCATTATAAGCATCTTTCCCAATTTTGGATCAACTGGAAGCATGGAAAGGTACCGTCCTACAAAGTTGAATAAGGAAATCTATGTAAGATTCAGTTCTAAATGTTTCTCCACAGCATGCAGGGAAGCAACAGACACTGCATACCAAGATCAGTAAGGTTTTCATTTCCATCTAATGCTCCAATCATCTTCAGGAATTCCACTGCATTTTCGACCTACATATTTTATCAAGTGTAGTGGAAAGGATTCAAAGTCGAAAGAAGGATTGTTCAAAAAAATTCAGTTATGTGACACGAAATCCAACAAAGAAACAAAGGCAATGAGAAAAAGAGCAGACGGAAATGTCAAGGTATGATTTTAAACACGTACAGCTAGTGGTTCTGGAGGCTGTAGAGCAGCTGATAGGAACTCCCCAATGCTGCCGACTTGCAAACTTTTTATCTGCAGACATAATGAATTCAAAGGAGTTCTAAGAAGCTCTGGAAGCTGATAGTCTGCAAATGCATCATACACACATCTAGGATACAGATGATAGCATTCTCCAGGTTGCACACGGCCAGCTCTACCCCTCCTCTGCATTAAGACAATGGGTACTATGAGAATTATCGCAATTCACAAAGATGAATATATGGTACTGTAAACAAAGGGGTCGAGTGTGGTCATATGAGTCAAGAGTTAAGTTCAGATTTGATTCGTTGGGAATTTTTTTTTCAATTTTTATTGTTCATCTTCTCAATCGTAACCAGTGAATACTGAAACAGACAATACCTTATGAAAGGTTTGAGACTATTGCAGTTAAACAAACATAAATAACCGCATGTCAGCTGAATAAATAGGTCTTTTGACCTTGTTGCCAATGGAACAAAGTTTGTTTAGTTGGGAATTGGGATTATAATTGAATAGAAGTCTCAAATTTGAGTCAAAGTAAAGATCTAATAATGAAAGATGAAACAAGCAGACAGAAGCTAAGGGTTCACCTGACGGGCAGAAGCTTTTGAAATCCATGAGGGGAGTAAGCAGGGAGTATTGTTTAGAGCATCATATGTGGTTTCCTTTGCTTTACCACAATCAACGACAAAAACGATATCATTTATTGTAATACTTGCTTCTGCCATGTTCGTGGCAAGGACTACCTTCCGAACATTAGGAGGTGGTTTCTCAAAAATTAGCCTCTGTGAACAACATACAAATGTAGATGTGAAACACGGAAGGGATGCTCCATGCTCAGGATAACAGACATCAAACAACAAATAAACAAGATGAACCTGTTGTTTATGATATCAATTTAGGCTGTGTAAGATTTCGTTACATCAGCATCACTATGATATGCCAGATTAGAGCTTACCTGCTCAGAAGTAGCCATAGAACCATGGCATGCAAGCAGCAAAACCCTATTCGGATCACCTAACAAAGGATGTGCTTTCAGTTGATCCTTCAAGCAAGTAATATCATCCCATCCAGTCATGAAAACTAAAACAGCACCCGGTCGCTCTTTGCGACATATGTGGCACAGAACAGCCTCAATGAGGTTGAAACCGATGCAATCAGGATTCCAATTCACTAGAGAATCACGTGTCCTGGAACCATAGGTCTCGAAGCTTGAATTTTTAAGGGCTTCCTGCATAGTACATAAACAGTATCAGAAGAATGTTTAGCAAGAATTATATTAATTGACTTCTGTTTAGAAAAAAAGGAAGTACTTCAACAAGTGTAGTAATTTGATTTTTCCTTTTTCTAGGCAATAGCTGTCTCTGAGTTTTCCAGACTTTATCTTGCCCGTAATCATCAAGTTGATTGCTTGAGGTCAACTTGTAGCCTGACCTCTCTAATATGTCTTCCAAAAAATGTGCCCTTACTGGATGTGTGAATCCCTGAATTAACATTCAAGAGAACAACACAAATGTAAGATCAGCGCAGCTTTGTCAGAGTTATGGAAGGTGGAAAAGGAACAATTTACACAATATGTGAGATAACTTCGGTGCAAAGACACAATAACTCACAGGAATATGGATAGTTGGCGCTCCTCCAAAGTAACTTGAGAAGAGTTCCGCATTTAGAGTAGCGCTCATCAATATCAACCTCAAATCACGGCGCCGTGATAACAGCTCTTTCAGTACAATCAATAGGAAATCTATAAAACAATGCAATGACAGAATTGTAGTGAACTGAACAAAGATATAACCTCAACAGGGATAAAGGGAACAATCTAAAAATACGGTATCTAACCTTCATTCATGCCCCTTTCATGTATTTCATCAACAAATACATGAGTCACACCATTCAAGTTTCGGTCACTCAGTAATCGTCTTAGTAAGATACCACTGGTGCAGAAAAGCAAATGTGTATCTTTTCCCTTAATTCCCTCCAAACGGACTTTATAGCCAACCTATTAAAAAAGCTAGTATCGTATGCAAATACAATAGAGAGAATCTAGTAAGGACTTTTGTCCTTGCTCCTTACACATATTAAAGATGAGCTACAGTAGCAGAAGTTGACAAAAGGAAATTTCTGACTTACCGATTCGCCAAGATTTTCTCCTCTCTCTGTGGATACCCTTTCTGCAACTGCCATTGCAGATATTCTTCGTGGCTGTGTACAAATTATGTTACAAAAGGCCCCTCGACCAGACTCAATCTCTGATTCCAATACAAACTGAGGCAGCTGTGTTGTTTTACCACACCCTGTCTCACCAGAAATTACAATAACCTACCATTTTACAAGATTGTCAGAGAAATGACAAAAAAGGGTTACTAATCATGTTTTGGAATGGTTTATATGCCCGATAGATGTCTATGCACATTTTACAATATTGCATACCTGATTGCGTGCAATGGCTGCTAGAAGCCTTTCTTTTTCTTTGTATGCTGGAAGTGATCTCCGGAACTCTAGCATCTTAGCACCTTCAGGTGATTCCTGTGTTAGAAGTACAATATGAAATTACCCATCTTCATATCTGATTATGAGAGCTGCAGAAGGCTTTTATATATTACCCATCTTCTTTATCTAATATGTACATAGTTATGAACCATATGAAGTGTGTCATACCTGCCAACTTCTCTGAAAATTTCGCATCCGAATGCTCTTCCTCTGAAGTATCTTCTCCATGACTGACCGATCAAGCAGAGAATCATGCTGCTCATCCAGGTTTGCATTCTCAGCCATCTCAGAGCCACTTTTTGTGTTGCCACCACATTTATCCAGTGGTAAGAGCGCACGGTCTAGATGCTCCTGCACAAGTCCTTCTACTCTCCTCTGCAAGCTCAGCGGGATCACCACCTGTTTGTTTCCACAATCAGTAAATAATAAACACCAAGCAAATTGAAATGGGAGTAAGACATGATCTTGCCATTGAACTCAATAGACAAACCTCTCTTTGTGGCCGCTTGTCATCCAGATCAGGCCTGTAGTTCGGCAGTGGTACCTTGCTCGCAACCACGACCCGCCCGTACATCTCACTACATTTCGCACCCGCCCACAAAACAGCATTCACGTTCAATTCAGTTCTTTTTCCAACAATTGCATGGATAGTTGATAGGCAGGAGCTCAGAAATGGCAGCACAAAACCTGTAGAGTCCCATCCTCTTGGCGAGGTTGGCTATTTGGTCATAATCCCGGCGGTCCCTCCGGTCCCTGGAGATGATCTCCTGCTCCTCCGCGTTGCGCTGGAGCATGCTCAGCTTCCACCTCCACTCGTCGATGTTCGCCACCGATGACGACGGCTGCACGTGTAGTAAGAAATCATTCCGAGGCGGTGAACAGACAAGGAAAACAAAAGAATTCCGCTGCAGGTCACACAGAGGTATCAGCCGTGCGCCTGCGGAGCTGGATGTAGCACAAACCCGGAGGTCCTCGTACTCGTGGTCGTACTCGTCGTCTGAGAACTGCTCGACGGCGCGCCCCCCGCCGGGGAAGCTGCAGAAGGAGTGGCGGGAGAAGCCATCGAGGCGGCGGGGAAGGAGAAGGAGAGCCGCGAGAGAGGTCGGTTGCGGGCGGCTGGGTACGTGCGGGAGCGGGACGAGGAGGATGCCCAACCCGCGACGCAGGCCGCGGCGCATGCTACCCTTGGCTTGCTAGCTCTACTGCGGCGGCGGCATGACAGGAGACGGAGCTCAGGCAGGCAGCGCCGGCGTTTGGGAAGGAGGAACGAGGGTAGGGCCTCGTAGCGGTGGGCTCTTAGCCCTTTCCATTTTGGGCTGAAAGTTTTGCATTCTCACATGGGCTTTCGTCTGCTTACAGACGGTACATGGTTATTGGGCTCTTCGGTGTGGCTGTTTGACGACCTGGCAAATCCGAACATGTTTCTCAAAAAAAAAGTGCAAAACAAAGGTTCTTTGCCTTAAGTGTTTATTAAAAAGAGAATGTTAACACATGATTAAATAAATAATGTAAGGTTCTTTGCAAACACTGTTTCCCTTGGAACGCTGATAAGAAGCAAAGCAATGCATGTGACAGATACAAGGACAAGACACTCGTACAGAAACTCTCGCTTCCAATATGTAAGCGTAAAACATCTGAACCAAAAATTAAATAATGCGAAATATATTTTTATAAAAATATAAGCTTTGTAGAAAAGCATATCCAACGTACTGTACATGTTTTGACACGTACATACCATTACATATAGGTTGTTTTTTTGCTGGCAAAGTGTAGCAAAGGGATATCTAAATTTCCGAATTTAACTTCCAGTTGGGTCCTCAGTTTCTATGTGCTAATTGCAGAACTGTAACAATTTAATTAACACCCTCTCATTTCAAATATGGGTCGAATAATAAGAATATAGTATAGCATAACACTTTAATGATTTAAAGGAGTTATATCGTACAATATCTTTTGAAGAATCTATAGCAACAATTCCATGTTTTTTTAAAACATAGGATATTTTAGCCATCAGCGATTAAAGTTGTACATGTTTTATTTCGGATAAGGCCAGATGATCTTGTATATAATGTTACAACTCCACGTCACATATATATCTTCTATATAATTTTGTTATCTTTGGTCCTGGTAGGTGGTTAGGTTTTTTCGAAACCCAATAGACATAGACACTGGCGTACATGCACTTATTATTATTTTTATTGTCACTTTCAGAACCATGAATATTACGATTCACTTGGCTCTCATGCTTCTTTTTTTCTTTATGCCTATGTGTATTATGGCTATTTCTGTATTTTTATGTGATGAACCTATTTTTTATGTTTGTATTTTTATATACCCCAAACTTATATAAAATAGATGAACGTTAAGAGCACACTCACCTACCTGGGCACTTCGCCTACCATTAGGAAAATAGCGTTAGATGAATATTAAGAGGACTCAACCCTATTTAGACATGTCGTGTACTACTTACAAAATAGAATTGTTAAGTTTTACAATAAGACTACAAAAATCAAGCACCCTTATCTCGAACCTAGACCTAGGTATCCAGATGTCACAATAAAGAACCCTAAACAATTAAGCTACACTTAGTATGCAAAAGGTAAAATTAACTACTAATACTATAGCCCCTACTATATACCTTGCTCGTAGTAGCGTGGCTACGTGGATTAGGACACTCACAGTGCAGACTCTATCATAAAGTCTAAAGTTATTTATTACCTCGAACAATGTGGACTTGGAGTCTAAATAAGACTTGAAGTCTTATTTTTTTCTACCTCTTTCTTCAATAAATATGCTGCCACATCAACAAAATATCATAAATAATATGTAACTAATTGTCTTAGACTCTGTGATAGAGTCTTGCATTGTGAATGACCTTATGGCAACGGTCAAAATGACGAGTATAAAATTCTCGAAACAAAAAAATACTCGTAAATTCTTCTGTACACCGTAGAATAGAAGCTTGGGATGCTAAAGCTAAACAAAAGTAACTATAAAATAAAAAAAAGAATAGAAGCTTGGGAGTTGCGACCAGCCAACAGTGGCGCTGCATAAATGTGCAAATCTTTTGGCACCATTCCGTGGTGGCCCGTGGGGAGCAAGAAAGCGACGGGGGCACCACATGAGCCCGACCGAGCCGGCCCAGCGGGCCTAACCACTACTGCCTCCACCTAAGAGCAACTCCAGCAGACCCCTACTT
>Ga0182004_10003813_pt1 | contig 12045 bp, 7 predicted proteins | sample Sormic07211540_1_FD_120479 | JGI IMG/M metagenome (GOLD analysis project Ga0182004, IMG submission 120479) | Endophyte microbial communities from Sorghum bicolor roots, Mead, Nebraska, USA - 072115-40_1 MetaG | ecosystem: Host-associated > Plants > Roots > Unclassified | place: USA: Nebraska... | reverse complement strand
TCAGCATTTATGGGTCACATACTGTGACACCCACTGACGTTTTCTTAGTGTTCGTTTTTCTGGACAAGCTCCAAATGTTTAGAAGGGCACTCGCTTCTCCAACATAAGGTATAAATCAAGTTGAAACTCATGGTATTTTTGTGGTTCTAAAAGCATGTCATGGATGTCCTAAGCATCAATAAGTTTAGCTTAAAGATATACCATATACTTATTTAAAGATCAACAAGATCATTGTTACAAAATTATGAAAATTGATAACTACTCAGGAACGATGATAGTGCATTTAGAGGACTAAATGACAACAAAGATTTTGCCATTCTCATTTTCCTTTGTATTCTTTTTATGATGATACTACTATTTTATCCAAGGACAATTTTCCCCAACGAGATTTTTATGGTGCGAGAGTATTATGATTCAACCTAAGCCAACTTGACTTCAGGGATTGTCCCCAAGATCACAATATATTGTCCGATATCCAATTATGTTTTTGAACAAAGAAGAGAGATGATGAAGAGGGAAATGCATGTCTCAGCCACCACTAGCATCGTGCATAATTATTACAAATACTTAAGTAAGTCCTTAACGACATGAAAACACTAGTCTTAGATATGTAGATCTTCAGGAGGTCTGCACGTAATGGTTGCATAAATATTTAACTGAATCTGGTCGCGAAAAAAAAACTGAATCTGGTTCTTCTAGGCCAAACAAGCAATTGCCGTGTCACCTCGTCGTCAGCCAATCAGACAACGTCTAGAGTTGGCTGTCACCACTGCTACTGCTGACATCACGGGATGGACGTTGTTCTGAGGAGACGTCGCTCCCCACTTGTACGTCGTCTGTATCCAATGGCTCCAGCACAAGAACTGCACCATCGCTCATGCCCACTGCAATCTGGTTTGGCCTCCATGGATGCGTAGCAACAGCTGTGGGATAGACAGTTTCACCATCGCTGGAACAAGAGAGGTAATTAACAGAGACAAGATGTTGGTTACCAGAAATGAGAGTAGCAGTGTAGCACTCATAAACAAAAAAAAAAAAAGAACTGCTTGAAACTCCACATACCTGGATATTGAAGATGGTATGTAGGCAGAAGGTGCTATCCTGCACTGCAATGTAAGAGATTTTGCTCTGAATATTCCAATTGCGCCATCACGAAATCCAGCATAGACCAACAAACAACCAAGTGAGTATACCGCACTCGAAATCGGAGCAGGGAGTGCATCTTTCGGGAACCACTGCATTATCAAGTTATGGAAGGTTAGATATCAGTGTGTAACATGTTCATTACAATGCATCGCAATGATTAGGGGCATTCTACAGGCATGACATAAAAAAAATCATGTGATATGTTAGTCCAGACTTCATGTGGCAAGTAAGAGAAAAAAAACTATTTTTAATGAAAATGTTGTAAATGACTTACCGAGCACAAGCAATTTAGTTGACAATCATAGATCGCCAATTGGCTCTCATGAACTACTAAAAGATGTGTTTCATCATAGTGAAACTGTACCATTGTATCACCAACTAAACCACCGGAAAGATTAGGTGGAGGTTGGATGTATCTCGATTTCTTGTTCTCCCAACCACGAGTGCTCCAAACGCATAGCTGGAAATTAATTTCATTTCATTGTGAAAATGATTTAGAAACAAACAAAATATAATATATTTAATCTTTCATGCCATCAAGATTGAATTTATGGATCTTTGTATCGTTTAGAAAATGGACTAAAGGAAAATATGAAATGCGAGGAATATAACATTGGGGTTGAAGCCATGCTCACATGAAAAGAGCTTACATTTAACTAAGGATGCCTTCAATAAAAAAACAATAAATTGCCAGTCCATTATTTTTATATATTATATTGGATTCACACCTGAGCATGGGCACATGAAGATACAAGCACCTTCTTTGATTTTGAAAATGCTAGTCCAGTTATCTTTTTCTGATGATGACCCACGAGCATAGCTTTAACCTGTGCAATTTGATTAAGATAAGTCAGTATTTTGGTACATCCATGTTAAATGTAAACTAAAAGATAATTACTACATTAAGCATAATGGTCCAGTCCTCAAATAGGAAGAATCCAATATCGTTAAGGATTCTCAGATCTTTAAATATCGAGCTAACAACATATGTATGGTTTTATAAGTTTTTTTTGGTCATATACTACAAGGTACATACTATTCATAGTGTTGCAGTCCTGTCGGGAGATACCACAAACTTGTGACTGAATATGTGTGTACCTTGTGGTATGTCCTTAAAGTCCACAAAGCGTGCATTTGTTAGGTAAAAAAGAACATATGTAAAACATCATTCATGGTGGTCTCATGATATCCTGATACATAAGTAAAAGATGAGGGGATATTATTTTATGATGGGTACCCTACCGCACTTCTAGTAAGAACCATCCACTAAGTAGGGTACAGACCTTCGACCTTTTGCTTTAGTCTCAGCAAGAGTTGGGCCCAAGACTAATAGGAGAATTAGTCCTAGTAGAAGCCATCAACCGGGACTAAAATCCCATGCCCAACGGCTAGCCTCGTGGGCTTTTGCACGAGGGACCTTTAGTCTCAATTGGAGGCTCCAACCGGCACTAAAGGTCCCGCTACCATTTTAGTTGTTGGTGGGTCCAATCATGACTAGAGGATGATCTTTAGTCCCATAGAGCTCTACCAACTGAGACTAAGGTCTTGTTTAGTTCACACCAAAAACAAAAAAGGTTTCAAGATTCCCCGTCATATCGAATCTTACGGCACATGCATGAAGCATTAAATATAGACAAAAACAAAAACTAATTACACAGTTTGCCTGTAAATCACGAGACGAATCTTTTGACCCTAGTTAGTCTATGATTGGATAATATTTGCCACAAACAAACGAAAGTGCTACAGTGCCCGAAAAATTTTCATTTCGCGAACTAAACGAGGCTTAAATGTCCCCACTATATATGTTGCTTCTGTGGTCTCCCAGCCCAAGCCATACAGTTCTATTATTGATCTCGGTTGTGTGTGTTCTTGTTCTCGGCCGGCTAGCTCATTCTTTAGAAGATCTTCAATCCTCCATCCACTCTACTTTCTTAAGATTAGTAACTTCATCTTCTTATCTGTTGTTATTAGTAATGTAGCTAATTTAATGGAACAAAATTAAATAAAGAAATTTATGGTATTTAATGTACCTCCTTAAACATATGTAATTATTTCTAGGTGTTCTTAGCAACATCAGTTCTTGATGAGAGTTAATAATCGTTAAAATAAATGTGCCAACAAGTACGTTGCAAAATGGTTGCAGAATGTTTAAGTTTACTTGGCACATATGTATCTTGAGACATTTTATATATGTTTCTCTAATATATTGTATGTTATTTTTATGGGGTTCTATATTTATTTGGAAGTTTTTTTTACGTATCATGAATGACGGTGGACTTCTCCTGCCATGGGAACCAGGTTTCCACCTAGCGCTCTACCATTTGTGCCATCGCCAAATAGGTCTGTTTCGTAGTTTAGAGATCCATCTATAGTATGAAATATTTTCACCATCAAGTTTTGAATGTTAATATATGATTCTTGCATATACAAATTCATTAATAATATGATTGTTGCATATATCACATAGCAATATGGACCTCAACAATTTTATATTTCTCCATCTAAGAACTAACTCTCGAGATTTTGTCGTCACATTAGCATCCAGACGAGAAGTATAGCAAGTTAGCAACAAGAGAAGCGATCGACATGATAGCTTTACGACAATTGCTGTGTCCGCTAAAGCAAATCTTGAATGCTAGGTTGTTTGCCAGTTCTGTGATAGTGCACCGCGCGATGCTGAACAATGGGACTATTGATTGTCTAGGTGAAAATCACTACTATTGCAGAAGTCGAACGAAAGAATTTCAATAATTCAGTTTATCGAGGAGAAAGTCCTTAGCGATGGCGGTGGCAAGCAGATCGACAAACATAACACCGAGAGTTGGTTCTTCTCAAGAGCAGTGATATTGTAATGCTACGATAATTAAGGTTAGGTATTTCTCTGCTCTTGAGAAGAACCAACTCTCGGTGTTATGTTTGTCGTTTTGCTTGCCACCGCCATCCTGCAAAAGTTGTAGTGCTAGACAATGGGCTAGGGATTTTTGTCCTGGTTGGTGGCTCCAACCAGGAGTAATGCTCCCTTTGGTCCCCGACCCAACTTTGACCAGGGCTAAGGGTAAAAATAGAAAGTTCTCTACTAGTGACGTGTAATACTCACCTCATGAGAACGGAAATCATAGATTTGAATGTTTGAGTCGTCCCTTCCAATAGCTATCATGCGACGTCGTGGGTGGAATGCAAAGAAAGTTGCAGCAGTTTGAGGTGCCTGAAAGTAGTCATGAGCTGTTAGAGATTCTGTGAAATCAGTGAAGCCACAGAAAGGTCACGGTGCAACTGCGAAAGAAAAAATATTTTACAGAGAAGTAGCCAGATTTGTGAGAGATCAATTACGAAATTAACTACTTACTGGTCTAGACAACTGAAGACGACGACGACGACGTATATTGAATGTCTTCGTGTTGAAGTTAAACATCGAGACTTTGCCACCAGAAGCAGAAATTATTAGATAGTTGTGACCATATCCGAATAGTGCAGTGCACCCTGTTGCCTCTTTAGGGTTGCCATCAGTAGTGTTGTTGTTCACTAGAATGCCATTTTCCGGTTGCCAGAATACAGGTGGAACAGATTTGGATGACTAGCGAAAAGTAGTGATGGACGGCTTTCAGAAAACAACCAAACAGAACTGCAGTGTTGAAATCAAATAAGCCAGTTATCCTGTCTAACCTTGCCACGTGGATTGTCGTCAACTTGATTCCATTTCCACAACTTATGAACAGCGTTGGAGCTTTGAGCCAAAAGTGCCACCCCGTTATCTGTGTACAGCAAGCGGATAACCTATAGAGAAATCAAATAAAACATAATGCTTATCAGAATTGCTTCTGTACTGCTCTGAATATGACCATAATATAATACTCCGTTTGGTGTGTGTGCTATGTCACAGGAACCATATAGCCACGTCAAATTTCAACTTTAAAGGATACTGCTGTGTGATATTCTTTGCATTAATTAGGAGCTGTATATGCAAACGTTGGTAAACATACTTTGCTTGAAGATGCTGTCGCATCTGGCATACGCAGTATTTGAATATGTCCTGAGCCAACGATGTCCGCCGACTTCCAGGCCTTGGTTACTAACTTGGGGGCTCTTCTCACTTCCATACATGCCTACAATTTGTTTGATACGGTTAGGAAATACTCCTAAATTATATATTGAGGAAGAGGTTAACAACTTAAAAGTAAAAAATAACTACCCTTGCAAAGCATGACATTTATGCTAGTACAGTAACTATTTAGATAACCAACGTAGGTACTGTATGAGCTACACATTATTGTGACCACTACAAATAGAGGCAGACAGGATAGAGGAATTTAGGAAGCAATAGTTAGGTTCAGTCTGGTAGAGCTCCTAGCAGCTCGAACTTCTCTACATATTCACTGTTCAGACACTGTTCTCTACATATTCACTGTTCAGACCGGTGGGTGGGAGCAGATGAAGCCAGTTTTTTTGACTTCACCTACTCTCACCACCTTTGTGAGAGGAGGAGAGAGGAGAGAAAAAACTTAGGCCTTGTTTCGATGTTATCGGATTTACCTCAATCCATATGTGTTGGAGTGGATTGGAGTAGAATTTAGTTCAAGTTCCACTCCAACCCACACCAACGCATGTGGATTGATACGAATCCGACTACATCCAAATAAGGCCTTATGTAAATAGCAGTGAACGCTTCCGAGAAGCTAGAAACAATTGGAATTTTTACCGAATCGGGGGGCTTAATCAGAGGTCAGAGCCAGCGGCGTTTGAAAGCATGGATTCAGGAATCAGGATTACTTGCTTAGCAGTGTGCATGCATGATCGGATCATCATACCTCTTGGTAGTGTGACATCGTCATAGCTTCTGCGTCTACCCTTCTGCTTAGAAGAGCAGGATGTTTTGGATGGACTGCGGCTGCGTGTTCTAACGCAGCCTCCACTTCCTCCACCTCCCAGATACGGGCATCTCCACAGTTCACTTCGGCTCTGACTCTTTGGAGCGAACTTGTTCCGAGGTTCTCGAAGCCAAGCAGCTTGTCAAAACCAAGATGCATGTTCTCATCGTTTAGTGACCGAACATGGACTCCAAACTCGAGGGATTCAAGACTTGGCATGATAGTATTAGATGGTGCTACCCTGCTGCTGTTACACTCGCTGCCGCCGCGCAGATGAAACCTGATAAATGAACCGCGTATCTTTAAGAATCTCAACTTGCGAAAGTAGCCAACTGCTTCAGTAGAAATCTTTATGGTAACTAATTTGGAGCCACTCAAATCCAGTATGAGGCAACTGAGCTCTGGCAACTTGCCAAGGGTTTCCATGTCCTGGTCTTCCACAACTACCACATGCAGATCCAGATAGGAGAGGTTTGGAGCAAGCGATGACTTAATCCATGCCGGAAGTCCAGAGAACACGAAGCACTCCAAATACAGGAAACGGAGATGCTGACAGGTGAGCGATCCTGCATCGCTCACCCAGTCCTTTCTTATTCTATAGTAAGTACCAATTTCAAGTTCCTGGATATTGTTCAGATGGCCAAGGGACTCCAGCAAAGCAATCTCGATGCTCTTGCTGATCGTAATCATAATCCTAGTCTTGAGCATCCTCAGTTCCCTCAACAGACCCAGCTCCTTTACAAACTGCATTGTAGCAGCTACTCTATCTGGACAATATATACACAGCTCTTGCAATGACGTCAGCTTACTGATCAAACCAGCCGGCACTCTTGCCCTTCTATTAGCTTTTAGGCAAACAAGTTGCATCAGAAGTCCTACCTCCTCCGGCAGCTCCTCTATCAAGCTCCCCCGTAAATCCAGTGTTTGCAGAAACCTCAGATATCTTACTTCCCTAGGCAGCTCTGTGATAAAGTCTAGTCTGAGATACCTCAAGTGAAGTAAACTCCCAAGATGATACACCACATCTTTGCCACAGTATTCGTAAGCATAACATCCTACCATTTCCACTACGCGTAAAAATGGAAGGCGTGGGCATAATGCACTAAAATCACACTCACTGGCAAAGATGGACCTCACTTTCTCCACATCGATATTAGCCAGCCGATCAACGTTGTGCTCTTGAACACGTTGCAGGGCTAACCTGCGGGAAATGCTCCCCTGAAGTCTCTGTCGCTCACCACCATTCATCAATACAGTGACAAAATTTTCTTCACTTGATAATTGATGTATCAAATCAAGAACCATATCATGAACAGAGCACGCATCAACGTACCCTTCATATCTTCTCTCCCATGCCTGGATCATGTTTCTATTTATTAGTTCATTAAAGAACCTCTCCCCGAGCTCAAATAATCCTGCCCCTTCTGCTGCTGCTTGTTCCTTAGAGATGAAACCTTCAGCTATCCACATCCAAATCAAACTATTTTTCTCTATCACATGATCTTCTGGAAATACGCCTAGATACAACAAGCAAGCCTTTAGATGCGAAGGCAGATCATAGTAGCTGAAAGACAAAATCTTTCTTGTATTATGTACATCGTCATTGCCTTTATGCCCAAAACCAATTGAGTTGTAGACCTCAGACCAGTCCTCCCATGGCTTGTTGGCCAACAAACTGGCTATTGTAATGATAGCTAGTGGCACACCACCACATTTCTTCAGAACTTTTTCACATGCCTCAGCAGAAGGACTTTCGAAATAGTTCCCTTCCCCATCAACTATTCTTGCGTACAGTAACTTTTTAGAGTTATCATGAGAAAGCGGCTGCATTTTGTAAGCTTCACCAGCACATGTGGCAACTTCAGAAATACGAGTAGTGATGACAAGTCTACTTCCACAATTACTTTCTTGCAGAGCACATCTGACTAATTTCCAAGACTCCTTGTCCCATATATCATCCATAACAATCAAATACCTACATATTCACAATACAACAGAAGAAACAGTAAATAAAAATTACTGGGACATCGTATATAGAAATTTTGTTCTATTCTTATATCATCTCATTTCGTTATGTTCCTGCTATATTAGAGTTATGTTCCTGCTATATTAGTATTATAGCAAGACTTCTTGCTAAAAGTACTAATTTACTTGTTTTACTGCTCTTTTAAATCATTCCACGTCGTTGAACAATTAATGTTGGAATTTGTAGTAGACTTGAATTTAAATGTGGTAGCTGCTTTCATCCTTTCTTAAAAAAGTAAAAACAAAAGATATAAATAATGAATTGTGCACAGCTACATAATCTAAAAGCAGCTAATCATTACTAGCAGTGAGCCAGTGACTAGCAATTAATGGATTGGTGATTAATAATACTCGTACCTCTTTTCCTTGGCGAATTCGTCGAGTTTCCCCATAAGCTGATATTCATCCAAACCCTTCAGTTTTTGATACGTGTACTTTTCTTGGTCAAGACCCATGAGAATGTCTCTGAACACTTTCTTGATGTCAGGATTCCGACCCACCGGAACAAAAGCCCGGCATTCGAAGCGCGGTTTAAGGTGGTCATAGACAGCTTTGGCAAGAGTAGTCTTGCCTAATCCTCCGAATCCAACAATGGAGACGATCTTCATGTTTTTACTATTATTACCCGACACATGAACATCGGACACATTAACATCATCATCCTCTAGGGACAGCATATCAATAACCTCATCCCTTGGTCCCTCAACGCCAACAAGCTCAGTCGCCCTTTTGTACAGGTTGAAGATGCGAGGGTCGATGGTATTATTATTTGCAGCTACATTCTTGGCGACAATGCTGTCGAGTGTGTACCTGCCACGCCTTGCTGCCACCTCCTCAAGCTTGGTGTTCATGTCTTGGATCAACGTGGAGATGTTGCGGCGAGCCTTGCTCTTCTTGAACAGACTGCTCAACTTTTTTCTGAGGCGGCGGAGCCGGAGCATGTGCAGGTGCAGGGGCTGAGTAGCAGGCTCATCAGGGGCGGCGTCGTCGTCGTCGACGTGCACCAGGAATTCGTCGACGATGTCCTCCATGTCGTAGGATGCCTCTCTGACTTCACTCGCCCACAGCCTGACCAGGTCGTCGAGCTGCTCCGGTGGCACGTCGCCGATCACGCGGAGGACGGCGTGCACCGCCGTGAGCTCCCGTGAGAGGGACTGGATCTTCTTCTTGACGCCCTTCTGGAGGCCGTACTCCTCCTTGAGCAGGTCGCCCAGCTTGGGAAGCAAGCTCCCCATCGCCCCCGTTACCAGCTCCATGCTAGCTAGCTTATTGTAACCGTAGTAGAGTGGATCACTGGAGAGGGCTGTGGATCGGATCGGAATAGCTGCTGGCTTTCTGATGAGGCCGGAGTGGACGCCACTTTTGCAAAGCAAGGAGGAAGGAGGCAAGGACCTTTTTCACAGGCGCACAGCGCATGCATGCACTGCTCTATGAGAGAGAGAGAGAGAGAGAGAGATTTATTTACATTACACTAACATGTGGAGCTCGCCTAATAAAAGGGATGAGGTTTGGATGTACTATAGTAGGTCTCCCTAGCTCATAAGCTAGAATTTTATTTTCTCAAACGTCTATCAATTTTTTTGAGATATAAGAAAGAGGAGATGCTCCAACAGTATTAAATTAACTTGTATGTTAGCATGTACAACTAGAATTTTATTTGGTCGTGAAGCCCACTTCTGTTATATTTGCTTCTCTAAGGATAATCTCTCTCTCTCTCTCTCTATATACGCTTCAAAATTAATTTTGGTCGAATGGTCTTGTAGATATGATTTTGACTTTATTATACTCTATATATGTTTCAAAATAAGTGTATTTTTAGCATTTAAATTTTGCTCAAAATTAATATACTTTTAGGTGTGGTTCATAATAGATGATCTTTACTTTCTCCACTTTTAAATTGTGATCATTATATATTGAGGTAGCACTTGATAACGTTGAAGAAGGACTCCTCAAACGATAAATGTGATCCTACACACGAGGAGCTCCGGTGGCCCGCGCTCCACTTCCGGACGGGGCCAGCAGCTGTCACTGAACGCACCACGCATAAAAGCACTTTTTTTAATGGCTCGCCAGGCCAACTAAACTTTGATAAGAAAAAGTAGATGCCTTGTACACATCGGTGCCACGTCTATGATAGCCTGAGAGGACAGAGATCACGGAAATTAAAAAAATGAAGAAGAGAAAGAATTGTAGGGACAGTGAAAATATACTTAGATAATAGATAAATAAAATAGTAGTTCTATTCTTTTTTATTTCTATTTAGACATACAATACTATTCTTAAATGAAACTAGTCCAGTATCTCCAAGAATTTCGCAAATCTCTTCCTAGTCTTTAGTTTTTAGGAAGATGAGAAAACACCCCTCTTCAATAACTCCTAAACCATCCTTCTAATTTTATAGAACTTGGGAAAAATCACCCTGTTCTAAGTAAAGTTACGTGTTTCGGAGTCGTGCGTATCTTATCTCCTGCATGTGTTTATCGGCAAATCTAAAGATAAAAGGGCATGGAAAGAATAAATACTAGAAAAATATATATAAAAATAGTTAAGATAATTTAGAAATAGTATATGATATCTAATTTAAAACTGTGTTCTATATTTTAGGAGTGGATTATTAGAAACTCTTCGAGATAGTCTTTTTTTATTCATTTCAATATTTTTTTATTAGGTACTGCTTTAGGGTTCCTTGCCAATACAGCATCTTTCCAAGGGGGGCCACAACAGCCTTTGTTGCCCTTTGGTTTTGGTGGACGAATCGACGAGGTGATACGCATCAATGAGCTGTTCTTTCGTGCACCACCTCCGACCGATTCGATTCCCATTATGTCCAACATCTCCGATGCTGTTCTCTCCGTCACTTCTTCTTTACTCATTTCAAGATTCCCCGTTCCATCGAATCTTACGATAAATGTATAGAGTATTAAATTTAGACGAAAATAAAAACTTATTACACAGTTTGACTGTAAATCGCGAGATGAATCTTTTGACACTAATTAGTCTATGATTGGACAATATTTGTCATAAACAAACGAAAGTGCTATAGTACTCAAAATTCAAATTTTTTGCCAACTAAACAAGGCCTCTGTTCTCACTCAGATGTCAAATCCACTTAACTTTTTTTGGATCAAATATGTACAAAAAAAGTACCAATATCAATATCTATAAGACATAATTAGTACATTACATAGATCATTGAATCTTTTTTTGTAATAAACTTCTTTGAAGATATAAATATTGTTAATATTCTAGCTACAAACTAGTTAAACTTAGCTTAACCAGCACGTTTTCATTACGACAGCTAAATAGAATCCGAGGGACTAGTATCAATAGTGTTACTCTGTGGACCTCTCCAGGAGTCGACAAAGGCAAAGCCCAAGAAAACCTTCTCATTTCCAACTATCCATGAACCTGGACTGCTTATCCGATCTCAGTTAAGTTCTCTGTAGTCATCACTACTGCAGACAGGATCTTTGCCGAGGGCCTCAGGCCTTCGGCAAAGACTATAAGACCCTCGGCAAAGAGCCTTTGGGGAATTTCCCGTCGGCAAAGGGATCTTTTGCCGAGGGTCATTTCTCGGGCACTCGGCAAAAAATTTGCCGAGGGCTGACGCCGGCCTTCGGCAAACAAAAGTTGCCGTTAGGCCATGGGCTGCAACTGATGGCGTCTTTGCCGAGGGCCCAACGTCGGACCCTCGGCAAAGAATTTTTTAAAATTTATTTGGGTAATTTCTTTGCCGAGGGTTCCCATGCAGGCCCTCGGCAAAGAATTTTTAAATTTTTATTTGGGTAAATTCTTTGCCGAGGGCTACCATACAGGCCCTCGGCAAAGTATCTTTTTTTATTTTTTCTGGAGAATTCTTTGCCGAGGGCCTTAACCATAGCCCTCAGCAAAGACCTGTTTTCTATTTTTTCTGAGAAATTCTTTGCCGAGGGCTATGGTCAAGGCCCTCGGCAAAGACCAGAGAAATTTTAAATTTTTTTGTTTGTTTATTTGCATCCAGACAATAGAC
>Ga0182004_10003812_pt1 | contig 12048 bp, 8 predicted proteins | sample Sormic07211540_1_FD_120479 | JGI IMG/M metagenome (GOLD analysis project Ga0182004, IMG submission 120479) | Endophyte microbial communities from Sorghum bicolor roots, Mead, Nebraska, USA - 072115-40_1 MetaG | ecosystem: Host-associated > Plants > Roots > Unclassified | place: USA: Nebraska... | reverse complement strand
GAGCTGATCGACCCACGCAACTGCAATGCCGTCCAGAGGCTAGATCGAGCTGCCGAGCGCTGATCACGGTGAGGCTAGCTACCCAGATCCACCCGATTGCCACACGGACTCCACCCCTGCCTTTTCTTCTCCCGTTCACGCCGCGCGCGCTCTCCCTCCCTCCCCCCCTCTCTTGTGCGGCAACTGGGCGACCGCCGACGCCCTACGCCAGGCGCCTAGGTCTCGTCGGTCCTTTGCCGGCGACGAGCACACACCAGGTTTGCGCACCATTTCTCTTTCATTCCTGCTGTGTGAAACCGAGCACACGAACCCTAATTTAATTTAAGATATTTGGTTATTTTTATTCGGATCTGATCTAATTATTAGCGTATGCATGCCTACTGGGTTCAATTTTTTTTGCAAACATTATTGGGTGTACAATTGTACACCCATGGCCTTGGTCCGCCCCTGGCCTTAGCCAATGTTAAGTTTTTTCGTCAATTAGTTCGTCGGGTTCAATCTTGAAGCATTTACATGCCGCCTCAATAATTTTGTTCTGTTTCTTCCAGGGTATTGTGGACAGCTACCCATCTGCTTCGGTTTCTGGGAAGAACAGTTTTGGCGTAATTTTCACCTAAGATGCCTGGAATTACAGTGGACGGAGTTGTTGCAGAGGAGGTGCCAAACGGGGTGAATTCCTCTCCACAGAACGAAAATATTCCCGCCCCAAAGTCGACGGCAGCTTCAACGATGGCGGCAAGCATGCACAGCGAGGCACTTGAGATGCATGTCGAGGGCTCTGGTGCTGGGGAGCCCTCAATTGAGCAGCTCTACAACAATGTGTGCGAGATGGAGAGCTCAAGTGAGGGTGGCTCCCCATCACGTGAGAGCTTTGGCTCGGATGGGGAGGAGTCTAGGATTGACTCAGAGCTTCGCCATCTTGTTGCTGGGGAGATGGAGGCCATGAAGGTGATTGAGGAGGAAGAGGAGAATGGGAGTGTTGCCAACGTTCTACCCCCACCTCCTGCTGAGAATGGGACCCCAGTAAAGGAACAGTCTTCCAATTCGTCCAAGAAGTCGAAGAAGGCCTCAAAATCACAGCTTGAGTCTGATGCCTCTGTTGGTCCCAATGGAAAGGTGTCCACTGAGGAAGGTGAGAGCGAGGTCAGCAAACCAGCAAGCCGAGTTGGCCATCGGCGGAAATCAAACGCCAAACCACAGAATGGAACAGAAGATGCTGGGCTTGATAACCCAGACCTTGGTCCATTTCTTCTCAAACATGCAAGAGACTTGATTGCCTCAGAGAACCCACGACGGGCATTGAAATATGCTCTCCGTGCCACAAAGTCATTTGAGAAATGTGCTGGTGGAAAGCCAAGCCTGAACTTAGTGATGAGTTTGCATGTCGTTGCAGCAATCTACTGCAACTTGGGAAAATATGAAGAGGCTGTACCTGTGCTGCAGCGATCCCTTGAGATCCCTGTAATTGAGGAAGGTCAGGAACATGCTCTTGCGAAGTTTTCTGGTTGCATGCAGTTGGGGGACACCTATGGCATGCTAGGTCAAACTGCACTCTCACTGCAATGGTATGCTTCTGGGCTTGAAATCCAAAAGCAAACATTGGGAGAGCAAGACCCAAGGGTTGGAGAGACTTGTCGGTACTTAGCTGAGGCCCATGTGCAGGCACTACAACTCGATGAAGCACAAAGATTGTGTCAGATAGCCCTTGACATCCACAGGGAGCATGGCGAGACGGCCTCACTAGAAGAAACAGCTGATAGGAGGCTGATGGGTCTAATTTGTGACACCAAGGGTGATCATGAAGCTGCCCTGGAGCATCTAGTGATGGCCAGCATGGCCATGGTAGCCAATGGTCAGGAGACAGAGGTGGCCTCGGTGGATTGCAGCATTGGTGATATCTACCTCTCATTGGGCAGGTACGATGAGGCTGTGTTTGCTTACCAGAAAGCTCTTACTGTATTCAAGACCAGCAAAGGGGAGAATCATGCAACCGTGGCTTCTGTTTTTGTGCGCCTAGCGGATCTGTACAATAAGACTGGGAAGCTGAGGGAGTCAAAATCTTACTGTGAAAATGCCCTCAAAATTTACCAAAAACCTATTCCAGGGACTTCTCTGGAAGAAATTGCCACTGGTTTAACTGATGTTTCAGCCATATATGAGACAATGAATGAGCATGAGCAAGCACTCAAGTTACTTCAGAAGGCCTTGAAAATGTACAACAATTCTGCCGGTCAACAGAGCACAATTGCTGGAATTGAGGCTCAGATGGGCGTCTTGCACTATATTTTGGGCAATTATGGTGAGTCCTATGATTCCTTCAAGAGTGCGATTGCAAAGCTCCGCACTTGTGGTGAGAAAAAATCTGCCTTCTTCGGGATTGCCCTGAACCAGATGGGCTTGGCATGTGTTCAAAGATATTCGATAAATGAAGCAGCAGAATTGTTTGAGGAAGCTAGAACTGTTCTGGAACAAGAATACGGGCCATATCATCCAGATACTTTAGGAGTATACAGTAATCTTGCTGGAACTTATGATGCAATGGGCAGGTAAACTCCCTACTTCTCCAACTCCAGTCGTTGTCTCAACTATGTGTTGATGATTGTCTGTGTGGCTGCATGCATAATGATTAATGATTTGCATTCCAATTAGTGATTTGCTGGAAATAGTAGGTGGTATGTAGGGTAAAGGTACCCTGGCAAGTGGGAATTCTTTGGTCTTAGTCGACTCCTCTTCCAGCTAGGCACATGATTAGCATCTGTACCAGCTCTCGCTACTCCAATTAGTTGATCAGATATTGATCGGTACAGTATAAAGTTGGATCAATTTAATTGAAGTAGGACCATCTTGCATCATCTTTACATGCTTATCACTGGCCCCTCTGTAAAGAAGGGCTGCACATACTTTATCCTTTTGCTTTATATTTTTCTATTTGTTTTATTCCTCCCTTGGAAACTTCATCTGCTTTGCAAGGCATGTAGACTTTTAGCTTTATAGTCTGGGTGAAAGAGTACAACTGGCTGGATCAGAAATGTCAACACTAGCTTAGCTGGCTGGATCAGATTGCTGAAGCAACGGTGCTTTATTCCCGAGGAGGAAATATTGCCCGTCAGCACCCCCTGTCCTGCTAATATGAAAAGTTTGTGTTTCATTTTAGCCATAATTATCTGTTAATATTTGCATTTTGTTTACAGACTGGATGAGGCCATCGAGATCTTGGAATATGTTGTTGGAATGCGCGAGGAGAAGCTAGGTACGGCAAACCCAGATGTCGACGATGAGAAGAGGAGGCTTGGGGAGCTACTGAAGGAGGCTGGCCGGGTGCGAAGCAGAAAGGCAAAATCCCTGGAGAATCTGCTCGAGACCAACCCATATACGGCCACCAAGAGAAATGCGATTGTTGCATGAATCACTGTTCTGAAATGATAAGGTTTATGATGAAAGGCGAGGATTGTTACTAAGGGAGGACTGTTACTAAGGTATTCAATTGGTTTGTTCAGGTGAGGGTAACGGGAATAGTGGTGTTTACCTATTTAGAAATATATGAAATCTTCAAATTGATGATTGTTGTAAAGTTTCAAATGCTATTGTGTTTACTTGTTCAGTGCTCTTTTACTGTTCTTGAGAAAGCGAGTGGTGGGTACTTGCCTCCTTTATGTGCGAGCTTGTACCTGCACCTGTTTTTTTACTTACATACATACATGAAAAAAAAATCAATGCCACGGCTAACTTGATCGTGTTTGGATCCATGAACTAAAGTTTAATCCTTGTGATGTTGGGTACTAATTAGTAGAATTAGACATGAGCTAATTATGAAACTAATTATAGAAGCTGTGGCTAATTTGTTAGACAAATCTATTAAGTATAATTAATTCATTATTAACACAGTTTATTGTCGCACCATAATGTCAAATCATATATTAATATCTCGCAAATTAGTCTCAATCTGTTTAACTAGTTTTGTAACTAGTCAATATTATAATACTCTAAATTAGTGTCTAAACATCTGATGTGACAGACTTTAGTGCTTTAGCGGTTTTGGATCTAGGGGCTAAAGTTTAGTTCATATCACATTGGATCTAGGGGCTAAAGTTTAGTTCATATCACATCGGATGCTAACTAGAAGGACTAAACATAAAACTAATCGCACAAGAGTAGACTAATTAGCGAAATAAACCTATTAAACCTAATTAATTCATGATTAGCACGTATTTATTGTAACACCATATTATCAAATCATGGACTAATTATGCTTAATAAATTTGTCTCGTAAATTAGCTCTATGTGCAATTAGTTCTGTAATTACTCCATGTAAATTAGCTCTATCTGTGCAATTAGTTTTGTAATTAGTCCATATCTAATACTCTAAACTAGTGTTAAATACCCAATATGATAGAAACTAAATTTTAGTTTTGGAGACCAAACACTTGGCAGCTAGAACTTTCTGTTCGACAAGTTGAAGATGGCAGAAACAATCAATCGCAATTGCCAGCGAGAACTTTCTATTCGACAAGTCGAAGATGGCAGAAACAATCAATCGACGCGGGCCGAGCCAGTTGAAGTATATCCAGTGTAATTCGCTGCTGAAGCCTAGATCCAGAATTTATTCTACAAATTATATGCGCCCTACCCTACCCATCGCAAACATCTTTTTCAGGGGAAACACTACCCACACTGTCCTCTACTCTGGCAGGACGAATCCGCAGGAGCTCATAAGGCAGTCATTGGTCAGACTTCGCATAATCATTCCAAATTTTCTCCGTTGAATACAAAGCTGGATGTCCTCTCAGGCCTTGTTTGGAACTTCAGATGTTATCAGATTCATCTCAATTGACTTCACATGCATTGGGGTGGATTGGAATGGAATCGCAACACATGTTAACTGATACAAATTCAACTACATCCAAACATAGCCTCACTGTATATATATAAAAGGTTGCTCGTCTAATGCATCGCAGATTCGTATACCAATATCGGTAAACCGAGAGCCAAACATTGCTATAGCCCACAAGTACCAATTACTGCAAACAGAGTATTCTTCAATTACTGCAAACAGAGTATTACTGCAAACAGTGCCTGAAGGATGAATATGGCATACACCAAAATTAGAGCTTCAGAAACATCACCGATCCATAGACTGTTATCAGTATTCAGTAGCCACTGGTGCTAAACTACGAGGGGAACATGAAGCAACTCCACGCCAAAGTCACTCTCTAGTGACCATACTTCTGGAACTCCCACTCACTGTTGTCTGCAATGTCAAAATACAAATTAGAAGGTGAGCCGGTGTGGACCGGCATGAGTAACAAATAACAAGCACATTGATCAAGACTCTAGAGGTAGAACCACCAGGGCTACTCACCAAGAGGGCACACTTGACGGGTCTTTAGCCAACGACTGATACAGTGGAAGTGGAACGCATGGTTGCAAACTCCTGAATAACACAAACAGACTATCAGTTCTTTCCAAGTCAAGTGACTCTGCTAAGAGTTTCAACACTTTGCAAAATACAACGCAAGCTTAGTAAAGCCACAATCCAGTCTAGGGTTACTGAATACTGTTAAAGTACACATGATCACAGAAGTCTAGTTATTGCCCTTAACTCAAAAACAGTTTGAATAACACCATTTGCTGCGGTTGAGAAAAGTACACAAACAGAATGCTTCCTCATTTTTTCAAGGAAAAACTAAGATGACTATGCATTCATATTGCAAAAAACGTACTATTAATCAAGCACAGATTTGCCAGATATAAGATTAGCCAAAGTATTCTAACAAAAATAATATTTGTCAAAAATTAAGTAACATGCAAAAGATCCCAAGAGTAAGCTCCTATTAGGAGTCTTTGACATGGATTTCAGAAAAAATTACCAGCCATAGATTGTTTTCTTATACACCTTTAATAACTGTCTCCTACAATAGTATTTGAGGGTTTGTTAACAAAACTGTCCTACAAACAAATGAAATATATGTGATTAGAAGAATATCAATATCCTATTCTTGTCAAAACGGACCTTGACTTTTAATCTTTAAGATCTATTAACACTTCAGCAATATCCTAGTAGAAGAGATAATGAACTGCCTAGCTAGATTACATAGTTACAGGTGCAACTATAATCAAAGCATACATTGCGATGGCATAACATGTCCATATGGAAGCTAATTATACTCCAGCAAAAAACTAAGCATGAGTGCATAGTAGTTACTACTCAACTAAATAACAGAAACTGCTCTTATGCATCTAAATTAGACGTTTCTATCAGGATCATAGATCCAAGCAAAGTCCCCTCCTCTCCCCTCCCCTCCCCTCAACACAGCAAAGTAGCCCCTCCCCTCCACAACCTCAGGACACCAAAGGTTGCATGACAAAGAAATTTTGTTTGACAGACAAAACCAACTTGTGTGCCAATGATTATATATATGTCTAAGAGTAATGTCTGTGTCTCACTTTGACAACCAACACAATAACCAAGTAGATAGGATTGACAATCAACACAATAATCAAGTAGATAGGATCAAAACACTTCCGAGTTGTGCTATCCTTTCCATCCACTACGTGGCCCCAAATAATACATCCAATTTCACGCCACAACAATCACCAAATTGAGCAGCCACAGCACACGCTGGGTTTACACAAGTAAACCTTGCATTCGATAGGTAACGGGGGCAAACAAGCAGATGTGAATCATACCCCAAGCGACGGTGCATTCCTCGCTGGTTGCGCTCGCCTGGTTCGCCTGGCACTCGATGCCTAAAACACACACAAACGCGGAACGCCACGACAAGGCGAGGTCAGATCAAATCACAAAAACAGAACAGATCGAAGGGGAAGGAAGAACTGAGGGGCGGCGTGCTCACAGAGGTCCATGATGTGGTTGCGGCAGATGGCACAGTTGTCGACCACGATGTCTGCGGGCGCGAAAACGAGGACGAAACAAAGTCAAATCGCACGAATTCAAGAGAGAAAAAATAAAAAAAAAATCAGAGAGGGCGAGAGCCATGTGGCGATGCGCACGCACCCCAGGCCCAGAGAGAGACGGCGTTCCACTTCTTGATATCGAAGCGCTTGGCCTTCTTCCCGGCGGCAGCGGCAGGGGCCGGGGCCGGGGCCACGACGACGGCGCCCTTGCCCTTGTCCATCGCGAGACGAGGCGAACGAACCCTAGCTAGGATCACGCACGAGAAGGGGAGGGGGCAGCGGAGAGGAGAGACGAAGCGGCCCTTGACTTCCAGGAGACAGACGGGCGTCAGACAAGTCCACATTTATAATTGCGGTTTTGTGAGAAGGAAACGAACGGGGCCGAGCGATCGGGGAGCCGTCGTAGTTAGCACGGTGGACCGCAGCGAAAGCCCAAAACAATCCTTTTGCTTTGGGCCGTGGTCATGTGATGTTTTCTTTTTACCTCTAAAAAAACGTGATGTTTTCTCTTATTTTACGGCTCGTGCGTCAAACGTCAAATGATAATGGATTAGTCCCGGGTCACTTTGTTGTGAGAATAAGGACCTGTATAATACACGTGGCTACTTACTAGGCAGGCTAAAACTTAGCTCAAATTAGCTATAGTTGGTTAGCTAGTTAATTAACAACTAATTAAAGACTTCTCTAAAAAACAACTAATTAAAGACTTGGCTAAAAAAAATTAGTCCACCTATTAGTTCTCTTGTTTGGATACACTAAGGGTCTGTTTAGTTCCCGTAGAATACAAAATGCAAAATACCAACTACATTAAAATGATGAAATGCAAAATATAATTTTTTTCAAGGTTATATTTAGTTCTTATTATCCCCATTATGACTTCTTGAGGATCTTTTGGGCCTTTTTTTTTGCCCTCCTAAGGCCAAAATTAAAAATGGAGAACAAACACATTTTTGTCAAAAAAAAATTGCACGGTGTTTCATTCTATTATGCAAAATGATAGAGAAAACCCCATAATTTTTTAGATGAACGGGGAACTAAACACACCCTAAGGTAATTTGAGCTAAAAATTAGCTAGCTAATAATTAGTCATGGTATCAAACATGCCCTAAATGAAGAACATTTTTGTAGAATCGTGAATTCAGATTGTAGCATAAGATCTGCAACCAGGCGAAACAGGAGATAGTGCTCGAACGCAGAAATGAAGAGACAGACAACGACAGTATTCAGTTAAACCTGTCGATCTCTCATAATTTCTTCGACAGTATCTGAGGATTACTATCAATCTCCAAAATTTATTGGCACTGGGGATTGCCAGTACCCGTTACAGAAGTGTATGCAGTATCTTCTGGTACACCATTTCCTGCGTTTGGGAGTAATAATTCCCTAAAAAAGCGAAGGCTTTGTTGCATATGCTGGTATATGAGTTTATCTGTTTAGGACTTTGTAAGCTGTTAGATATGGTCTTCCTGATGTAAATGGTTTGAGAACTGTCTTCCTTTAGCTTGCAGGAAAGACAGCATCAGTATGCATGAACTCTGGACTATAGGGGTATTGCAGATCAGTTGAGTTGTGACGGTTGCTTCCTCCAGTTCCGCCAAAACTAGATGGTGAGACTCAGAGCACATGTTAGGGCCGACTCACTTTGGTCAGCCCCTGTTGAGACCTTTAAACATGAAGTACCCAATACTGGCAACAGTCAGGCAGATAAGTGGACACATGACCGTGTCGATATCCAGCACCCGGTTCCTGCTGGCGTTATTTGCTTGGCGTGTTAAGACCAAATGCTCATGAAGCAGGTTGGTCAGATTGTCGAGCTGATGTATAACCTGACGCTGACCTCTTGATATGTTCATAATCTGCATTGGAACAAAGCATCACACATGAAATGTCAAGTCAAGATATGTAAAAAAGAATGTGTTACATTAAGATAGGCACAACCAACACTCATATATTTATGGTGAGGTTTAGAATAAATACTAAATATCACAACATACTGAATAACCAAACAACTTGCATAAACCAGAAAAAGTTTGTGCAATGTTTCAATCAGCCTAGGCTTTGCACAATAGATATCTACAAAGAAGAAAAACCATATGCCCATTGGCAGCTTTGATCTTTGTCAATAAGAACCTCTGCCACATGAATATTTTATGCCACATTTTTTTATTTTTTGGAAAGACTGTATGGGATTGTTTACCATAAGGTGCATACAAATTTCAAATATACTAGTTGCTGAGACCAGATGATATTTAGTATCATTGATTTTGTTAGTTTGTATCATTGATTTTGTTAGTATCATGAAAACTAATATTACATCAAACTATATTATGAAACCATCCAATAATCATTGTTCTCACACAATATGTGTATTTAGCAATCCAGATATGATTCCACATCCATAGATGTATAGTTACATAGTTTTTTTTGTCATTGTTAACAATATTGTGACACTACCTGTACTGTAAATGGAACTGGATTACTTACTTTTCTTTTTACTTATTTCAGACTAGATAAACTAGAACAGGATTGAATTTGTGACCCACTTGTCCACTTAATTTTTGGACACTAATGACAACCCTGATCCTTTGCTATTTTTATCAAACTGTCAGAATCTGTTTGTGGTCTAAAAAATCACACTGAATTTTAAAAATGTTTGATAAACTAATGTTTGAACAATCAACAATGTTGACAATACTTCCTACATCTAATTCCAACAAGCTACAAAAAAGGTAGAGCGAGAGAGATACCTCTTCTATCATCGGGGAATCCTTTGCAAGTTGGTTTGACGATGAAGAATGAGGTATCAGAGTACCATTGCCTAACTGAGAGACAAAGAGATTTGTAGGCGTGGAACCATTACAAGCATCATTTGGAAGAGCTAAGTTCTGCTGACTGGGCAAATGTTTCTTCGCCATAAATTTTGAATTGAGTTCTTCAACTCGAGAGGTAAACTCATCCATCCTTTCATTCAATGTTGATATCTGTTCTGAAAGCTGGGTGATCGCACCCTACGAAATAGAAGTGGAAGAAAATTTGCAAGTCAGCAATAACATATGTTTTCGTTGAGGCTTTCAACTGCCATGCTAGTGATAATTCTTCACAAAATTCACCTGGTTGATAGCAGGCGGTTCAAGGGTTCGCCCTGCACCAAACCTCCTGTTGGTATCTGTTAGTTTACTCAATTTCACAATATTTTTGTCTCCATGCGTTGAATATGATTGAGATAGGCCACTGGACAACATGATAAGAAAGTCAACTAACTTCATTCAGGTTCCAAAGTTTCAAAAGTTCAAACTTGAAACAAAGATGTTATTATGAAACCTCTTTATAAGCTTGTTCCTCCGATCAGCAGAAACACGGGAAAAGGCTTCCTTTGGACTTGAGACCAGCTCATCATCGATGCTGAGCTTTGTCTTCAAATCTTCTGGTAACGCCTACATAGCAGTCAGATCCAACAAATGGACTAAGCGATACAACTAGAAGAAATGTGAATATACAGTGTAAGCAACATAACTAATAAAATATACATACCATAACATCATTAATCAATTTCTCCAGCTGAATTTGTTCAATATATGTGCGTGGTATATAAGAACCATCCAAACCTAACTGATCCGCTACAAATTTAACATAAAGCCGATCTCTTCCTTGCACCTAAAGGAAGAAGCAAGGTAATAACATTTGCACATCTTAAAATAGTTTAAAAAAACTAATAATGAAATAAATAGTATTCAAGAACCTGAGATAACAATGACATTGAGAGAAACTACATCAACCAAACAACAAAGGTTATGCTCACTTGTATATACTGTCTGTTAAGTTGTTCCAGCCAATCAATTTTAACAGTTGCCTTGCCATCAGAAAAAACACGACTGCTTCTCTTCAGTATAGCTGCTATAGTATATCCCAATGCCATCAAACCACCAAGAAGACGTACACTGACTTCAAAAGTGATCCTTGGTGATATGATAAAAGGATTGTCGGTCACCCATTCCTTCGAGCACAAAATAACATAAGAGAGTTAGTGAACACCAGGGCTGCCAGCAAGGGTTTGTTTATTGCATGTAGCCACAGAAAATAGAAACAAATACAGGTAAATCTAAGTGACTGCAGGGGAGACTGATCAAATGTGTTAAATTAAGCAGATCTAGAAAATATAAAAAGAGAAGTACAATTTAGAATCTGACTGCGATGAAAATTGAACTGAATTATTCCAGGGGAAATATAGTATGGAATAAAATTACATGGCAGTTAAGGAGTAGACTTAATCCAAAGAACCTTATACAGTACTAGTATCAGAACATTATCGACTAACAATATCGTTCAAAAGTATAATTTGTAGCTATCAAACATAAAACTGAAATTCCATTCGTAAGAGAGAAAAGCATAAAACTGGAATTCCATTGGCAAGATAGGAAAAAAGATAAAACAGATATACCTCAAACATTAGATTATATTTCCCTTCCCTATTCCGCATTCTCAAGTAAGATTGGCAGGCTTCTGGGTCTTCACCAGGTGGAAGTAGATATATATCATAAGTTTCTTCGTTGCTTTCCGTATGATCATCACCAAGCACAGCCTTGATTTTCTCAGGTGCTAGAGACCTTGGTGACTGCAGGCGGTGTACAATTCAACAATTTTCTCAGCAATTGTTGTTGAAACTATGTCATTGCAATTCTACTATTTTCTTACCTTTAGAATGTACATAGGATTTTGGAACCCTGAGAATGGGTTGAACTTGTTGATGATTTTAATATGTGCGGTCTCCAAATCCGGTTCGATGAAAGCCTTGTACATTGGATAAACCTGAAAATGCCAGCTTTCATTAAACTACACCAATTACAGTAAGAGGTAATTCACATGTTAACATGAACCACAAGATTGCTCATAAATGTATAGCGAAGTTGAAAAATTCAACCTACCGTTTCAGAGATCTGATGTATTATTTCTTCAGGCTCCTGGCCAGCTCGCTGTATATCCCTTAAAACCCTCTTCACTAGGTCAAAATGGACACCACCAGTGACAGAAACACGCAAGTCCATCACAGGCCGTAACTTCTCACTCAGTGCATAAATACCTTCAATGATAACAATTCGGGAGCTAGGGACATCAACTGTTCTGTTTGCACATAAG
>Ga0182004_10003811_pt1 | contig 12048 bp, 7 predicted proteins | sample Sormic07211540_1_FD_120479 | JGI IMG/M metagenome (GOLD analysis project Ga0182004, IMG submission 120479) | Endophyte microbial communities from Sorghum bicolor roots, Mead, Nebraska, USA - 072115-40_1 MetaG | ecosystem: Host-associated > Plants > Roots > Unclassified | place: USA: Nebraska... | reverse complement strand
GTGTGGCACTTCCCCGTTCCCTAATTACGGCCTCCAGCCCCGGCTCTCCCCCACCTATTTTTCTCCCCCCCCCCCCCCCCCCCCCCCACAATCATTTCTCCTTCTCCGGCTCAAAAGTCTCCTCCCAATTTGATCTTCGCCGTTTTTTTTCCTTTTGTGATGAATTGCTGATCTTCGCCGTTTTAAGAACGACAGTGATCGGGACTACTGCAAGTCTGTTATGCTTACGCCCGAGCCCCCCAACTTTTTTACGTTTCGTGTCAGTTACGGCGGGTAGGTCAAAGCTCGCTGCAAGGTAGCCCATTGCTGTAGTGAGATCACTGGTCAGAGGGTGAACGGTGAAAAGGGATGGGCGGACCAGCGGAGTATATATAGGATCAGATCAGCGGCTTCGTCAGCTTTTTCTCCTCCGGAGCCGCAGGAGCAAACGCCACGCCAGAAATACCTAATTGACTTCCAATTTGAACTCCACTCTCTATGGTTAATTAGTAGCAAGTGAACAATGTGCCGTTTCTGAGTAGAATTTCATATTATAAGATGACATTTCGCGCTGAAGCTACTGTACAGATTCGATCCCAGCAGCTCTTTCTTTTTTCCTCGTCTTTACCTACCCCACAGAAGCCCCTCTTCTTTTTCTAAAGTTTACCGGGAGAAGCAGAGCAGAGGGTTCGGTGGCCAAACTCGGCTGGGCTAATCGTCCGTGTCCCACCCCACTTCCCGTTCCCTTTTGCTCTACTTTGTTTAGGCGGTGGGCTGAATTATTACAGCCCATCATCATGTGGCGAGGTGAGACAAATCCAAGGAAACGGGCTCCACGTAATAAAATCGAGGCCTCAAATTTGTTTGGGGGAGAGCGAGAACCCAACAAAAAGCGACCGGGTTACCTACCCGCCCGGAGCCCACAGGATCATCGGGTCAACGACGAACAACGAGAGCATCGATAGATCCCGTCAAAGTGGATTCTTTCACCTAATATTTTGCTTTCCACAGTACTTCACGTATGTATCTTTATTCTGTTTAGGATCAACGTGTGTCTGACAAATGAAACAAATTCTAGAAACAAGATTATTAAAACTTCATTCAAAAAAAACAAGAGTATTAAAATAATGATGTGATTGCTAAATAAATCTCCAAATAAGAAATAATGCTGATCCTATTGCAACACACATACACATTTGTTATTCCGTGATAGTTTCGCGTACGTGCGAGAGCTTAGAGATGACTCTTGGTCAAAGGACTACGAAATTACATGACATGCATAGTAAATTAAGCATAGTTTGATTTTGCAGTGTGATCTTAACTAATAAGAGGTTTAATTCTACAATCTTAGTCCGTAGAGTCTATGTGTCATATGCCTAATGATAGGCCCAACCCTAGGCCCAAGACATGGGTTGGGAGACCTGACTAGGCCGCTGGGCTCCGCCGCCGCCGTCACTGATGTCATCAATATCAAGTTGCATTAGTTGAGTCTTATTAGGTTTGGAAAGAGTTGATTACTTAAGAAATCGAGTTTGAATTTGTTAGGAAAGGAGGATTCAAATCCTATACGGATCAAATCTTAGTAAAGGAGGATTCAAATCATATAAGAAATCGGAGATTGCTTAGGGGTCAAATCTTGTTGAGATTATAAATGTTAGGAGGATGTAACCATTGCAATCAAGAATAGAATAGCCGCAATGCATTTATCCCTTCCTCTCTCTTCTTCTCCTTGCGCCTCTCTCTCTCTCCTCCCCAGTGCCACCGCCGCCCCCTTCCCTCGCCTAAGCACGCCACCACCACCACCTCCACCATAGCCGCCACCCACCTAGAGCACCCCCGCGTCACGCCTGTTACATTATGTTTTTCCATATGGATCTACACATAAAATGTCCAAGTAAGCCTGAGAGGTGCATGACAAGATCACTTGAAGAAGGACAATATTCCACCCACTCAACACATCACATTTAGCTCAAAGGAGCTCATGGGTGTGTTTGGGACCATTTAAAATCAGATTTGGGGTCCACTCATCACAATAATCGAGAAAATCCTGCCAAACACCCATCAAAACCAATGATTCTTTCCAACATTACAAATACAACAACTGTGAGATTGAACTAGCAGTTACATTTATGTACCACGGAGTGGAGGCGGCGATACCAATACATGGCCGCACGGCCCCAAACACACCCTATACCTGACAAAAGCACAACTTGATATGAAAAATGAATGCAAATTCTTCACTTGAATTCTTATACTTCCACTATTCTAAATTATAAGGTGTTTTGACTTTTCTAGATACATAGCTTTTACTATACACTTAGATATGTACTACATTTAAATATATTTTTTTGCGAGCAATACTAAATATATAGAAAAACGTATCTAAAAAAATATCTTATAATTTGAAACAGAGAGAGTACATGATAAGATCCTAATAGCAAATAAAGGCCTATTTGGAACACAAGAATTTCACAAGAATCACATATGAATTTCATATGAGAAACACAGAAAATAAGGGGGGGGGGGGAAATTCTGCATTCCAAAGAGGTCCTAGTAGGGAATTGCGCCATCTTGACCAAGATGCTTGCGTAATGTGCAATGGACTCTTAAAACCTCTTGTTTCGCTCATTTGCTAAACCGTTATGAACCAGATCTTGTCATGGAAAAGGATACACCATGGTAGTTCATCCAAATCCAAGCGGACGACTTCCCTCAATGTCGTTGCGCTGCCTTTTTCTTTTTTTTAAAAAAAATAGGTTTACAGTTTTGTGTCCTGCTTGTGTTTTTCATGAACGAGATCCTTGAGCGTAAACATTTTTTGGGTTCATTAGACGACGTGCAAAACCTCAGCGACAAAATTGAAGCACAATGAAACTGTGAAAGCTACTCCTACTATTTTCTGCAGCAGAACTAATCCAATTTCTTGGTAGGAGTACGTAAAAAACATAAGCTCGTGAGTCTTGACCGGTCCCATGCCCGGAGCCCCAGAGTGCAGGCAGGCTCACCACTCACCCTTGTCAAAAACTTTTCATCCATCACATCAAATCTTTTGATACATGTATGAATTATTAAATATAGATTTAAAAAAACTAATTATACAATTTAATTGTAAATCGCAAGAAGAATTTTTTTAAAACTAATTAGTCCATGATTAACTATAACAACTACAATAATCCACATATGCTGATGATAGATTAATTAGTTTAATAAATTTATCTCGTAGTTTGAGTGCAAGCTATGTAATTTATCTTTTATTAATCTATGTTTAATATTTCTAATATGTGTCAGCATATTTGATGTAACACATTTTTTTTAACTGCATTGGGGGCCCGGGCGTTGCGCACCGAGCCAGGCAAAACTACTGCTGCTCGGGCAGTCGCAACAATCTCCTAGCAGCGAGCCTGTGACACAGGGAGAGGTCTACACTCTACAGTAGTATTTTTTTTTTAAAAAAAATGTGTATAAGAAAACTAGCTTCTTTCTACTTTGGAAAAAAAGGACTGCAGCAAGAGCACAATGTTGCGACGAAAAGACGTACAATTTCAGTGCAGACAGTATCTCTGCCTTTTCTCACTTTTCCGTCACTTTTGGAGCCTGATTTCCCCACCAATCACGCCCAACGAGCTTTATCGTTTTCATTGTACCCATTTGTCTTTTACCTCACTCCGTCTAAACGTCTAATTTCTTCATTGTAGTGCAACTTAAGTGAGCTTGGCTAACGTACGCTCAAGCTCATACATGAGGTTCGTTTGATCCCAAGAGCTACTAATTAACTACTAAAATTAGCTTTAGTGGATCTATACACTCCAGCTAATGACTCAGCTAATAGCTCCAAATGAAATACGTATATGTTAATAAAAACTTATTAACTAGTACTATTTCGCTAAGTACTTCCATCCAAGAAGATGTGAATAAGCTTCTCTCCTATTTGTTGCCTCCCCGAAACAAAAAGAAATCACTCTTTTGAAAGTTGATTTTTAGTCTTGATGATTGTTCAAACGTGTGAAGAAACAATTCCATGTTCTCTAGTTATTCAATATCGTGGTATTAAAATAACACATGTCTTCCATTTGCTTACTGCAAGATAGACAACATGTAAATCTTCTAGCCAATGAGGAATTGCCACCCCTTTTATTTGTCCATCCTCTTTGGCTCAATAATAATAGCCAACATGTCTACCACTATGTTAAATAGTATGATTGACAACAAATCACCTTGTTTGGAAGTAAGGGTCCATTTGGTCGTTTACCTTAATTCCCACATTACCTCCTTGTACAAAAGATTGGATTTGACTAATACCATTTCCGGAAAGAACCTTTCATTCAGAGGGTTATTGCCGAATCATTCAATTAACGTTATCATGAGCCATTTTCAAAGTCAATCTTAGGGTCTGTTTAGTTTTTCTTGCTAAATTTTAGTTAGCTAAAATTATTTTAGCTACTTTTAGGTGACTAATGGAACTAAACTATTTTAGTTTCTTTTAGTTAATGTGTTTGGAACTTTAGCTACTAATAAAGTGACTACATTTAGCTAGCTAAAATTTAGCAAGGGAAACCAAACAGGACCAAGTAACCACATTCTTCTTTTTTTTTTCTCTATGAAGCTCATGTATTGTCTCATGTAAAACTGCAGCGCCTTTCCATTATACTTCTCTTTGAGAGAAATGCTGTTTGTGGGAAACCTGTAATTTCTTGGGCTACTATTATCATCCTATTATTGGCTATTATCATCCTATTATTTGTTTAGCCTTGTTACTTTTAAGTAATAAGGTTATATATAGATTTAAAATTTAACCTGTAGAGTGTGAGGTCTCTTCTATGGAATTTGTCGAATAGAGCCATCAAATTCTCTTTTACAATGTTCCAAAAGGCCTGATAAAAATCACCAGAGATGGACAATTATGTTTTAGCTTTCCGTTCACACACAAATTAAAATAGGAGGCTATGTTTTTAGCTTCGCTTCAAGATGGTATAAATGGAATCAATGACCAAACCAAGGTTGGCTATGCACTGTTGCTGTTCCGATGATTGGACGCCAAAGGGGCAAGCTAGCTAGGGCTTTGTTTTCAGCCGTGCAACAATAGTTGATGAGATGTAATTGTACTATGTAAATTGTCCTCATGACACCTTTTTGCATGCCACTGTTCTATTTTGAATAAGGCAACCAAAAAGTACTGCTGCGGAGCAGACAAACCATGGCAAACTTGTACCACTGAAAAAGGTAAACAAGGTTCTGTACCATCAATTACCATGCCACGCCATACAAACACTGGCAAAATTAATTTTCACCTTCATTTGCAGCTTTTACTAGGTTCTCTTCATGCATGCGAATTTCTTGCACACTATCATATCACTATGACAGTTGACACGCCACGGGTATACTCATTGCCTTATATATTTTGATGTTTCGTATATACTGGTTCTTGCCCGGCCATTTGATCGTTGAGCACTGACAACCTGATGGATCAAACCTTGTACAGCATGCCGATCTCGACTCGCTGTTGCAGCGGCGTCCCCAGCGCCGGCAGCGCGGAGCGACAGATGCCGTGCAGGAACTCGTAGAACCCGAGCATGACCTTGTCGAACCACCCGGCGTCGTCGCCCACGTAGAACCTCATCTTACCCCGAACGTGCACCACGCCGGTCATCCTCGCCGCCTCCAGACTCGCGGCCTCCTCCTCCCCCGCCTCCGTCGTCGTCTCAAAGTGCCGCCGCAGGGAGCTCGTGACCTGCGCGGCGAGGTCGCCGTTGCCGAGGCTGTCGGCGTACCCGTACTGGACAGTGCAGCCGTACACCCCGTTCGGCCCCAGCCTCCTGACGAGGATCCTCTCCCGCTCGTCCACCTTGGCCACCAACAGGTATCGCAGGGTGACGAAGACCGTGACCGCGTGCAGCGAGCTCATGTTCTTGATGTAGTGGCCGAGGATTGGAGTGAGCCCGTCCTGAATGTTGCTGTAGAAGAAGCAAAGCCCGGGGACCCTCTGCACCTCCGGCCTCGCAAGGAGCTCGGTGAGGCGCTCCACGGTCACCTTGTTCGCCATCTCGTACTCCATCTTCCGTTGCCTGCCGTAATACCAGCCGAACATGACCAGTGCCAGGATGATGGACACTGCAAAGGGGAGCCACCCGCCTTCAGGGATCTTGGTGAAGACTGCACTGACATAAGATCCTTCCATGATGAAGAAAGGCACGAAGTAAAGCGCCACAAGAACAGGTGGTGTTCTCCATATAATGATCATCACCAGGGTGAGCATGATTGTGGTTATGAGCATGACCATGATGACCACAACACCTGCAGTAACAGTCATGCATCAGTTCTACAGGAACAAATTAGTTGCGTATCAGCAGATGCAGCATTTTGCAGAATCCACTTACCGAATGCGTTCCCGATCGCATTTCCAGCACCAAAGCCTAGTATGACACTGACGCATAGTACCATGAGGATGTAATTGGTTTCTGGGGAGTAAACCTCCCCTTCTTTATGCTGAGACGTGTGCACCACCTTGACGCGTGGGAAGTAGTCCAGGACAACGGATTGCTTGATGACTGAAAATGTTGCAGATATTAAGGATTGGCTTGCGACGATTGCTGCCAGCGTTGCGATGATGAACATGGGCCAGTAAACAGGGCGAGGGACAAATTTGTAGAATCCGTCACTGAAGTCGTTAACATTGTTGATGAGGTACGCTGTTTGCCCAGCATATGTGAGGATCAGAGAAGGATATATGCTAGACAGAAATGCTATCTGAAAAAACAAGACATAGCGTTTAACTGGCCATATCATGAACATTTCGCATGGAAAGGACCTCAAGGTTGCAATGTTGATGAAAAATAACCTGAATACTCTTCTTACTGAAGTGGCCAAGATCTGCAAACATAGCTTCAGCACCTGTATACATGAAGGATTCGTGGTTATGTTACTAATGCAGCATATTTGATGGATCAAAAACATGGTGGTGATAAAGTTGTTACCGGTGATGCATAGAACAGTTCCACCGAGCATGCGCCACCCTTCCTTTTTATTTCTCAGGAAGAAGCGAACAATATAATGAGGTGAGATGGCTTTGAAGATGCCGGGATAGTAATGAACAATGCTATACAAGCCGATAATTGGAGTGGTGAAAGTCCATGCTGCCATGATCGGTGAAAACAGAAAGCTCACTTTTGAGGTTCCATACTTTTGCAGTAAGAATAAGCCGATAAGGATCACAGCAGACAGAACTTCGACTACAGCTGTGATATTGAAAGGAAGGATCAGTTTATTAGCAATGCCTATATCAGAAGATTGTTGTAATTACTCCTTGGTTACGGCTGTCAAACCACTTACCGTTGCTGACAGAAGGAAATGGCCCTCTTAGCCCTTGAATTGCTGATAATACTGAAAAGAGGTAAAGAGTGAAGTGACAGTCTGACAGATATCACTGGGATCACAAAAATAGACTATCTTAAGGATAGGGACAAACCTGAAATAGCAGGAGTGAGTATGCCATCCCCAATGAGCATGCACATTCCCAGTATTGCCATGAACAGCAGTGCTCTTCTGGCTGTTATGCTTCGCTCAAAGAACTTCCCCAGCCAGCTAGGCCTTCCAGCTCTTGCAGACTGATTCTGAAGTAGAGGCTCTTCTTCCGAATAAACTTTTTTGGAAGGAAGTATGCCTATATCAGCATGCCTACACAACAGAGAGTACATGGCAAATGTACCTCCTACAGGAAAACAATGCTCTTATTAGTGTGTTATACAAAGTAATATTCGATCTGCTCATGTAAAGAAAAGTCTTCTCTAGAAACTACAGCCCCACCTATGTCAGGCCTTTCAGTTCAGTTCGTCAAATAAACTCACCGAGCAATAATAGATAGCAGAGATGAAAGTGCTCTAAGATAGATGTAAGGTCCAAAATATCAAAACTTTCAGAACTAAGTTTTGTTCCAACATGGCCACAAACTGAAAAAAGAAGAAAGGCAGCATGGGCACTGTATGTAGTTACCTTCACCATGATCGTCGGCATTAAGTGCTATGCCTACATACTTGACCACACCAATCAAAGTAAGAGTCCAAAACATTATGCTGTATAACCCCATGTAGTCATCTTTTGTAGGAGATGACAAGTTCATTGAGGGGTAAACGTAGAGGGGGGACGTGACGAGGCCACCAAACACAACGCCGAGAGTCTTGTAAGCAAGGGCTAGATCTTTGCGAAAATTGCCGACCTGCTCATAGTTGAGGGAAGACATTAGCATGTCAAGAGAGAATGAGAGATAACAATTAAGAGAAAATGAGAGATGCACATATTGCACTGCACCACAGCGATCATATAGAAGCAAGCAGCTATCTGAATGCGTAGCTAATAACTGGAGTCAACGTCAACCAAGCAGCATTGTTGCCCAAGTGGAAGGGTGTGGGGCTCATGATAATGATGAACAAGTTTGGTGTTACTATAGCAAATGTCCCATCGCGAAAAGATTTTGGATTTTGCTACTATAGCACTTTCGTTTGTTTGTGGCAAATATTGTCTAATCATGGACTAACTAAGATCAAAAGATTCGTCTCGTGATTTACAAGTAAACTGTGCAATTAGTTTTTATTTTTGTCTATATTTAATGCTTCATGCATGTGACAAAAAATTCGATGTGATAGGGAATCTTGAAAACATTTTTGTTTTTGGGGTGAACTAAAAGGCCTTAGTCAAGGCAACGCAAGCATGCAAGACTTTTCCTCAAGGCAAACGGAAGAAGGAAAAAAAAATCAGTGCCTGGAAACAGGCGCAGGTTTGTGCCCATGCAGATAAGGAAGAAGCAGTGTTCTCTCAGTTCAGAGGGCTCCGCGGACTGCGATTGGCGGATTGGCTGATTTGCTGCTGCGCTCGAACGGATCGGGCAAATTAAAGCGGCGCGGTGTTATCTGTTGCTTAAACAGATATCTTTTTTTTTTCAGAATTACAGCAACTCTGAACAATTGAGCCGAATGCGAGCACGAGGACTTGAACCTGGGTTAACAGATTTCACTACACTTCTAGCTATTGGAACACTTATTTTTCTTCAAGTAGAATATTTTATAACGGTGGAACTTTTTTAAAACAACCGTTTGGTCTAGCAGAAGAGAAAAATGTTTCACCAAGAGGAAAGAATATTCTAGCAGAAGAACAGAAATGTTCAGATGTCGATGATGTGGCTGATGCCAGTCGCATATGCGACGTTTGATACTAAGCGAGTGGCCGATGGATGCCTATCCAGTATCCAGGATTCACAGAGATTTTGAAGAGCTCTACGCCTGCAATGGTTGCCGTTAGAACTTAGAATGGATGGAATCAAATAGACCTTGGGTCAGCATACCAACGACGACTTGTGATGAAAGCGATAAGGAAATATTCAGTGCTTCTGATACTTTAGGCTCTATTTGGATGTCCTAACAAAAAATGAGAATGAGGCAGTAAAATGAAGATCTAAACACTTACAATTAGATTCTACAGTAGAATCCAACTATCTACCCAAGACTTACTATTTGGAGATTTCATTGTATAAAAGTAATAATAATCATTATGATAATGCGATGCAAACACCCTTCATTTTTTATCCAAAATTCAGATTCTACATTAACTATCTAGAATCTAGAATCTCACTATGAGAATCAAAACCAAGCATGCCCTTAGTCAAGTCCTTGATTAAAAGGTCTAGTTTCATATCGCATAAAAGACGTACTACCTCCGTCACAAAAAAAATATTATCCTCGCATCCTGAGAAGTCAAAGGTTCTTAATTTTGACTAAATATAATTTAAAAGTATTGATATTTATAATATATAATAAATGTTATTAGATCGATCATGAAATATATTTTCATAATAAACTTAATTGGAAACCTAATTGTATATAACATCTTATGTAAACTTAATCAAACTTAAATATCTTTTGATTTCTCAGGAAACGAGATTTATATTTTCTTTGAGGCTAGGGAGTAATACTGATGTTGAAAATTTTGGACAGGAAAGAAGGACGAATGCTGCGTGCATAATGAAATGGCCTCTGGTCAAGTCAACGATTAAAAGAAAAGGACTGACTTTTCATGAACAAATAATGGAGGCAGAAAATTAAGGAGGCAAAGGGTAAGTTGGATCCCTGCGCCGGAGATAGACAGTTATGGACCTGCACTCACTCACTGCAAGGTGACAAGGCTAATCGTTGTCAGCGATCACCGGCGCGGAACGCACGCACAACGGCACAAGAGCACGGGCTTTGGAAAGTGGTCCGCCTACCTAACAATCACGACCAGATCACTTCCTCGTGTACCTTGTTTAGTTCCGAAAAATTTTGAATTTTGGTAATGTAGTATTTTCGTTTTTATTTAATAAATATTATCTAATTATAGACTAATTAGACTTAAAAGATTTATCTCACGATTTATAGACAAACTGTGTAATTAGTTTTTGTTTTCGTCTATATCTAATGCTTCATGCATGTGTTTTAAATTCGATGTGACAAGGATCTTCAAAAGTTTTTGGTTATGCCATGTATCCCTAGAGTGCATGCGAGTCCACATCACCTGCAACTGAAAATTCCTATAACTGTAGTCATGTTCCACTGCACTACTGCTACAACTGATGAAACACTGGGCTTGTTTAGGCTTGTCCAGTTTGTAAAAATTTTTAGATTTCGCTGCTGTAGTACTTTCGTTTTTATTTTATAATTAGTGTCCAATCATAGACTAACTAGGTTCAAAAAATTCGTCTTACAAATTACAGATAAACTGCATAATTAATTATCTTTTTTATCTATATTAATTCTTTATGTATGTGCCTAAAAATTTAATGTAATGATGAATCTTGAAAAAATTTGGGAATTGAACAAGGTCTTAGTTTATCCAAAAACCAATTTTTTTTAAAGATTCCCCGTCACATCGAATGCAGAGTATTAAATATAGATGAAAATAAAAATTAATTATATAGTTTGCCTATAAATTGTGAGATGAAATCTTTTAAGCCTAATTACTCTATGATTGGATAATATTTGTCAAATAAAAACAAAAGTATTATAGTGTTAAAATACAAAAAAAAATTGAATCTAAACAAGGCCTAAGCAGGCAGTGCGTGTGAAAAAGGGTTTAATTTGTTTTCTTGTGACAAGAACGTATGAATGAAAGATGAGACTAAGGACTGCCCAAGCCAATAAGAGATGAGATCCCGAAGGAAAGCTCCAATTCGAAATTGAAAACCAAAGGAAATCTGGTACGTACAGTCTCATGGGAGGAGAGGTGTTTGTCGTGCGAAGCGAACTAACCTCCGCCTGCTCATATTCGGGCGGACCGCCGCCGCCGCCGCGGCCGGGGCCGGGGCCGGGCCAGCCGGCCTCGAGATCCAGGTGGCTCACCGTCGTCATGGGGAGCTCCGGGCGCCGCCGTCGGTGGAGTGGAGCGGAGCCGAGGAAAACGAAGGCGGCCGGCGGCCTGGTGCTGCTGCCGTCTGATGGCCGCACCCGCACGGGGCGAGGCTGATGAGGGTACTAGCCTTTATAGCGGCCGATGTCTGCGCCACGTGCCCGTGGTGAACTGAGACTGGGAGTCCTGAACGCTGGACAGATCCCGAGGAGGGAGGAAGCGGAGGCAGAGGTAGAGGAGATAGCCCGTGACCGGACCGCGCGTGTGAACAGGGACGGACATGGCTTTGGGCCCTGGCCCATGTTGTGTGGCGGGGTGTGGGCTGTGGGTGGGAGCCACGGGGCCCAGTAGCACTTATGGGCCGCGCGCCACCACGTTTCGGAGACAGTTACCGAGCTGCTTCCCTAGGTACTGGCATCCAGCCCATGGCCTCATGCTGCTCAACCCGCTGTCAAAAGCGATGCCCCATGCCCTCGTCAACTAAGGCCTTGATTAGTTCGAAAAGTGAAAAGTTTTCGGTACTATAACACTTTCGTTTATTTGTGACAAATATTATCCAATCATGGACTAACTAGGATTAAAAAATTCGTCTCGTGATTTACAGCTAAACTGTGTAATTAGTTTTTGTTTTCGTCTATATTTAATGTTTCATGCATGTGCCACAAGATTCGATGTGACGGGGAATCTTGAAAACTTTTTGGT
>Ga0182004_10003810_pt1 | contig 12050 bp, 7 predicted proteins | sample Sormic07211540_1_FD_120479 | JGI IMG/M metagenome (GOLD analysis project Ga0182004, IMG submission 120479) | Endophyte microbial communities from Sorghum bicolor roots, Mead, Nebraska, USA - 072115-40_1 MetaG | ecosystem: Host-associated > Plants > Roots > Unclassified | place: USA: Nebraska... | reverse complement strand
GGGGTGCACTCATCCTTGCTGGAGAAGAGCGCCGGTTGTGGAGTCTAGCAGGAGCTAAGGGTCTGTCCTCCTTGACAGCCCCTCTCCTTGGTGGTTAGCTTAGTGCTAGTCCTTTTGGTCGTTTCCTGTCTGTTTTGCGGGCGCGAGTGTAATCTCTAAGTGTGGGGTTTGTGTTTTGTGTGTGTTGTAGGGCTCTCTAGCCCTCTTATTTCTTCTTAATAGAATTAAGCGCAGCTCTCCTGCGTTTTCGAGAAAAAAAAAAACTATCTAGGACTAAGGCCTTGTTTACTTCCAAAAAATTTTGCAAAATATGAACAGTAGTGTTTTCGTTTGTATTTGATAAATATTATCCAATTATGGACTAACTAGACTCAAAAGATTCGTCTCGCAAATTACAGATAAACTATGTAATTAGTTATTTCTTTTATCCATATTTAGTGCTCCATGCATGTGCCGCAAGATTTGATGTGATGGAGAATGTGAAAAAAATTTCAAAATATTTTGGGAACTAAACAAGGCCTAATATAAATTGCAAATACAAAGATAATTAAACTTATAAAGATAACTAGGCCGAACTATCAGCCCGTCGGCCCTGGCAGCCTGTTGGCTGCCCATGGCATACATATGAACACTTACTTATAATCTTCATAGTGTAACAAGGTAGCATGTAGTCTATGCAAATGCAAAACTCCAACTGTCTTTTAAATAGCATCCAGCAAAATCTTAAGTTGACAAAATGCTGTAAAAAATACCATTAGAGCTGGACAAAGTGCGTGAAGAATAGTTCCCTCGACCACTCTTTCCACCTCGTCCCTGCATGGCAGGTCTCCACCGAGAATCAGATGGCTCTTTACTACCCTGTGGAAAATGATAAATTGAGTTGCAATCAATTTAAGAAATAAAGTACCTTTCAACCACAATATAGCCAATGTTTTCATTGATAGTTTCGTAATACCGAACCAAAACATTACTGAACCAAAGAAGGTTACATTACATCATCCATGTTTATGTGTTCCTTGATGAAATAGCACTAGCAGTAAGCTAATATGCACCTTGATGATTATTTAGAAGGGGATTGCTGCAAGGTCAAAAAAAGCATTAAGCGCTAAGCGAGCGGTGAACCGTCGCTTAGAGCTTATGTGTGCTTAAGCATATCTAAGTGTAACTTACATTTTGTACTGTAGCAATCAAGACACGGTCTCACGAAGGTTAGAGTAAAAAAAGGAAAAAAGAAAAAGAAAAACCAGAAAAAAGGGCAATGAAAAGAGAAGAGGTTGGCCCAGCCCACTAGGCAGCCCATGAGTGACCTCCTGTATACACATCCCTCTCAGGTCATTCCTTCTCCTGTATGGCCATATACACATCCCTCCATGCACGCCACCTGGGACTGGCTCCTCTGCTTCTCTCACACGGTGCAGCACCGCTGCATCTCCCTCAGCAGGTGCAGCGCCACTACATCTGCCTCCCTCAAGCAGGTGCAGCGCCGCCACATCTCCCTCCCTCACAATGCTCTCGCTAACCTTCCGTTCCTTTCCAACCTCTTGCTACTGCTCCCTTAGATCGATCTCTGGCATGGCACCTTCTAGATCAGCCATGGCCGCCGCAGATGACCCAGGCGGTGCCGGATTTGGTGGAGGGTGAGAGAGGACTGGCAGCTTCCGTGCACGTCTGCACCCGCCGAAGCACCGGTAACGCTTAGGGAGCTCATAAGGCCCGAAGCAAAGTGGCGAGCTCCTTTGTAGCGCTTCAGAGTGATTAAGCGGCCGCTTAATACCGCTTTTCAGAATCTTGGATTGCTGTGAAATTCATGCTGAAGCCTACTCTAAATCGGTACTGCCCAGGGCCTCCATTCACATGTTCTCAACATTATCTAACTTACTGTTTCAGATTGTCTACCAATTTTTCAAATGAGTAATCAGAATAACTACAGTCACAGTGTTGTAAAAGTCAAATATGAGAAAATTAGTGCAATGTGCTGATGTGATTTATATGCTTCAGAATATATTTCCTACTGAAAAAATTGAAACATAAGGTCAGACATTAACAGTTATGTAATACGTAATACTATTTAATCCTGAGTGTTGTTTTCAGTAATACTTTAGCGATTCACCCTTCAAACACATTATATTTTGAAATTGAATACAGCACCCGCCATTCAAACAGGTACATTTCAAGTTGATGTGTTATGCTTATTTCTCAAACTGTTGGGCAAAAGCAGTTGCCTAAAGTTAGCAACATGTTCCAAATCAGGCCAGCAATATTCCGTTCTCCATTATAGATCAGGAAAGAAAATGGCCTATACCAAATTATCTGAATGTGGCCCAACCAAATAATGAAAAATCATAATACATATGCAATACCAAAGAAAGCCCATGTGAGTATGTGACCTCAAAATAAAATGATGCAATCACAAACAAATTACACGGATTTTTGGAGATTATAAGAATAATACATATGCAGTCCCAAAGAATGATAGACCAATTGTCATTATTAAACCAAGCCTCAAGCAATAAAGTAATTCATTCTGAATAACATTATTAGCTCCAATTACTTGCCCATAAATCGTGACTAGTGATGAATATACTTTGAAAGAGACAAGAACAGGGATAGGTGGAAAGATCACCCTACCTCCTTTTTCTTGTCACGCTTCCTTTTCACCTCATGAAAGGTATCTGAAATTTAAATTGAAAAAGCAATTCTAAGTTGAGTCACTGAGGTTACAATACATGAATAATCACATAAACACATGCAGAGACAAAACAAAGCATAAAACAAAGTACAAGGATACTAACGTGGACGTAGACCAGTATTGTCTCCCATAGCAACTATTTCCACTTGCATTAATATACTAGTGAAAACATATAGCAATTGAAAACCAAGCATATGTTCAAATGTCCATCGGAACCATTTGTAGACTACTTGATTAAAAAATCTGGACTCAAGTACTTCGCGTGCACATTATGCAACGATGATGCAAGGGAACGAAAAAGTGATATCAACAAAGTTAATGTTAATTTTTTGTGTAGACTAAGGAGCCTACTAATTTTAATGCCATACTATAAGTATAATTATCGTAAGAGTTTATTTCTTGTTTGCGCATCCGAAAGGCAGCAGACAAGAAGTGATTTATAAGAAATAAAGGCAAACAAAGCCTTCAATATCTCTTAGGAACTGCATTGTACAAGGCCATACAAGGGAAACAAAACCATTTTTTTTCTCAACTCCCACCACTTTTAGAGGTATTTGTTTGAGGAACCACCCCACCCTAGATAAAATGGTGCACCATGTGTCAATCCATGAGATTTGGTTGAATTACTCCATGTTTCATGCTTATACTAAGTGTTTTCTTCTGAGGAATGTGGTGATGATGCAATAACCAAATCCATTGCACAAACCATGCTAAAATGTAAGGAGTAAGAAGATGATGGACTATCCCATCTCTTAAACTAATGACCCCTTCAGTTTATCAGATCATTAGAGGTAAAGAAGGGTAAGAAAATACAAACTTCAAGTTTCATAATAGCAATGGATGAAAAATGGCAACAGACAGACAGATTGTCTATCCTCAAACAAAAAAATTGGATTTGACGCCTTGTACCACTGGATGGCGCCATTTAGGCAGACAGTGAGAGAATATTATCATCATTAGACATATCGAAACACCAAGCTAAACCATAAGAAAAAATAACAAATAGCATGAATTTCCACAAGACTTTAAATATCAGAATACTAATTGCTTCGCTGGAAATAGTAGCATTGACCTCGATAATTTTAAACCTTTATTAAATATATCAGAAGCTAAAGTGCTAATAAAGACAGTGCAAAAAAGGGAGATTGTATTAGATAAATGACACTGTTAAATTCCGACATAACTATGCAATGTTTCTTCAAGGAGAAATGCCGATGTAAAGTTTCCTCGTGAAAAAATGCTACTTGATTGGCATTTTCCATTTTCCATCATGAATACAGAACAGCACACGTAAAATGGTGCACAGATGCTTCCCTCAAGCAGCCAAGCTGAATTTCCAAAACCCTAAAATGCCAACCCATACAGTCACGCAACCCTGTCCGTACCCTCCCACGAACTGAACCAAGGAAAGCCTAGAGCGAATCGAAAAGCACCCGCGGACTTAACCTTGCACGCCCAACGCCCATCTCGCGCCAGCCGCATGGACCAGGAAATTGGATCAAACGACGAAATCTAGATGGGCGGGGCATGGGATGGGCAGGAGAGACAGCGAACCTTCGAGGAGGAGCCTCTGAGCGGTCTCGTTGGGATCCATGTTGCACTCGCGGAGCATGGCGTAGACCTCCTCGTCTGTGTGGCCGCCAGCGATCTCCTTGATGTCCGCGACCGTTCGCCGCGCCCCTGCCGGGATTGAAACCCTACCGCCCGCAGCCATCTCCCTCTACGTCGCTGCCGCCGCCTCGCCCGCCGCTTCGGAGAATCCTCTCCCTTGCTTCCGCGTACCTTCACGCGCGCGGGCGTGCGTGTCGCGTGCGAGAGCAAGGGAGATTCGCGAGGAAACGGGCGAGGGCAAGGGAACGAGGGGTGCTGTGCTGTGTAGGGACTGGGGAGGAGAGAGAAGAGCAGTGTGGTGGGCCTTTTTTTTTTTGCGACTGCAGTGTGGTGGGGTTGGGGTTTGATTAGAACGACGGGAAGCCTGTTTGGTTCAAATTTTAGCTTGCTAAACTTTAATTATTTTAGTAGCTAAAGTTCCAAACACATTGACTAAAAGGAGCTAAAATAGTTTAGTTCCATTAGTCACCTAGGAGTAGCTAAAATAATTTTAGTTAGCTAAAATTTAGCAAGGGGAACCAAACAGGCTCTAACATTTCATTTCACCAAACAAAAAATTTAGGGAGACGTTATATTTTAGGTCCCTGAAATCTAATATTTTTCAGGCAACGCCAGATGTGCATCCAATGGCTAGGCTTGCTTCTGTCACCCCCACACCAATAACGGATCCGCAAATGAAGCCATGAACCCACCCCAGCCACTTATCAGGCCCAACAAAACCTTAACAGGCACATGAACCAAAATCCGCTAACTGAAGTTGTTATCCATTTCTCTACAACTAAAACGTTTGAACTCCTATCGTCCACAGTGCGTGCGATGGGGCTTGCTTGCTCTCCACGTGTACGATCCCCACGTGGTGGACCTAGATACCCGCGCGCATGGTCACTATCTCGCTTCCCCAAGCGCATGCCTGCACGTTCCCCCGCGTGTGGACCAATGCTCCCTCATCCCTTTCCCGTCCGCTCCTAATGAGGACATGGCCGCCATACATATGAATGCTTAGAGAATTACATGGAGGCCAAGTGGATCAGTAAGAGCATCTAAATGGAGAAGGAGGCCTAAAGCTTACACGATTTGAGTCACCAAGGTGTCCTTGTCAAAAAGAAAAGAGTCACCAAGGTGGAGGCCTAAATAATGGAGATGGGGTTTTTGTTCTTCCGTCAGGTTCAACATAAACAACGATTTGTTCGGAGAGCAACACATTGATTCGGCTTCAGATCACAAAGACCCAAACCCTGCAACCTTAGCACCACGTCTCCTCAGGTTATCGACCGGCGTTGCATGGTCAACCTCGCCATGAAGGCTAATCCTTGCTTGTGAAACAAAGAACACAAGTAAGAACAAGAAAGAATGCAACCGAATTTACAAATGAATAACTAATCTCACAAAGTTGAGGTCTCACAAACCGAAGACAACGAAACTGTTGTAAACAAAATAATCTAAGCAAAACTCAGACCCTAACAAGGGCGGCAGCTACTGATTATAAGGTGTTGGGGTCGTCACTCTCCCTGGACGTGCCCCCTAATAGGCTTAATGACGATACACAGCCCAACGAACCAAAAACAGTGACACAGCACCCTTTAAGATTCTGGACACTAACTTGTTTTAACGATTCCCGTTGACTTCGGATGAATTTTGACATGAAACCAAATCCATTAGTTAGGTTATCAAATTACCTTTCCATCTATATGTGTATCATCAAAAATGAAGCCTAGATGTGTCATAGACGTCCATTTTACTACAGACTACTCCTAGATTCCAAGGTGGACTCGAACTTGATTTAGGCCTCCACCTTGGTGACTCAAACCGTATAAGCTTTAAGCCTTCTTCTCCATTGGATGTCCTTGCTAATCCACTTGTGCTCCATGTAATTCTCTAAGCATAGTCATATGTATGGCGGCCATGTCCTCATCAGCTCCTCTTCCTCCCGTCGGCTCATCGCATAGGAACAGCGCCACCGCCTCCTCACTCCCTGCTACACACAGCAGCCCAACAGAGCGTTGTGGGATTCACCTCAATGGAGGATCTGGTTTTTCCTCGCCGCCCTATCATGAGCCAGCCACTGTTGACGGTAGTTAAGTGCTAATTTTTAACCGTCAACTTTAACAAAAAAATGTGTTGCTGTAAAAATTGGTTTCTCACACCAACAATCTTAGGGGCTCTCAGAGGGAGTGGAGCTAGAGTCCTAGATCTTCTGAGCCACAAACACACGAGCTTGGTGAACTGATTCTAGGGCGTGCCAGTCAATTTGACCTGAAAATTGACAAGGTAGAAATCCAAATGTCAAATTATGGAACCTGTCGGTTATTTCCGAGATATATGGCCTTAAGAAGCTGTTGAATGAAGAAATTTAACTAGAAAGTCAACTCCTTAAAACGATGCAAAAAGATAAGCATTATCGATTGTATTGAGCAATTGCATTTTATGGGTATAAATTACCAAATCAGTTATTTAGCCGATACACTATGTATAATGATAAAAGATAGCTCATATGCATTATCCTTTTATCCATTAAATAAAATAAACAATAATTTACTAAAACTGGTCTAATGGTCTGTGGTTTCAGCAAATTACTTTCGTAATTTTTTTTATAATTTATATTTACCTGGTCTAACGGCCAGCAGGCTTCAATAAATCCAACACAGATTACTAGTTCATTTAATGCATATAGATCCATGCACGTGCGCTATTCGTTAAACTTAACTGGATCGGCTATTTTAGCCAATACAGGGTCCATGAGGCACGAACAAGATCTATCTATATTGTTATAATCGGATTTAGTTATTAAAACCAAATTAATCATAACAAAATAAATATCTCGAATGCACAACATGTAACGATCAAGATCAACAAGTTAGCTATCTTATAACCACTTAATAATTGTTATTTATTAAGGTTTAAGATAAGCGTTTAGATTTGAAGCTTAAGCCAACTCATTAATTCTTGATCGGGCAGAATATTATGATAAATAAAGCATTAAGCTTTGAACAATATTGATAACTTGATGAATCTATTAAATTGCCAATTTAATAGAAACCATAATTCATAAGAGATTGAGCAATGCAACCTTACAAATATAGTTCAAATTGATAACTAGTTCATACTCAAGCTTGACATGAGGTCGAATGATGCAGCCATAACAAACTAAACATAAACCATGACAATACTTATAAGCAAACCGAAGGTCGAATTCAACCGATGTAGCTCGATTTATTGAAGATCTCATCGAGATCTACTTCTACTCATACTCCTAAGGTTGGTGGCCGGAGTCAAAAGAGTTATATTATGATTGTGTATCTTGTAAGGATCGGGTTCCTAATATTTATAGTCTAGAGTCGTAGTCTCATGTCCTACTACGACTCTTTCCTCAAAAAGGTAACCTGGACTCTAACTTTTCCTTTCTAATTGAACCTGACACGTCTTCTTTCATCTTACCTCGTTCGACACCCTTCTGATTGACTAATTTTGTTACGCTTCTAATTTAGTCAATCCACTCATCCAGCTGTCTCTCCTTCTAAAAAGCAGGACCACTGGTAGTTTCCTGGCTCACCAAAATTTGGGATTAACACATGCCCTCTATTTTGGGATAAAACTACCAAAATTGCCACTCAAAACCGATACAGACATATTGATTACTCTGTTTCCTCCTCTATCTTCTTCGTTCATCGGCCTTAAAAGCTAGGGTTTCCCTCCAAACATCTTCAATCGAAAATTCAAAACCCGCACAATCCACCGAGTGTCTACACAATTAAACCCCAACACACCAAATCCTTACAACTCGGTGATTCTTGCTCTGATGGCGTCCATCGACAATATCCCAGCAGTACGCTTTCTTCTTTTGTTTCTCTGAATTCTCCTGCTCTGTCATCTCTTTCTCAATTTTTGATTTCCTTGTCTCTAGAATCTCCAAAACTAAGTCTTCATCCCACTTGAGGACAATGTACACAAGAATTTCCTAGGCCTGATGGGTGATCCAGATCCTAGTAGGGTTATTGTTGCCGAGACTAACAAAGTTCCTTTCAAGGAGTCCAACATGCACCCAGGCCTTTGGGACAAAAGAACTTCTTTAAGGAACTAGCCCTCAATCATTCCAGGCTAGAGGAACTGGCTAATCAAGGCAGCAGCCAAGAAGAGAGTAGACTGGACAACTAGAAATTTAGACCAATGCATCTCCTTATCCCTCTCTGGTATCAGAAAGAATGAACTGATGCTCAAAGCTGCCTGCTTCTTTTGCTCCAATACTTACAATGCTTTTCTCTTCAGGCAAGGCCCAATGTCTCCAACATTAGCCGATGTTCACATGCTGACAGGCCTTAACATCATAGGACACATCAACCCTTTCAGTCTGCTGGTGAAACCCACTGCTAAACTAGATAGCACAAAGACCAGAGGTTGGTTTCAATACATCATCAATCACAAGGCTGATGGCAAATCTGTATTTGATAGAGAGCACATGGCTTTTCTAAACATGTGGCTTGACAAATATGTCTTTTGTGGTCAAGCCTATTCTCCAACTTCCAATTATCTGACTTTGGTAGAAAAGATAGCAGGTAATTCTGAAATCCCACTCGGCAAGATTCTTCTTGGAGCTTTATACAATCTACTGAACAAAGTTTCTCAGCATTTGATGGAGAATGAAACTGTTCCAACAATTACAGGCCCCTGGTGGGTGCTGCAGCTATGGTTCAACTCACATTTGCACAAGTTAGTGACTCCAGAGCTGATCAACCTGTCTTTCTCTTCCTTGGAATATCCAGAAGAACAAGAGGAACATCTTCCCAAAAGCCAGAAATTTCGCCGATGTATGTCCTTTGGCGAGGCAACATCGGTAATAACCATTGATGCATCGATTACTGACTTCTTCAAGCTTTTCTACAAAGACTTTCCAGAAGCAACTCTGGAATGGTTTGTATATTCAGACATTCTAGAATTTGAACTCCCAGCTTCATTCAGATTCCAGAATATTTATAGCTATGCTGAGGAATTCAAAATCTTGAGTCATCTGGTAAGGCCAAGTCTTCTACCTACTGAGATCAGGCATGGCAGAGAAAAACCCCTAACTTCTTATGAGTTCTACTGTCCTTCAATAGTATCTAGACAGATGGGTTTTGACCAATTGCCCTGTTGACATTTACTACCGTCATCACTAAAAATAGAGATTAACCCTACCCCTAGCAACAACACCAGAAATGCATGGTATATCATTAACTTGTCAAATAGCAACAAACCACTCTAGCATTCCTAAGCACGAAGTAGGTTGTCATCCCTAATTACATTGCTAGGAATTTAATATAGATTCATATGTTCTACTGCAACTAAAAGAGAATAAAATATATGAATATAATTATAAACTAAATGGGTTCTGCAAGTGGATAGATAATTATACCGTTGTAGCATTTTACCTAGGGAAGTATCCAGGTTGTCGATTTATATTTATACCACTGGGAAGGCTAAGTGTTAAACCATAATCTATTATATTGATAAGAAACTATATAGGATGAATAAATGATATTACCCAAGTCGTATAATCTACTCATAACAGAGGTCACAAGATAAATATAGATAAATAATAATGATAGCATAATCATCAAGTATCATAATTAAAAATAATCATCAAAGTATCTACTAGTCATAATAACAGTTAGCTAATGGATAAACTAGGGAGTTGAATCTAAGGTAATTCTATAACTACACCAATGAATAACTCTAATTAGTGCAATTACATCTAGAAATCATCGTTAAGTCAACCCTATATCATAATTACATGTAAAGAGGCATCAACTAATGAGGGTTTTAAGACACAAGGGTCACCTCCTTCACGACCACGCCCATGCTTGCCCTATGTACGGGGGTGGACTACAGAGGAACCAACGCAGCTATCACCTACGCGGACTACTACACGGCCCGGCACATCAGGGTGTACTCATAGACAAACAAGATATCTAGACACCACGTCTACATATTGTCTATCATCTACCCAATGATCGATTAGGTAAACGCTATATATGAGCAATTACATGAATTCAATAAGATCAAGCCAACTATCCTAGACATATAATCAAAGTATACAATGACTAATGCAATTAAGAATATATGAATCTATTAAGATTAAAGTCTCCCTAATATACAATTGAATATTATAAAGTAAGAACTAGATCTATTAACGAACCCTTGCACTCCAGACCGACGCCAGGGGCTCCAGATCCCGATGAAAAACTAGATCTCCTCTACTTCTGATCTAACTAACTAGAACTATAAACTAGAAGGCTCTTGATGAACTTGAAGGCGCTTGATGCTTGATGGCTTGAGGCCTTGATGAATAAGGAAGTGGCTCTCTCCAGGCGGGTCTACCCATGTATTTATAGTCTGGTGGGATGCGCGTGCGTCGTAGGATCAAACCGACTTAACCAAGGGCCCAGATGACTCCTCAAAGGCGGTGGAGGAAGCTTCTAGAAGAGGGGGCTGAAACCCTAAAGGGGGGCGTCGATCGGCGCTAGGGTGGGGCCGGCCAGCCCCACTTGGCAGCCGCTAGGCCCCCTATTGCTTCGGGTGGTTTCTTAATCCTTCTTGAGTCTTCTTGCGACATTTCCCATGGCGAATACGTTTATTGTTTATTTTGCACTAGAGTCTGTCTTTTTCAGCTTTCCTGAAATTCACTATAGAAAATACAGAATATATAAAACTCATGGAAATTATTAGTTTAAACCCTATACTAGTGTGTATTCATGTTCTCCTTCAGGTTTAAAGTTATAATAAAAGTTGACATAATCGACCATCAACAATTCCCCTAAGCTTAGCTTTTGCCAGTCCCTTAGCAAACCGAGCCTAAGCAGTATATGACAAGAGTTGCTATAATGTTTTCATTTCTTCCAAGTACACATGCTCCCAAACAAAGATTTTCCTCCGAATTAGTTAATAACTGCTCTAATTTTCAAACTTACCTGTTTTACCTTTAACCATGGGGCTTTACAGCTTTTGCATGCATCTTGAGCAATCAGAAGGCAGAACAATCAGGTCAAGCACTATGTTTCAAATTCTTTGGAGAACCGTTAGTCCAGAGTTTTTTTATAAGTTTTCAGAATAAAACTCAGAGCTTAGTTGTATGACACCCTCAAATCTCTCAATGTATGTGGTATTTATGGTTCTCTCTTGAGGCATTAATGATGTTATACCTCTTACAGCTAAAGGTATACGGTAGAGCTTATAGGAGTGCTAATAACAAGGATAAGCATACTTGCAATGCATGTATTGTAAAGTCAACTAATGGATCCATAGAGAATCGAGGCATACAATCAAACCAAGATGTGCATGTGTATGGAATATGGTGGATAGGTGTATTTATGGTATTTGTGGCTAATTTCTATTTCTTTGGGAATAGCTCTCTGTTGAAACTTTTCAGGAAAGACATGGACTATCTCTCTCTCTCTTTTTAATAGAGAGTCGGGCATCTAGTACCCATTGTTTTAATTATTGGGACACTTGTCCATCTTTTACTCCCTTTTCTTCTCTTATATTTTTGCATAGCCACATGTATCCTTTAAATACAATAAATGATCAGAGTCGTAATAGCAAGAACTTGGAACATTAAAGATAAGGGTTATCCTATAGGGTGATTGTTGGTGTTTACTGTTGACACTTGCTAATACCACTTGAATACTAGGTTGTCATCCCTAGCATGGCACTAGAGTGTACTATGGTATTTATACGCACACAGATAAATCCGCAAGCGCACGGATACCGTTGTAGCTTT
>Ga0182004_10003809_pt1 | contig 12051 bp, 9 predicted proteins | sample Sormic07211540_1_FD_120479 | JGI IMG/M metagenome (GOLD analysis project Ga0182004, IMG submission 120479) | Endophyte microbial communities from Sorghum bicolor roots, Mead, Nebraska, USA - 072115-40_1 MetaG | ecosystem: Host-associated > Plants > Roots > Unclassified | place: USA: Nebraska... | reverse complement strand
TGCTATAGATAATTCGATATCAATTCCTATTCTAACCGACTAGAATCCTGCTTGATCTCCACGCCTTGTTTCCTTGCGCGAAACTCCGAGCTGTCGGATCAAGCCTTGAACTCGTCTCGTAGTAGGCCAAGCTTCCTGGCTGAAGTCTTAGTCGTAAGGGTATAGGGGTTTATACCCCCACAAACACCAAAACTCATGGAATTCTGTCAGATAAAACCCTAAGTCTGGGTGTTGGTTGCATTTGGATCCTTTTATTTTTTTTATTTGATGATTAAGTTTGGTACTTAAGGACCGTCAACACTTAGGAGGTGTTGGGAGTGCAGGCCCAAAAACCTCTCTTATATAAAGCGAGTGTAACTCTGCCTTAATTGTGGCTTCCCACCAATTTGAGTGCTTCTGGCACTTTGTCATGGACTTTGGTTTGGATCCAGATCCATTGAGCCAACATTTTTTGAGGCAAAATATATGTCTACAATAGTGGTCTTTCTATAATATGACTCTCCTGATTCCACATAATTAGTGGTGATCTCCTCATGATCATCTTCCCACTCATCGTGATTTCCCATAACGATTGAGTTGGGGCGTTCCGATCTTCCAATGCGGTAATGCGTGTAATGCATTGAGATTTCATCTTCTGGATGGTGTCCTTCAAGGACCTCCACAACTTTAGGTTGACTTGCCACTTCAAGGGCATTCTCGACTTCAAGTCGAGCTTTTTCAAATGATTCCTTAAATGATGCGAGTGGCTCAAGACCTTGTTTACGCAAACGTCTTCGTGGAACCTTGTCTGAGCACCTAGAGGTCTCCCCCTCAACCTAGGATCAGGTGGAGACAATAGAGTCAGTAGCCTTCAGAGATACCCGAACTCTCTCTGGTGCATTTACTATAGGTAAATGCGACCTTGTCATTTGTCTAATCAGTGAAGGCATTTGGCAGCTCATTTGCACTAATTTGCAAATGCACAATTCTTTGAACTTCTAGTCTAGATTGACTAGTGTGTGGGTTGAAGGAATACCTTCATTCCTTTTCATGCAATTTCCTGGCATTCTTCCGGATGCCTAACTCCCCCTAATGCTGGGAAATGCAATCAGCGTGCCGAGCCTCATGAAGATCCCCAGTCATAGGCTCATACATCCCAACTTCTTGTGGGATTTCTTTGGTGTACGCTGATATGGCGATACTAGCACATATATCACACAACTTAATATACGCAGATGGGAAATACTTTCTTTCTCACACACTAGCCATATGGGGGATGTGCAGTTGACTTGAGTTGGATACATCTTGCAGTATGCAATGCTGCATGGCTCCAACTGTTGGTTGGTAGCCTCCGATTTTGCAGCAAAGGTCATGCAATTCACATAATCCACTTGATCCTTTTGATCAAGGATTCAACTAGGCCATTTTTGTGCCTCATCACTAATCTTCAGGAGGGATGGCCTAGTGATCAACCTTCCCTTTCCACATGCAATGCAAATAAAATCTTCAGGATTAGGGAAGTCTTTATGGTCAACAGAATTGATGATTTTCTCATCATATCTAACCCAGGATGATCCAATTGGTCATGCCATATTTTTATTCTTCTAAAATAATATGGCTTTCATCGCAACATATCTCTTAGTGGGATTATGTACATGCAGTATGAGCCCGATGAAGGGAATACATCCACCACATACTTTGAATACTTATGGGAGAACTAGTGCGGCACTTCTGGTGCCCTTGATATGAGCATTGCTTCAGATAATGGTCATAATATTTCCATTTTCCAAGTTAATGTTTGGAAATATCAAGTTTCCCTTAACATTATATTGGTGGTGTCACTGTCTATAGGATAGGTTTCCGCTTCAATCATATGGGCTCCCACGAGGTGTGAGACTTTAGGGATTTGACATATGTTCAAAAGTCAGAAACCAACATTCAAAACTTATTGAAAATGCTCTACAGGAGCATGCATGGCCACCACTCAACACACTATAAATGCTCTTCAGGAGCATGAATGGCCAAACTCAATTGGTGTACGTGGACATTGCATTACGACTAACATGATATCTCAGGGATTAGCAGGTCCCTAGATATATCAAAGAAATCAGGAGAAGGTCATCCCCACTCACATCCACTTGGATGTCTTCACCATCTCTTTACACGGTGACAAATGTGTCTTCCGCAATTCTGAGCTTCATGCTCAGTGGTGAGGTAGGATTTATTTTTACTCTCCTTATTCTTGCTTCTGGAAGAACTTTGGTAGAGGTCAACTAGGTGTTTTGGGCATGACAATTGTGGGACCAATGTCTCATGCCTCCACATCTAGGACAGTGCTTCCGCTGCCTAGATATTTAACCTCTGACCTTCTCGGATCCCCCTTTTCCCCCTGGGATGACACCTCTTTTCCTTCCATTTTCCCTTTCCACGGCCGTCTTTGTGGTTGCTAGAATTCCCAGCAAAGCTAAGAGCATCTCCAACAGTTTGACATTTTTTCTTTTGGAGTTTGCCAACTCTAAAAAGCAAATGGGAAGGAGAAAAACAAGACATCTCCAAGAGTTTTACAAATCTGACTTGCCATTTACCAAAATGTGGTCCCAACTGCCGAAAGTTTTCAGCACGCGCGCAGTCTCGGTCCGTTCGCGGACTTTCTTTGCGCATTCAGGAAGTCCGCCGCCACTCACGTTGAGGAGGTCCACCGCCAGATGCTTCGTCCCGTGGCTTGGTAGCTACTCCCTAGAGATCGGCAAGTCCACGGTCGGTCGCTGGAAGAAGTGGCTGGAGATCGGCAAGCAGTGCAAGTTCTCCTAGAGATCAGCAAATAGTCCACGATCGCTGATCCATCTTGTTGCTATCATGATTGGTGTTTTCCGATCGCGCGTGGGAGTCACGGTCGTGTGCGGGCGGCAGATCGGTGTTTGCCAAGTCACGGACGGACTTGCATAAATGCAAAGCCTCCCCTGGAATTTGTCAAGTTTCCAAAAATACAAAACCAATATGCAAAACTATTGGTGAGGTGTTTTGTGAATTTTGGCAAAAATCAAGAATGCAAAAGCAATATGCAAAACTGTTGGAGATGCTCTAACACGTGCCTCGGGCACAGTTGCCATGTAGAATGATCGTTCGTGAGAACCTCATTCTATTCCTTTTGCAACCAATAGTGTCATTATCAGCCCATAGTACTTCGGGTACTTGTGTATTGCTGATGTAGTACTACGTTGCCGGGATGGAGGGTAGAAAGAGTTTTCTCGATCATATCCGCGTTGGTGAACTTCTGGCCACATAAACGCAGTCTAGGCACATTCCTGTATAAAGTAGAGCCGTACGCTGCTACAGATGTACAGTCTTTCAAATGTAATGTGATCCAGTTATAATCGACTCTTGCTGGTTGAAGCGGCCCTTCAGGGACTGCTATGAAACCATTGGATTGTCCTTATTTATATATTCAGACTTCAGGCCTGAGTGTAAACGGTATTGCAAAAAGTGCAATGTCTCTGCTTTATCAAGTTTTTGTGCTCATCATTGTTAGCTTCAGGCTAAACAATGGTATGATCGAGGCACCTACCGTCGAGTTTAATCTCAACGACAATATCCCAAATGAGGTAACTACTGCCATTCACGGCTAGCTTAGCGAATCCCTATTTTCACAATGTCCGACCAATAATCAGTGAATGTTGGCTACGCGTAATCTTTAGGATTACAGTCATGTGTAATCTCCAAGATCACACATTCTTATATAGTCTTCAGGACTATATTCCCTAAATATCTCATGCATATAATCTTCAGGATTATATGCGGTTCTCATAAATACAAGCTTGCATAAATATACGGAAATTAAATAATTGTAGAAAAGTAAATTACAGTAAATAAATATAACTTGCAGTAATGTAAAAACTTACAATAAAAATAAAAAGTCATGCCATGTAAGGACTTCAGGTCTTAACAATTGTACGGGCTTCTGGCCACGTAGTGGTATGACATGGTGAACTGCAGGTTCACTATTTATTGTTTTTGGTCTCCAGATCATATGTGTGTGCCTTTTTGGCAGTGTTAATGGACCGAATGTTTTGTGAGCATAAGGCTTCAGGTCTTTGTCTAGCGGCTTCAGGCCGTCTAGATATGTGGTCTACTGCACATAGATAAAAATGCCCTTGATTGTAATCGTCAAGATTACAATTTGGTGTAATCTTCAGGATTACACTTTCATTTTTCACATGTAATCTTCTGGATTACTTTCTGACTAAGACTGAAATGAAGTAAGTAGATACATAGAATTTGCAGTAAGTAATTGTGGTAAATAACATTAATAACAAAAGAAATACGGTGAACTTCGGGCCACACGTGTTGCACGGACTTCGGGCCATCCATCATGCAAAATGACTTCAGGTCACTCGCATGTTCACATAGCTACGTGCTGGCTTGGTTTAAGTGGGGCTTGCGTAACTGAAGGCAAGCATTCATCAGCCACCAGCCGGAGCAGCGAGCTATATAGATTTCCAAACGGGCCGCAGCAAGGCATGGGCACGAGCACGGCGAGGCACGACACGATGTGGCACGGCGGCCCACCATGCCGTGCTAGGTAGTGTCGCTGTGCCCAACCATCAGCCCAGTCATGGCCCTATGGGGACTCAGCCGTGCTGGGCCCAAGGGCACGTCGGTCCACCGTGCCACCCTGTGCCACATCAAAGTTGCACCACGCGTCGTTGAGGAGCTAAGCTGCTCGTCGTGCCGTCGTCGTCGCCGTCATCATTGTCGCAGCAGACTGAGGCGCGCACCCGCACTGCCTCCACAGAGCGCACGTCACACAAGGCCTGGCCAGTGGCCACCTACCGCCTCCGCTGCGAGCTCCTGCGCATGGTGACGCGCCACACCGCCGTGCCGTTGGCCTTGCCGCTGCCGCCGTCATGGGGACACGCGCACCCCTAGCTTTGCAAGCGCAACTTGGCCGTGGGAGAGAGTGGAGTGGGGTAGAGGAAGGAGTGGTGAGCGGCGGCGCATGCAGTGGCCAAGGAAGGAGTGGTGAGCGGCGGCGCATGCAGTGGCCCAGGAAGGAGCGGCACATGCGGCGGCCTGGTGCTTGCGGTGTGAGAAAATGAGAAGTAGGGAAGATAAGTTAGGGTTTTCTGTGGGGAGATGCTTATATATTGATATCCAACGGTTGTGGTTCATCATTGCTCATCCAACGGTGGAGATTAGCGGGCCGCATCGTGCCAACCCTTTTTCCGTGTCGTGCCGCGTGCCGGCCCATGGGCCGAATGCCAGGCCCAGGCACGGGCACAGGGGCGGGCCGTGCCAGGCACGGGCACGGGGTATGCGTGCCTGGCCCTGCCTGGGCCGTGCTTTTCCGGGCCGTGCCCGTTTCGGCCCAGCGGGCCTAGCCCATTTGGAAAACTATAGCGAGCTAGAAATGTCAAAATAGCAGAAGGGTCTGCAGGACACATGCATACTGAAAAAGGAGCGGCAGCCAGACTGAACTCCCCTACTCTTCAGGAGATAAAATTTTTCCCTACCCCTCCCTTCTCTCTCTTCATCCTTATCTTCTTCTTCAGGAAGAACTCAAAGGGAGGAGTAGGTGGACATGGGAGGGGCATGGCAGCCGGCCAGCAGCCTAGCCTGGCACGCGGCGGTGCTCGCGGCCTGCGTGGCCCGCCCGCGGCCGGCCTTGGCGTGCGGCGGTAGCAGCCTCGCGGCCTTCCTGCGGCCGACCGTGGCTCGCGGGTAGGCGCGCTCACGGCAGGGGTGTGGCCATGGCCCGGCGCGCCCTGCTCTGGCTCCTGCGCTCCCTCTCTCCCCTCGGTGGCTCGGTGCGGCCCGCGGCTAGCCGGCGGTAGGCTTGGCGCGGATCCCCAGCGGCACGGTGGCCCTCTAGCGAGGAGCTCTGGCGGGTGGCACGCGGCTCCGGCGGCCTAGGCGCACGGAGACGGCCGGGTAGGCCGGGGATGCGCGGCCCTGCGCGCACATGGCATGGATCGGCGCGGCCCGCCTGTGGTTCCTATGGGGGCGTGGCCCCTGGCCATGGCACGCGACCGCGCACGCGTCCTGTCGTGCGACGCGTTCGGCCGCGGTTACAGCATTCATGCCCCTGCAGGGGGCAGTTTGCTGGGTTCGCACGCATGTCTTCGGGACGGAGGTGGTTCGGCCTGCTCATCTTCAGGATGGCGGCGAATCGATCTTTGTGCTCATGTATGTGTTTGTCCATGAACAAGAGTGAGCACGAGATAAAACGATTTCCTACCTTCTTACCTTTTAGCTCGTAGAACTCGTGCTAATAACGTATTAGAAATCGAGTCACTGGATTGCTCACAATCATACTCACAACATAGGAATAAACACACAGAAAGAGATGGAGGAAGAGGGAGCTCTGTATTTCACTTTCTTTCAGTTCTTGTTGCTCATATTACAATAGTGAAAGGAGCCTCCTATTTATAGCAGAGGAAGCTGAACTTTGCTAGTGTGAAAGCTAAGACTTTTTCCTCCTCTTCATTTAATTGGCCACCACTCAAAGTCCCTTGTACACATTGCTTTTGGACTTTGATTCACAATAGGTATTATGTCCATATAAATAAGCACTGCTCCTATTGTGGGGCTGTTGAGACGGACCAACATCTGTTTTTTAAATGCAATTTACCTACTGACATCTGGTCTGCGGCAAACTCTCCCCTCATTACTAGTAACATCCCTGTAGAAGAAGATGGAGTCCAAGTGTCCATACCTCTTCTTATTACCCCCAATCCAATAGATGAAACTTTATGTAAAACTCTTTTCTTCTCTCGTACATTTGAAATGCTCACAACGATAATAGGTTCTAGAAGAGAATCTGGACTTCTCTCCAGATTCAACAGGCTGCAAATGCTCACATGAACACACACCTTGCTGCACTAAGAGAGCAAGAAGAAAATCAGTCAGGTACAATTCTCCTTTCTGCATGTACTGCTCAACTTCCCCAACAGCTGATTGCTCCAAGAAGGACAGCAACACACACATCTTCACCGACTCTGCCAACTAATGTTGTCCCTAGTGCCACAAACTACACCCAAGGTACAAATGTTGCATATGTAGGGACTAATGAAGTCCCAACTCAGGGAAACAACTACTTGACAACCATGCTGGACAGGCTGAACCGTTTCCTAACTTAATTTAAGGGACGCGATGTTACACAGATGCCTCAACACAGCCAGACCAAGTTTTCTCTCTTCCCAGAGAAGCTGGGATTGGAGTTTTCATCATCAATACACAAGTGTCACCCCCATTAAGTATTTTCATCAAGGCAGCAATGCAAGATTCCACATCAGTCCTGATGGCGGAATCAGCATCTATGGCGGTAGCAACAGTGCTGCTGCAAAAATTGGAACTTCAGGATGCAACCTTGTTGTCTGCAAATGATCAGTTCTCTCTTGACAGGCACAAGCTCTTCCATTCGCAAGATTAGACGATCTCAGAATCAAATGGCAGACTTGTTGGTTAGACATGCTCTAACTGTTTTCCATTCCAATCATAACAGTAGTGTCCAGTTCATATGGCACTCCAATCTGTAACCATAAACTATTAATCAATGAATGAGGTTCCTTGTCAAAAAAAAGTGTAGAGGAGCCGTTTCAACGGGCACGTGGGCAGGTGCCACTGGCTCTGGTAGTGGAAGGCCATAAGCTTAAACTATTTTAGCTACTCTTGAGTAATTAGTGGGACTAAATTATTTTAGCTTCATTTTAAGCAGTGTGTTTGAAAGTTTAGTTACTAAAGTGACTAAAGTATAGTTTACTCAACTAATTGGTAGTTACTAAGTACTTTTCCAACCATTGTAAAACACCTCATATAATATACTTTCTCCGTCCTGAAAACTTTAACTTCTAGAGTTGTCCTAAGTCATACTTTTAAAACTTTGATTGAATTTAAAAAAAAACATTAAGATTTATAGTACCAAATTAATACCATTAGATTTATCATAGAATATATTTTTGTAAGATACACATTTTATGTTATAAATATTGATGTTCTTTTCTATAACGTTGGTCAAATATAAAAAAGTTTGTCTGATACAAATTTTTGAAGTTGAAGCTTTGGGAGACTGAGGGACTCCCTCGTTTTTCAAACCTTCAACTTCTAAAATTTGTGTTAGTTAATTTTTTTTATGTTTGATCAATTCTATAGAAAAGAGCATCAGAAAGTATCGTGTGCCTTTGTGCAGCTCGCCGTTGCCGTTGATCACCAGCGCGATACTTTATTAATTAGTCTGCATTGCTGTCATTTTCCTATGTTCCAAACCATGTGAAGCTTCAGGCCGGGCAGCGGATTAAACAAGGAAAACCAGCTAGTTCCAACTGTGTATGATAGCCGGCCGAGAACCGAGAGGAACGCCAAAGCATCTTGCAAGCACTAGAAGCCAATGGAGTACATATCAAATAAATTCCGATCTTTCTGAACCAAATTTCCATTTGCGTGTACTCAATTACTCATTATGGCTAACCAGTGTTGTTCATGTAAACATGGCCTCATCTTCTTCCTCATCGCCTTGTTTCCGCAACGCCTTGCTGCCAGCGTAGCCGTAGCATCAGCAGCGGGATGGCAACCCATGCAATGCGACGCTGTATCCATGAACCCACCTTCATGCAGCAGCGCGTTCCTTTACGCCACTTCAGAAGGCCGTAACCTGTCTGAAATAGCCGCCGTCTTCAACTCGACGACAACTCTCCTGATCCGGCCGATCAAGCGGCCCTCCGGTGCGGTGGACGTGCTGGTGGCTGTGCCCTGCACGTGTGAGGTGATCAACGCCACCATGGGTGCTCTCTTCCACGACGCTCCATATGTGGTGAAGCCGGGAGATACACCTGATGCTGTCAGTAGTGGGATCTTCAGTGGGCTCGCAACTAACTTTGGCGATGACCTGATTTCAGGTAACACAATAACGGTTCACCTGCCTTGTGGGTGTTCCTCCGCCGCATCCAAGGGTGTGGTGTCCTATGCAGTGCAGGAGGAGGATACCCTGCCTAAGATTGCAAGCTTGTTCAGATCAACTTCCCAAGATATCTTAAACTTGAACCCGAGCTTGACGAATCCCGACTTTGTTAAACCAGGCTGGATCTTGTTTGTCCCAATTGGAGTTGATGATTCCTCGTGATGAGCCACTGGTTACCGGCCAACTAAGTGTTTTCATATTTCTAGTGTCTAGTAAATTAATGAATAAAAACTCAAGTCATAGAATATGAGAACAGGTATACTGTTATGGTTTTGCATTCTACAAAATTTGTTAGAACTAGTAGCTTTTTTTGGTATCGAAGTCAGTGTTGTCAAATTTTAAATTATGTTTTTTACTGGTGTACTGCATCTTAAGTTGTTTTGTGCAATTTTAAATATCAGGAGGATTCCCTGCGCGTTACTGTGGGTATGAAGAAGAAATATAAATATATCATCACTGTAGTCTATCGAGTCATCTATATATAACTTGATTATACATTAGTTTTCGAAAAGAAAGAGAGGAAGTCATGTGAGAATAATGCTAGCAATATGCGTGATTAGTAATATGTAGGTAACTGCATCGTCCACTACTAAAATCATTTATGAGTGAACACTTGCATGCAGCAGCAGGAGAAGTTGATGATGACGTGGCTCAAGGAGGTGTGAGAGAATTAGGCAAGTATGTTCGTTTGGAGATAAGTCAGGGTAGAAATTACTATTGGCTGATTTGTTATCAGAGAAAAATATTGTTGAATGGTTGGTAGATTCGGCTGATAATCATAAGCGAATGCAGAGTTTTCAGAAGATTCATCAACTATGAAACTTGATTTTCAGTTATATAAACTTTTTAAGTGCTTCGAGAAGTCTATACCTCTTTGTTTGGCTCTTAATTTGTTTAAATTTCTAGATCCATAAACTTTTTAAATGGTTCACTATACATATATACCTCTTCATTTGGCACTTATATCTAATGTGACATGTTGAGTCAACAGCCAGCGTGACATGAAATTTTCCGTCACCCCTCCTCCCTCACTTATCGTTTCTGCTCTGTTCTCTGAGCATGCAAGGTGATGAGAGCAAGCGGCATGAGCATAGGAGATGGTGGCGGGCTAAGGGGCGCACTACGGAGCCATGGTGGCGTGTGGGTCCTATAAGTCATCTTCTTTCTTACCCTAATCAACATATAAGATTAGATTTGTGTGTCCAACGAGCACAAAGGATAAAGAAGACAAAGATGGACTCAGTAGAGCTCATTTCTAGAATAGAGGTGAACCACAAGGTGAGCAATAGCGGTGATAGTAGGAGTATGGTGACCGGTAATGGTGATGTGAGCACTGGAGCATAGGCACAAATGTCGGGCTTGAGGAATTGAAAAGGAAGGCAGCATGGTCGGGGTAAGCACGAGTTCAACATTTTTCATGTCATACTGGTTGTTGACTCTATAGTCCACTTGCTACGTCAGATCTAATAAGGGTCAAATAAAGGAGTATGAACTTGGGATGAATGCCTTAAAAAGTTTATCAACCCACAAGTTCAATACAAAGGCCAAATGAAAGAACATAGACCTGGGTCCACCTAAAATATTTATATGGACTTAGAAATCAATTTTCAAAGTAGATGGGTCAAATCCGTTAATGAACCTCTAATATATTTAATTGTGGTTTATATATTTTATTCGATCCAGCTCGTGTAATAGCACGACAACGACGCGTACAGGAGAGTGGCAACTAGCAACACCACCCAATGGCCAACAATGAGCGATGGCTGCCCCATGCGTGGCTACCGTAGAGACCATCGGATCACGAGGCCCCAAGTGTTGGCCCCGGCGTGTACGTGGCAGTCACAACTTATGAGTGATGCCTATCGAGAAAAAGTTTGGTTGGGGATGTTAAAGTTTAACAAGTACCATAGTATTTTCGTCTTATTTGATAATTAGTGTCTAATTATGGACTAATTAGACTTAAAAGATTTGTCCCGCAAATTACTCTCTAGCTAAAGTTTTATAAATAGTCTATAATTAGTACTTCATGTATGTGTCTAAATATTCGATATAAAAAAGTTAAACTTTAACCGGGCCAATCTAACGGGGCCTAACAATTTTATCTATCCCGCTGCAGGTTGCTAGCCACCAACAGCTTCCCGCTGTCATGGCGTCCATTTTGGCTCGGTTTGGCATAGCTTAGCATTGCCAAAGAAATTATATTTTTAAGTTTCAATTTCATGAGCTTCTTGATAAAACTAAATTTATTTTAAAGATTCATTTGGTAAAATAGCTTTACGTATAGATTCTCTTAAAACATACTCTCGCATAATCCTAAACAGGGCCAACAAATGTGAAGGTGAAACTGTGATAGAATACTATTTTTAGTTTTATCTCACTTTATTTTCACGTGAGAGCCCAATTTTAGGAGATTAGAGTTGTCATATTCCCAGTTCGTGATCTAAACCCTAACACCATTCACCTAGGTCACCCTCTGATTTTTAATCATAAAGACAGAAACAAAGCATATGCTTTTATCAAGAACAAATTCCACGCAAAATTTACCACTGTTAAAGCAAACAAATTAAACCATGCTGGCAGACTTACCTATATTCAATCTCTTCTTTCTGCCATTCCTGTTTATTATATGTCCACCATCCTCTTCTCGAAAACTTTTATTGCTGAACTAACAACCATCATTAAAAGATTTTTGTGGGCAGGAATCCAGGAGGAAAATGCAACTAACCCCATTCATTTCAGATCCTGGGAAGACATCTGTCAATCTCGACACAATGGAGGTTTAGGCATAAGAGATCTTCATCTTGTTAACAAAAGCCTGATTATGCACACAGCTTGTACCCTGGCAACTAATAAAAACCCTTTCTTACAACAGATCATCAAAGCAAAGTATTACCCCAACTCCTCTTTGTGGAATGCTACTAACAATGTTCCCAGGTCGGCTTTCTGGTCTTCAATTCTGCAGGTTAAACAGGAGCTCTCGAAAAGCGTGCAACTTCAACTACATCAAGGCAACAGTTCTATTTGGTCAGCCCCCTGGTGTGACATCTGGAAATCCATCCACGACCACCTGCTCATTCCAGTCACAACTTTGCCTCTTCCCTGCACTGTAAATCAACTCT
>Ga0182004_10003808_pt1 | contig 12054 bp, 18 predicted proteins | sample Sormic07211540_1_FD_120479 | JGI IMG/M metagenome (GOLD analysis project Ga0182004, IMG submission 120479) | Endophyte microbial communities from Sorghum bicolor roots, Mead, Nebraska, USA - 072115-40_1 MetaG | ecosystem: Host-associated > Plants > Roots > Unclassified | place: USA: Nebraska... | reverse complement strand
TTGGGTGCAATTCCAGGTAATTGCAAGACTAAACACCACGTCTAATCTATTAATTACTACTCTAGCGTTATAAAGACTAGAGCACTTGATGCAAGCGGGAATCCAATAAATAACTTGAATATAGATAAAAGTAATTAAAGAACTTAGGAATTATGAATTGAAGAACTTGGAGAACGATGAAGAACGAACCAGTTGCAGCCAAAGTATAATGTCGAGGAAGATCCGACAGATCCGGCTCCTCCTCCGCTCTCCTCTTCTCTCCCTATTTTCTAGATTACAACTAGAACTAACTAGAACTAGAACTAGAACTAGAACTAGAACTAGAACTAGAACTAGAACTAGAGGAACTAGAGGGATCCTCTCTACTTGGATGAAGAATTGAAACCCTAGCTTTGATTCTGTAGAAGAGGTATGATCTCCAGGGACCAGGGGGCCTTGCTTATATATTCCTTTCACATGAATCTGGGCCGTCGGATCAGACCGACATTAATCGCACGGTTTTCCTTGATCCTTTAGGTCGGTGGAGCGTGATCCGCGAAACGGGTCCGGATTGGACACTGTAGCTGGGCGGGCGCCCAAAGGAGTAGGGCGGGCGCCCTGTCCCTGAGCCCTCTCGGCTTCCCGTTCGTTCTCGTGGCTTCTGGAGTCTTCTAGATGATAGAAAATTATGCGGCATGTTAATATCTCTATGTAAACCCGACGTGTGGGCCTTTCCTCCGTATTTCTTGATAACCCCCTGCAAAAATAGACAAACACCAAAACTCGTGGAATTATGTAAGATAAAACCCTAAGTCTGGGTGTTGGTTGCATTTGGATCGTTTTCCATGATTAGTTGACAGTTAAATGTGAGCATTAAGGACCGTCAACAAGCTCCCCCAAGCTTAACCTTTGCTCGTCCTTGACCAAAGATGAACTCAAGAGTTTCTGCAGTGGTTTCATGTCCTAAAGATATACATGCGTTCAAACAAGATCTCATCTCTAGGTTATGGTAAACTGTTAAGATTTAAACTTACTCATTTTACCTTCCACCATGGGGCTTGCAATCGTCACTTGTGTCTTGAGCAGTTAAAAGATAGAACGGTCTAGTCAAGCGCCATGTCTCTTGTTCTTTGATTAACTATAGCTCTGGAGTTTTTGCAGATTTTCAAAATAAAACTAAGAGATTCCTTGTATGACTCTCTCTAGTCTCGCTCTTGTGGTATTTCTGGATCCTAACCAAGGCAGTAATGGTGTATGCCTTCTCTCAAAGTATGTGGTGTTTTTAGTATGTGGCATAGTGGCATTGCGCTAGTGCTATAGAGATTCCTTGTAGATTGTCCTAATACCATGCTAGTGCTATAGACTTAGTGTAACCTAATTGAGATGATTATCATGTTTATCTTATGGCTATGAATTCTTTTTTATCATCTGTCACTTATTATTCATATTTATATATTTATCTTATGTGACACTTACCCTGCATGAGAGATAGATAAAGATATGGTTAAGGTCTCCATGATTACATACAGTGCTCATTGCTCATTATCATTGCAAGTCCATTCCCAGCGGTAAAAATATAAATAACCATACCTGGAATACTCCTGGTTAGCAAGGGCTTAAGTGATGTTACGTAATTTTGACGCAGTTGCTAGGGATAGGTTTAAGAGTCTATTTTTAGTAATTACGTTAAGAAGTGTCAACAGCTACCGAGGATGGATATGTAAGTGCTAGTGATGTTGAAGATGATTTAGCCTTTGTTGCTAACATTGTTGTAGATTCCACCGAGGGTGATCAAGACACGGAGACCATCGCCATTGACTCCGTGGCTACATCTATGGGATATCCTAGCCTTCTTGTGCAGCGTGTGTTGAGTTCACGTGTGGGACATGAAGAAGAGATACAGATCCAGCACTGCAATTTATTCCACATGTATCTCATTGTGCAGGGTTGTCGTGTTCTTACCATCAATGATAGCGGGAGTTGCAACAACTTGGTGAGTTCAGATTTGGTTGAGAAGCTTGGCTTGACCACACGACAACATTCGTATCATGATACTACTAATTTTGATGTTGTACCTATACAAGCTTGTCCAATTTTATTCGGACGTCCATGGGAATTTGATAATGATGTTTTACACCATGGTAGAACTAATACATACACTCTCATGCATAATAATAAGAAAATTACTTTGCTGCCTTTGTCACCTATGGATATTGTTAAACATGCTAAAGAGATTAACAATAAATCACTAATAGATATTGATAAAAATAACAAGATTAAGTTATAAGGAGGTGCTTTACTTTCTACAACTTCTGCTATTGTCGACTTATGTGATAATCTAGATGCACCATATTATACTATGTTTTATCAACCTAATATGTCTTGTGCATTGTCTGCTGTCACTAACCTTTTGCAGGAGTTCGTTGATGGGGAAGAGTCGAGGACGACTCCGATTCTAGAAGGAGGGGATGATGAGGACATCGCCAAGATAGAGTCGAGGACGACTCCAATTCAAGAACTGGAGGATGATGAGGACATCACCACGCTGGACACGTCGGCACCATCATCTTTCTCAACATGCAATTCATCTCCAACTCAGCTACCACATCACTCTCGGATTCAGCAGACATGTCATCAGTGTTTCAATCTCAACTTCTTCATACGACATCGAAACGGGGTGATCTTTGACTCGTTGGAAAGGGGACGATGACGCCGTCGTTTTGGATCTGGTCCCAGCTCCAGATCATCTGTGGATTAATCTGTGTGACCACGACAAAGTGCTGCATCACCTATTTTGGGCCAACTTGGCCATGTATTGAGTCGGGCCGTAAGCCCAAGTTGTGGGCGCCTCTCCCTAGTCGCCTCCAACCCTAGGAAGCCTCTCTTTCATATTCCATGCAGCCGCCACTATTTAGACTTAGGTTTTGATTAGAGTTTAGTTTTCCATCGAGAATCTGAATCGTTCATTGTAAGTGTGGTGACAAATCCTTTTACAGTGATCCAGGGCCCCGTTCTTGATATCCTCCATTGTGTCGATTAGTCCTTTAGAACCGAGTTCTTAAACCCTCTTTGATATTTGCGTCAACTCATATTTGCAATTTCAGATTGCGTGTTTATACTTTCTTATGTTCTTTGATTCACTTGCAGGAACAACCTTCTTGGTGAGGTCAATCAAGTTGTGCTTGGTTGATAACCAATGGAGCAGTGGTGTAACAGTTGCAGGGTTCGAATCATGTCTGATTTGAAGCCGGATCACCAACATTGAGATCTCCACAAATCGAACTTATCGGTTACCTCTCAGAAGATCGGGCCTGGTCCTCATCACCGGATGCCTAGGCGAGAAAGGTGCTCATGAAAAAGCTCGGGCTTGAGGTCAAGATGGAGAAGCCTATGAGGCATCTTTTGAGGAGTTTCAGCAAATTATCGCCACGACGCTGCTCCATGTTAGGCGGGAAGCCATGGGGGATCTCTTTCTATGGAGACGTTGTCATTGTGGTCCGGTGATGGACATCGAATAGGCTAAGCGATCCTATCGCTTTGCCTTGTAGTCCCCACGGTCGCAATCTATAGTGTCGTATTGTTCTTAGAATGTATTGTAATTGCTAGACTCTTGCTCTAGCTTGTCAACATTTCTTGGTTGATCCCGTGCGGTAGTATCTTGCCAGCGGATGTGAACAACAAGAACTTATCGAAGTCATGTAACTTCTAAATTTTTCTTTTTGTCTTAATGAAAAACAGGTGAACGGCCCAGTAAAAGTGTAACCGATAAGCATGAACCGAGGACTAAAAAGATCAAACCTTTATATGAAAAAACAGGTTGCTAAAAAATCTTCTTGGATCAATTAAAGATGCAACCTCTTAACTATGAGAAAGAAAAAAGAAGCTAATAGCAACAAATGCCTCTGCATGTTTAGAGGTGGATAATTCCTATTACTTCCATGAGTTACCAAAACCATGGATACAAAAACTCTGACAAAATTCCACTACTGTAGGAATCTGCATTTGTATTGTACCTGTTGCCGAGTCTCCATATTTATTGAGGCCAGAGTCTTGCCGATGGTCAAAGAGCTACAACTGTTGTTTCACAAGTTACTAAACATGCAGGCTCTCTCTCACATATGTTATCGCTAGCATCGGCTAAGGGCTAAAACAACAGCTCTTTAGTATGATCGAGACCTCATTCAACTCACTTAGTCCCACTTAGTCCCCGAGCCTGGTAGTAGGTGACGTAGACACATGGTGCCAGGGTCAAAAAAGTCTTCATAGAAAAATTGAGATGCATCACCAGATGCATCGTACCGATGTAGTCCCCGAGCTTGCTGGAAGGCGAAGTATGAGCCTTGTAGCAAGGTCTTAAAAAATTGATTGTACCAGTCCCCGAGCATATCACACTCGTCTGCAATGGACCCGCTAATGGGCAGACTGGTCGACCAGTCCCCGAGCGTATAAAGCTCGGTGGTCGGTACAGTCCCCAGACTCTCTAATGGGTAGACTGGTCGACCAGTCCCCGAGCGTATAAAGCTCGGTGGTCGGTACAGTCCCTAGGCCCTCAAATGGGCAGACTCCAGTCCCCGAGCGTATAGAGCTCGGTGGTTGGTACAGTCCCCAGACTCTCTAATGGGCAGACTGGTCGACCAGTCCTCGAGCGTATAAAGCTCGGTCCTCCACCAGATCCACTTGTCTTTTGGAAAAAGCATCTCTCCACATTAATGCGTGATGTGACAAGGCATCCTGGGGCATTGTCAGACTGTTGCTTAAAAAGGTGCGCCTGATAACTGTGCAGCCGCTCTTTGCGCGGTTCAAGGAAAAGGAAAACACCAATTATACAGAAAAGCCACTGTACTAACTGCCGGTAATTATTGAAAACCGAAACGCTGCATCCGCCGTAGGGCCCGCCCACTTCCCTAAAATGCGGGAAGTGGAAGAGGTGGAGCTGCTGTTATAAAAGGCTCCATGCAGCGCCCATATTCTTTACCCTGCCTTTGCCTACAAACCTTTTGCTCTTGCCATTCCTGCATCCTGCGACTTCCATCTTTAACTTCCAGCTCAAAGTTTTTTCTAGGGCGTCAATGGCGAAGAGCGACTCGAAAAAATGGGCCGAGCTGATGGCAAGGGATTGGAAGAAGTCCCGGAGTAGCACGAGGTCCCTCAACGACCTCGTCGGAATGTGCCTGCTTCATAACCAAGAGCTCGGCGGCTGGAGGGCACCAGAAGGGGAAGGCTACCCCGACCCCCGCGCCGGTGAGATTGTCGTTTTTTAAGATTTCTTCAAGGGGGGCTTTTGTCGTTTTTTAAGATTTCTTCAAGAGGGGCTTTGGGATTCCTGTCCATCCTTTCCTCCAACTCCATTCTTCTCATCTCCACCTTTATTCATTTGTGCGAGGCCTATGTTGGAATAGAGCCGCACTTCGACCTCTTCCGTTATCTTTTCTCTCTGAGGAAGAAAGGGGCAGTTGGAGGCTCCAAGATTGCAGGTGGAGTATACCTCAATCTACGCAATGGGATGAAGAACCGGTACCTCAGCTGCCCATGGAACACTTCTCTCAGTGAATGGTACAAGAAGTGGTTCTACATCAGGGAAGAACCGGGCAGCGCCACATTCTGTGACGTGGGCTACATCCCCGAGAAGAGAGTCAGCTAGACGGACCGCCCGGAATTCACTGGGAAGGTTGCAGACCTGATGAGCCTGATCGACTGGTCCCACTTAGACGGGCCAGGAGTGGTCGGGAACTTCATTGTGCGTTGGGTGATGCTCTGCCAGAGGACGGTACACTTGGCCTACGAGTACGCGGGGAGCGAGGACCCTACCAGAATGTGCCTTGATGGTCTGGAGAAGGCGGAGGTCAAGCAGCTGATGAATGAGCTGTTCAACTTATCAGATGACAACTTCGTTCGAAACAGTGATCGGATGCATGCCTTCAAGCTGGGACAGCCGGCTCCTAAGGTAGATAAATATTGTTATTGATTAGTATTGCCATGTGAATATTGTTTCCTCCTTGTTGATAACTTGTCGTTGGTTCTATTGCAGATTGGAGACATTAACCAGTGCGCAGTGTATGTGTCACTGGCACCTGGTATGGAAAATCCTGTGGGGATGGACCCACCGGAGGGCGATGCTGCTCGGTGTCCTCAATACACCAGCAGCGAGGAGGAACAGAGCCGCCCCGCCTCAACCACCGAGGACAGGGTGGTGAGGAAAAGGCCAATGGCGGAGGATCCATCTCCTGCGGAGGCGCTGCCAGCGGAGACCAGCCAAGCTCTGAAGCGTCGTCGGCTCGTTAGAATCACCGATGACGACGACGAGGAGGAAGAGGCTGCACCTTCTTTGGTCTGAAGGCCGCGCAGTCGTCCAGACGTCGCGCCGACCACTACTGGTCGGGTGACCAGTGACCCTCCTGCCCCACACGCCGAGCCGACGCGTCTTGGAGAGACAGGGGCAACGGTGGCGACTGGTAGGACCAGGAGGAGGTTCTTCATAGCGACACACAAGCGCTCCGATCTGTAAGCTGTTCAATCTCACTTTTACACTTCTCCTATTTGTTTTTTGTTTTGTTGCTGTGACTTTTGACATTGGTAAAATGTCGTATTTTTGTTAGTGCGGCGTCTGATGTTGATCCAGACAACACCGCTGGCCAGAAGACGGTCGAGCCGAGGGTTGTCGTCGAAGATGCTGCGCAGCAGACCACCCAGGAACAAATCGAGGGGCAGCCCACGGTAGTGAGCGCGGCGGAGACTGCCGAGGAGGACCTAGCTCAGGTGAGGACCAGAGCGAGCACCCCTGCAAGGGATGATGAGGCTGCGAGGATGCCTCCCCCGTGCAGTGTCACGGAGGAGGGAGACAGAGGCCTGATTCCCTCGCCTACCGAAGAAAGGAGGGCCCCAACTCCACCCCGAGCAGAAGCCTCTTCACCAAAGGGCTCCCCTGGCCAGGATAAGGGTCTAGTGATACCTGTGACCACGGCTGGGGGTAGCGCAGAGGGCGAGGAGACCCAGGCGGCCTCCAATGATGAAGTAGAAGAAATCCAAGGTCGCCCCCATGATGGTCGTCATAGCGTTTACGTGTGGCGCCAATGTGGGGACCATTTTATTGGTCATGAAGAACTTGTGGAGACGGAGGAGGCCGCGAGGGTGGAGCATGCAGCTAAGTGGCTCGTTGATGAGGTTAAGGTAAGTGGTCTTGCGTTCTACTCGAAATGTATATGCACTGTCGCTTGCTTCAATATGTGTAATTCCTGTAGGGCGCAATGAAAATGGCGAAGTACCGGAAAAAGGTGTTTCGACCAGATTGAAGGGATTGTGGCCGAGAATAAGGCCCTGACCGCCGAAGTAGACCGTCTTCGGTTGGAGGCCGAGGAGAAGACGGCCGAGATGGGTGCCCAGGAATGGTGCCTGCTTGATCTTAATCGGCGACTAGCCGACAAGGATCGGGAAAAGAAAGGTGAGTCATGCATTCCGAGGAGTTGTATATAACCACGTGGTCGGTTTTGTTGACCAGTAATTATTCTTCCAGACTTGGAGGAAGAGGTTGCACGCCTCAGACAAGAAAAGGAACGCCTCGACCAGGAGCATGCCGGCGCGTTGAAGCCGGGCGGCAGGCTAACGAGGAGCTGAAGAATAGGAGTCAAGTGTTGGCTGGTAAGAGCCATTTCACTGCTTTTGTTTACACAACTTTCCTCCTGTCGCTTTATACTGACCTCTTGCTTGGTTTTTTGTTGTAGTGCTTAAGGTCAATACTAAAAAGCACCTCGACGAGCTGGTCAAGGACTAGGACTCCTGGAAGAACAACTGCATCAAGATCTGGAAAGGAGTGGCCCCGGTTCGTGACTTGATCAGCCCCGAGCTTCTCGAAGATCAGTCCTGCGCACCAAGGATGACCCTGGTCGAGAAGGCACAGCAAGCGTGGGGCTGGCTTCAGCAGTTTGTCAAGGACGTCGGGGAGTTTGCCGGTGCGCACGTCCTTAGCATGGTACGTGCCCACTACCCCCTGGTCGATTTGTCCTGGCTGGAGAGGGGGTATCCCAAGGAGGTTGGTCCGCGGGAGGCAGACAACCTTCATGTCGGTCTGCTCGATCTGTCGTCGACAGTGATCGGCGACATCAACCTCTGTGGGACGGCGACTCCCCCCAACCAGCCCGGATCAGATAGATCGGCCAGAGAGTTGTCGGGGGCGTCCGTTGCTGGAGATGGGCGGTCGACGCCTGTGGTCTCGACCAGCCAGGCGCCGGTGGCCCCGACCCCTTCGACTGGACAGCAGGGTCGTGCGGGTGATCAGCCCGAGCAGTAGGCCTGTAGGGTAGTCTATAGAAGTAGACTAGGAACCGCCCAGAGGGGTGTTTATTGCAAACTTTGTGTATAAAGTTTGTAATAAAGCTTGATTTATCATAACCATGGTTTTGAGCGATATAATGTTGTTTGAGTGATGTATCACTGAATCGGGTTGATTGCCCTTGAGGACCTTCGTCCTAAAAGTAAATCGCGGCACTTGTCAAAAGTTCTACATATGAAAGAAGTGTATAGCAAGAGAGAAAAATCTTATTACTACTGATCATAAGAGATTTACAAATGAGATGTACTGGAACTTAGGGATAGAAACGACGCAATTTGTCTATGTGCCAGGAGTTGGGCAAGCGTGTCCCGTCTAGGTACGCCAGTCTATAAGATGTAGGGCGTGTGACTTCGGCGACCACGAAGGGTCCTTCCCAAGGTGTAGATAACTTGTGCATTCCTTCCTGGCTTGTTTTCCACTTGAGTACCAGATCGCCGACCACGAAGGAGCAGTCTTTGACGTTCCTGTTGTGGTATCACCTGATAGCCTCGAGGTATTTCGTTGTTCGAAGGCACGAATTTAGGCGCTTTTCTTCTATGCAGTTGATCTCAAGTTCTCTGGCGAGGTTTGCTGAGGACTGGTCAAAATGTTCGACCCTTGGAGATCCAAAGGCTACGTCGGAAGGGAGCACTGCTTCGGTGCCGTAAACCATGAAGTTGGGTGATACACCCGTGTTCCGACTAGCCTGTGTTCGGAGACCCCAGACCACCACCGGTAACTCTTTTATCCATCGTTCTGGTGCTCTGTATTTCTCAGTGTACAACCTTTTCTTCAAAGCATCGATGATCATTCCGTTTGCTCGCTCCACTTGACCATTGGCCGACGGGTGGGCTACCGACACGTACTTTACGACTATGCCTCTGTCATCACAAAAGTCCCAGAATGTAGTGCCAGTGAACTGGGTACCTAGGTCAGTAATTATGCTATTGGGAATCCCATATCTGTGTATGATTTGATTGAGGAACTCGACAGCCTTTTTGGAGCTTGCTGACCAGTGGCATGTACTCGATCCACTTCGAGAATTTATCGATTAGCATGAAGACGAACTTGAAGTTGCCGGGGGCCGGCTTGAATGGCCCGACCATGTCAAGGCCCCAGCATGCGAAAGGCCAGGACGACGGTATCGTTTGAATCTCATGAGCAGGCACGTGGGTCTGCTTGGTGAAGAATTGGCATCCTTCAAAGTGTCGGACTAGTTTCTCGGCGTCGGCGACCGCAGTTGGCCAGTAGAAACGTGCTCAGAAGGCCTTCCCGCCCAGTGTTCTGGAGGCAGCGTGGTTGCCCAGGACCCGGTGTGTATGTCATCTTAGAGCTTGACGCCATCATCTTGGGATATGCATTTCAGCAACACTTCTGAGCTAGCATTCTTTCGCATAAGTTTACCATCAACTAGTATGTAATTCTTAGACCGCCGAATGAGGCACTCGTTCTCCGTTTTATCTTGAAAACCCGATCCATCCGAGATGTATTTGATGAAGGGAGTGCGCCAATCGTGGCTGCAGGTTGTCGGATTGGCATCGTCTATGAGCATTGCCTCATTGGGTTGCCTGTCAACCAGGTATGTGCCGACACTTGCCGTGTGGATGTCTTGAACAAAAACGCCTTGTGGAATCTGGGCCCGAGATGACCCTATTTTTGACAACGCATCTGCTGCCTGGTTCCTATCCTGGACCACGTGTATGTATTCTATGCTGTAGAAATTGGATTCCCATTTCCAAATTTCTTTACAATAGAGGTCCATATTTTTGTGGGTTGTGTCTCATTCCTTGTTTAACTGGTTGATGACCAGGGTAGAGTCACTATGGACATACAGGCGTTTGACTCCCAGTTCGACGGCCAGTCGTATGCCATGTAGGCATGCTTCGTATTCGGTGATGTTGTTGGATGCCGGAAAGAGGATCCTAAGGACGTAACAAAGTTTGTCCTTGTTAGGAGACATGAAGAGTATTTCGGCACCGGCGCCATTGATGATTAGGGACCCGTCGAAGAACATTGACTAGTGGTCGGAGGTATCCGAAGGGTGGGGCTCGTTGAGATCCGTCCATTCCGCGATGAAATCGACCAAGGCTTGGGACTTGACAGTAGTGCGACTCTGGAAATCCAGGGAGAATGGGCATAATTCCATTGCCCATTTTACAATTCTGCCATTGGCGTCCTTGTTGCGCAAAATGTCCCCTAGGGGGAAACTAGTGGTTACTAAGACCCGATGGCCATCGAAGTAATGCTTCAGCTTCCTAGAGGTTATCAGGATGGCATAAATTAACTTGTGCTTCTGAGGATACTTGGTCTTGGATTCGTTTAAGACTTCGCTTATAAAGTAAACATGCCTCTGGACTTTGTAGATGTGGCCTGGCTCGTCCCGCTCGACCACCATTCCGTGGAGACAACCCGATCAGTTGCTGCTATGTAAAGGAGTAGGTCCTCGTTAGGTTCAGGTGCTGTGAGGATGGGTGGTGAGGTGAGGAAAGTTTTGAGCTGGGTGAATGCGGCGTCAGCTTCCTCTGTCCAAGAGAATTTTTTCGACGCTTTTAGAAGTTTGAAGAAGGGGAGGCCTTTTTCTCCCAGTCTAGAGATGAACCGGCTGAGAGCAGCCATGCATCCGGTGAGCTTTTGAATATCCTTGACGTTCTTGGGTGGTCGCATATCGAGTACTGCCTTAACTTTTGAAGGATTCAGTCATCTGCCGTCGCGGCTGATGACGTTGCCGAGTAGTAGTCCAAAGAGGGCCCCAAAGATACATTTTTTGGGGTTAAGCTTCCACTTGTATCTATTCAGTGCCTTAAAAGTTCGGTCAAGGTTGTCGATTAGGGTGCTCGCGTCCCTTGTTTTGACGACAACGTCATCTACGTAGGCCTCGACGACGTCGTCGCGAATCTCGTCATGGAGGCATTGCTGAATGGCCCGTTGATAAGTAGCTCTAGCATTTTTGAGTCCGAAGGACATGGTCGTGTAGCAGTATGCGCCAAAAGGAGTGATAAAAGATGTTTTGATCTAGTCGTCTTCCTTTAGTGAGATCTGGTGATAACCACAGTAGCAATCTAGAAAAGAGAGGAGTTCGCATCCGGCCATTGAGTCGACCACCTCATCGATGCGAGGGAGGCCAAAAGGATCTTTAGGACAGTGTTTATTGAGATTAGTGTAATCAACGCACATTCTCCATTCATTATTCTTTTTTCTTACAAGAACCGGATTGGCGAGCCAATCGGGATGATACACTTCTTTAATGAATCCGGCTGCTAAAAGCCGCGTTATTTCTGTCCTAATAGCCTCCTTATTGTCACGAGCGAACCGTCGTAGCTTCTACTTGATAGGTCTTGCGGTTTTCGAGACGTTTAAGGAGTGCTCGATCAGGTTTCATGGGACGCCGGGCATGTCTGCGGGTTTCCATGCGAAAACGCTTTGTCCCTTAGAAACCTGACGAGCGCGTCTTCCTATTTGGGGTCCAGGTTAGCCCCGATGAGAGCGGTTTTCTCGGGGCTGCCGTCGACCAGCTGCACCTCCTTATGTTCTTTGGACTTTGAATTTTTCCTCGTAGTCTCCTGCTCGGGGAGTCGAAGCTGGTTGGGTGGAACCTGTGTAGCTTGGGCTACGGTTTCTGCCATGCGGATCGAGAGATCGATTGCCTTAGTGATCTTGAAGCTTTCCTCCTCGCAAGTGTATGCGGTGTAGACATTGCCTCTGACAGTTAGGACGCCCTTCTCTGTTGGCATCTTGAGGACCAGGTATGAGTAGTGTGGAACTGCCATGAA
>Ga0182004_10003807_pt1 | contig 12056 bp, 9 predicted proteins | sample Sormic07211540_1_FD_120479 | JGI IMG/M metagenome (GOLD analysis project Ga0182004, IMG submission 120479) | Endophyte microbial communities from Sorghum bicolor roots, Mead, Nebraska, USA - 072115-40_1 MetaG | ecosystem: Host-associated > Plants > Roots > Unclassified | place: USA: Nebraska... | reverse complement strand
GAGAGAGAGAGAGAGACGTGTCACTCGCTACAAGCCACCATCGTCGCATCTACTCCGGTGGCATAGAGGCGTGGAGGTCGTAGCGGGGTGAGTGAGTGAGTGAGTGAGGCCTTGTTTAGTTCACTCTGAAAACCAAAAAGTTTTCAAGATTTCTCGTCATATCGAATCTTGTGGCACATGCATGAAACATTAAATATAGACGAAAACAAAAACTAATTATACAGTTTAGCTGTAAATCACGAGACAAATCTTTTTATTCTAGTTAGTCCATAATTAAATAATATTTGTTACAAACAAACGAAAATTCTGCAGTACCAAAAAAATTTTCACCTTTTCGCAACTAAACGAGCCCTGAGGGAGGGAGGGGGGGAGAGACGGCTCGCCAGCGGCGCAGCAGGACTGCCGGCACGGGCGGCAAGAGCGGCAGGGGCAGCAAAATGAAAGCCAACAGGCGCTCTATTATTTTTGACACACAAAAAAAAGCCCCTATCTTTGTGGTTTTGAAGTGAATCTGAGCTCGTGACGCACCCGCAAGCCGTGACTCACTCACCCACGAAACGCGCCGCCACCGCCGCCGCCGTCACATCACAGCGGCCTCGCCGTCGTCTCGGCCGTTCCCCGCCGTAGGGCCAGTTTCCCTCTAGCTGCCGGAGACCATGTCGAGCGGCCTGGACATGTCCCTGGACGACCTCATCAAGAAGTCCAAGTCCCGGCCCAAGGCTAACCCGGCGTCCTCGTCGGGGCCTGCCCGCCGCGCGCCACACCCCGCCCGCGCCGCGCCCTACCCGCCGGCCGCTCCCAAGGTACGCCGCGTGCGCCCTGCGCCTTCCTTGCCCCGGGTTCCCTCCGCCAGAAAACCCTAACGCCGCCGCCGCCGGCCGGTCTGTGCACACTCGTCCCGCCCAGGCCCGTGCCGCCGCTGACTCGCCCTACGGGGTCTACTCCGAGCACATCGCCACTATAGCCGCGGTCGCGCCGCCGCCGGCGGCGGCGGCGGCCACAGCAAGGTCGCTCGAGACGGGGACGAAGCTGCACATCTCCAACCTTGACCCCGGCGTCACCGTCGAGGATGTCCAGGTGCTACCCATGCTCCTGTTGCTTAGCATCAGCAATTTTGCAATAGGTTCATTCTACTGTGTTATTTGAAGGACATAGGCTCCCTGTTTTTGTAATTAGGAATGGGCTCAAAGTTACTGTACTTTCATGTGAATGAATCTAGCAGTACTATCGAGCTGTTTGGTTGTAGCGCTGGTAACACAAACGTAAATGAATTAAAGCTGTGGACGCTAAGACATTTGCATTACTGTTGAACGAACCAAATAGCAAGTTTGTGTGTTGATTTGTCTTACGTGTTTCTTGTAACCTTTTTTTTTTTGGAATCTTTGGTGTCATTCAGTCAATGGAGAAATGGCACAGTTCTAAAGATTTAGCAAGAACCTTTTTGCATCCAAAGCTTTCCCTTTTTCTTAGGCTTTCTTTGAAGAACTGACTTTACAGTTCTGTGGTCATGTGGATCTATGGATGTCATACACATACTTCCACCCTTCCACGCAAAAAGGTTCTTTCCTGATTGCTGGCAATACATGAACCATGTATATGATTTCAGACCATTAGCGTTAGCCGCTTAATGAGCACAACTTAAGGTTGTATGATGGAAGTTATATTATGGAATTGATCCATTAGCACTTAGCATGACATGATTCCTTTAAAAAAAGTATTATCCTATTTCTATGTACTCTATAGTTGTGTGACCAAGTTTCAACATTCATTTTAGTGTTCACAATATGCAAATAAATACCATTTTTGTCTGTAGTTTTTTGTCATATAGAGATACTATTTGGTTTTAATTTAAATCATACTATCGGATCAATTGGTCTAAGAAATTGTTGTCCCCTGATTCTTGGTCTTTCTTGTCCTTGATATACTGCATGTAACATTCTAAATACTTAAGTCAGGAACATGAAAATAGCGCATGTAGTTTCGTCATATACTTTTGAGTGTCATATTTATGTAATTTCTGCAAATGCATTCTTATCCTGTGATAAAACTTGATGGTTTAAGTTTGCATCTTGGAGGGAGTGATACTTAAATCTTAGACTTCTATCGTAGCAGTTAATTCTTGATCGACGTGATTGCACTGATCAGTTATGTTCTGTCTCATCAGGAACTTTTCTCAGAAGTTGGGGAGCTCAAGCGTTATTCAATGAACTATGACAAGGATGGGAGATCCAAGGTTGAATGTTGACTGTACTCTTTCTTTCACTATTATTAGCACTTCTCTCATTTTGGGCTCCTTTGAAACCTCAATCTGTTAGGGGACCGCGGAAGTTGTCTTTGCAAGGAAAGTGGATGCTTTGGATGCTATCAAGAGATACAATGGTGTTCTACTTGATGGGAAGCCAATGAATTTAGAGCTCATTGGAAACAATGTCGAACCACCTCCCATGCCACCACTGATACCCAATCGTCCTTTGCAGAACTATAACGATATCCATAGCAGGTTGGTACAACCATTTTATTTCTGTTATCCATCAGTCAATCTGCATTAAGTACTCTTTTGTATTGTTTAAGTTATAAATGCAAAGCCTTGTATATTACTAAAGGCATATGCTCTCCTGCGTGATTCGAAAAAAAAAAACTAAAGGCATACTGCATCGAAACCAGTTTGGCCAAATGAGTGGGTGAATCTTCAAAGAAATAGATATTTGAACCCATGCAATCGTTGATGTTAGGAAATGATCCCAAGTATATAACATTTTATCTGGTTGTATTTGAGACCAATTTTACAAGGATATCATCAGTTAGTTTCACTGAAATTTATTCACCTGCTCTCAGTTCTGCAGCTGTTTAGGTTGTCTTGCTGCAGCTCTAAGATATCTTTTGCAAACACTGACTTTTTGCTAGAACAGACTAGTATTATGGTGGTCATTAATTGTTGCTTGTAATATAGCTCATTTTTAGTTAGTCAGGTTCAAGCAACAAACCATATAGTTAGGAGAAAACATGTTCATACCTTAGTTCATTTGGGGGATAGAGGGATAACCATTATTAGGAGGATGGCCGGGCAAAGTCGGCGTGGAGGGAGACTAGAGCATTGGGGGAATTGGGAATTGGATTGTTTATTTTTCATTGCTTGATTCAATGAGGGCTGGTACATGAATTATATAGGCACTTGGCCTGCTAAATAAAAGAAAATAAATTCCATAACTCCCCATAAATTCCCTAAATCTTGCCTTCCCTGCATGCTGATCCGCATGCTGCTCCCTGCTGATCCTTAGCTGACCAAATCTGGCCAACTGGCCACGGTAACTGTGCCCCCTTAGGTCACCATACAGCTACCATGCAACCCCCAGCTGCCCCACATGATATCTCCCCCCTTTTGGAGCAGCTTGCCCACGAGCTGCTGCAGACCTACTTGACGCGACCTAAGGTAAAGCCTTTTACATTTCGGCTTACCTTTGTTATTTAAAACTAAAACATGACATTAATTTGAATGGCACCTATGTCCTCCTGGATCCCAAGGGAAGAGCCCAACAGCTAGGTTCAGGATGTAGCAGTCAACCGGTATGCTGGGCCTATCCAGCAACACCAAGGCAGATGCCAGAACATATGAGATGGCTGGTGTTTGTGGGCTTGTGGCGGTGCCACATCCAACTCATCAAGCCTGGAGAATTTAGGTGAAAGTCCACTTGTTGAGATAATGGGAATCGTTTGATCTGGTGCGGCGTTGACATAGCTTGTAGGCATGACCATGCTGCTTGCTGTGACGTCTGTCGTGAGGGTCGGCTGGACAATGAAGTCGCTGATTAGTGTTGCGGTGGATGGGATCGTTGAAGGTGCAGGGTTGACCGCTGCCCACATCTTCCTTGTGCTGTGCCTCAACAGGAATCCTCGTGCTGCCGCCTGTAGCAGCACCGCTGCTTGGAGTTCATGCTCTGACTTCTCCAATTGAGGACGGTAGCTAATGAACATCAATACAAAGCGATCCAACTTCTCTGCGAGATGGTGCGTCCACTCAACAAGGGCGGTGATTTGCTCATCACGTGACGGTGATGGACGACCGGCAGCAGAAGCCATAGGAAAGGACCCCTGGCTCATGATACCAGATGTTATGAACCTTAGTTCATTTGGGGGATAGAGGGATAACCATTGGCAGGAGGATGGCGGGCAAAGTCGGCGTGGAGGGAGACTAGAGCATTTGGGGGAATTGGGAATTGGATTGTTTCTTCCTCATTGCTTGATTCAAATGAGGGCTGGTGCATGAATTATATAGGCACTTTGCCTGCTAAATAAAAGGAAATAAACTCCATAAGTCCCCATAAATTCCCAAATCTTGCCTTCCCTGCATGCTGATCCACGTGCTGCTCCCTGCTGTTCCTTTGCTGACCAAATCTGGCCGCAATAACTGCGCCCCCTCTGGTCACCATGCAGCCGGTCACCATGCAACCTCCGGCTGCCCACATGACAAAACACATTAGGTTTTTCATGCAGCTATTGTTGTCCATAATATAACTTGTGTTTAGTTCATTATGTTCAGACAATCAAATCATATTTGGGAAAATACGTAAAAGGTCCTTCAATCCATAATACGTGAAAGAGCCTTCAACACATTAGGTCCATGTTTATGCGCATGGATCTACTTATTCGACTCTTTAGTAGGGGACTGCAACCCATAATGAAAGCAAGAAGAGCCTTTTTATGGACCATCAATTGTTCCCAAGAGGTGCCTGTTGGAATATAAGTGAATTGCCCACCTCTCCCCATCAGCTTAAGCTTTTGGGTTGAACTGGTCGGTGCATGCAACTCAATATGGTATCAAAGCCAGAGGTCTTGAGTTTGAATCCTGGTTAGCGTAATTAAATAAAATATTGCTGCTTGCTCCTATTCCACGTCTGAGGCCTGAGGGAGTCTCCACGTGAGGGGGAGTGTTGGAATATAAGTGAATTGCCCACCTCTCCCCATCAGCTTAAGCTTTTGGGTTGAATTGGTCGGTGCATGCAACTCAATAGTGCCATTGATTATGATATGGGAGAGGTGCCACCGATTATGATGTGGGAGGTATCATTTTTAGTACCTAGGTACCAAAATCCACATTATAATTCTGTATCACAATGTACCTCTTGATGAACCGTTAAAAGGGTCAATTGAGAATATTATGGAATATCTTAGGTCTGTTATGAGAGATATGGATGGATGGAAGAAGAATATTTTTGGCGCTTGTAGATTAATGAACGAAACTGAAATAAACAAATGTATAATACAACTTTTAGGGCTAATTAAAAACCAAAGTAGAACTATCCACTACTATGTTTCTAAGCTTCCTGTGTTAGAATTGTACTGTAAAAGCAACAACTTCTCCATTTTATCATGGCTCATGCTAGAATTGAGGGGCTGGGTTATCTAGTTAGGAAGTATACTGCTGTGTTTCATGATTGTTTTTGGTGTGCACTGCCTTGTGAACCACACGCACAATTTCCACATGTATCTTGTGCGGAATGTTGCTTGATGCTTGCATGATTGGACTTTAGGATTTTGCTTAAATTTCGAAATGCTTTAGCATGCATGACTATGCAAAGGCTTAAAACTCATAAATGCTCAGTGATTCTCAGCCTGTCATCATTTCCACCCTACAGTTCTGCCCAATATATGCTAAACTAAGTACCGCTGTTGCTCCATCCCTCCACTGAAGAACATATGTTCAGTGTTGAGTTGTAGTGCCATAGTAACACAAGACAATCCCTGCAGTAGTAATGGTTGTTTCCTTTGTTTTTCCATTCACCACCACCATCTGATGCCAAATGAAAAAACAATCGTTGAATACCATAGGTTGTTTCATTATTGTCACGTCGCTAGGATTGGAACCTACGCAGCATAGATACAGATATATGTATCTGTTAAGATGTATGATTAATGGGGTGATAGCCCAGCCCAGTTATCTTTGTAAGTTCAGTTATCTTTGTATTTGCAATTTATATTAGTTCCAGATAGATTATTTAGCAAAATAGGTGGAGTAGAAGGGACATAAATATCTGTAAACTCTATTGATATAATCAAGCAAGAGCAATCATATTTGCTCGGCTTCCTTTAGTAGTTGGGAGACTTTCAGCCTAACCCTAGCCGCCACCTCTTCTCCCTCACGCATAGCCACGGGGCCCAGGCACCGTCCCCCTCGCTCTCCGGCAATCCATTGCTACAACCTCCGAACCCTAGCCGGTAGGACTTGCTGTCCTATCAATCTGGTATGTACTCCACCCACCTCTTCCCAGCCGCCCACCACCATGGCGTCGCCCACTTCCTAGCCGCCGGCAACCCTCCCACATTCAACCATGACGACGCTGGTGCAGTCTGGCGCACCCGCACCATCTCCATCTGCGCCCGCGCTTTCTTCGTTGGTGCCCATGATGCCTGAACAGCTGACAGCAGCCATCTTCGACCTCGGCCACATGGTGTCTGACATCGGTCAGGCGGTGGCCGAGATGTGGGCTTTCTTCGTCGGGCCTCATGTGCCCTAGTTCCACCAGCCCCTGCCGCCACCGCCAACTTTTTAGTCGGCCTTGCTGGCGCCGCCCCTGCCCTCGACGTCCGCGACCGCCACGGCCTACCCCTACAGGATGCCCTATGAGGGGGCGGCCTCTGTGGCCCTTCTGGCTGCGCCTCCACCGTCGTCCCAGGGGGTTGCCATCACCTAGGTCAAGTTCGTGGCGTCACCTTCGCCGCTCCCGGCCTGGCTCGTCAACTCGTCGGCGCCCATCTACACGACGGCGAGCGCCTAGCGCTACGTATCGCCGCCGCCCTCTACTGGGACGAGGCCTGCACACGGGAGCGTTCTTCCTTCGGGCACCCTATACGGTGGCGTTGACGGCCCCCTATTCCACGGCGGCAGCCTACAGCCTTCGCCACCGACAGCTTCAGCATACACGGCGCCATCAACCTCGGCATACGGGGACACTTCAGGCAGTGCAGCACATGCTGCTGCTCCTGAGCCGCCCCCGCCGCGGTTCTACAAGCTTGAGTTCCAGACGTATGATGGCTTCGTCGACCCACTAAATTGGCTCAACCAGTGCGACCAGTTTTTCTGGGGCCAGCACACCTTGGCATCCGACCGTACCTGGCTTGCTTCCTACCATTTTCGAGGTGCGGCCTAGACATGGTACTACGCCCTCGAGCAGGACGAGGGCATGCCTACCTGGGAATGCTTCAAGGAGCTCTGCAATCTTCGTTTTGGGCCAACAGTTCGTGGCACCAGACTGTCTGAGCTAGCCCGACTGCCCTTCGTGTCGACGGTCCAGGACTACTCTGATCGCTTCAACACGGTGTTGTGTCATGCCCGCAATCTGTCCGCCCCACAGAAGGCGGAACTCTGTGGGCGGCTTACCGGAGAACATCAAGGTCGACGTCGAGTTGCGGAAGCCATAGGACCTTTAGACGGCCATGTACCTGGCTCGGGTGTTTGAGCGTCGTGCTGCGGCTACCTTGCTGGTCCTTGTCCAGCAAACACTTCGCCTCCTCAGCGCCAACCATTGGCACTACCTGCACCGGCTGCACAGGCGTGTCCTCCTGACCCGGCCGCAGCCACACCTCCATTGCCTGCCCTGCAGCAGGCTCTGGTGCTGGCACTGTTACGCCGCCTGACGCCGGCCGAGATGCTCGAGTGTCGTCGTCAGGGGCTGTGCTTCAACTACGATGAGCCGTACGTGCGCGGCCACCAATGCCAGCGGCTTTTCTTCCTTGAAGTTGATGATTTCCTCACTGACGCAGTAGTGGACGATGACGGTGCCAAGGAGGCCCTCGAGGCGGCTCCGGAAGGCCCCGGTTTCCTCTGATGCTACATGGGAGCCGCTGCAGCAGTTCTCCCGGTCCTCTATCCCGACTTGCAGCTCGAAGACGAGCTGTTTGTCCAGGCGGGGAGAGATGTTATGGCCGACGTATGATTAATGGGAGTTATCTTTATAAGTTCAGTTATCTTTGTATTTGCAATTTATATTAGTCCTAGATAGGTTATTTAGCAAAATAGGTGGAGTAGAAGGGACATAAATATCTGTAAACTCTATTGATATAATCAAGCAAGAGCAATCATATTTGCTCGGCTTCCTTTAGGGAGCCCGGAGACTTTCAGCCTAACCCTAGCCACCACCTCTTCTCCCTCGTGCACAGCCACGGCGCCCAGGCGTCGTCCTCCTCCTCACTCTCCAGCAATCTATCGCTACAACCTCCGAACCCTAGCCGGTAGGACTCGCTGTCCTATCAGTATCGGTATTGGATAGATATGGATATGGCATTTTCCTAAAAAAACGTGATCCACAGATTTTTTTTTTTACTGTTCTTTAATGTGTATATAGATAATGATGTATGTATATTAAAATTCTAAAAGGAGTAATAGCATAGAAATTTTGGCAACACTTGCACCATTGCATCTGTGGTGTTTTGCTCATCTTTTCCATATTTCAATTTTGTCAACAGTACAACAGCCAAGCATATCCATTGTATCCTCAAAATTCAGCAGCCTAACTGAAAGCACCTCTGTAGTTTGTTTCTGCCATCTCCAACAAAATAAAGCGAAGAGGCAGGATCTCTAATTAATTTGACTGTATGGGACATGGGAGAGGAGAGGGAGTACGGCATCTTGCCTGCTCGAGCTTGCCGCTGACGCTGAATCTCTTCACTGATGGAGCGGGAAGGCAATCGGTGGTGTGCGTATGTGTGAGGCAGGTGGTGGCACAGAGGAATGAGAGAAGACAGCACGTGAAGAGGGCCAGTTGCAAGATGTCAGTCAGAACAGATTGGGGAAGGGAAATAAGCACAAGGGAAAAAATCTGTGTTGGAGAAGAAATAGGGAGGAAAGCAACTCATTTCGTTGTAGATGGTTGTCAATGGCTCACCACTGGTCAGACACTAGAGCAGAGGCAACAGGGTGGCGGCACAGCTGTCATGCGCCTACGCAGAAGAACCTGACATAGTGACTTTGCCTAATGTACAGCTGCTCTGGGTTGGGATGTATCAAGCACATGTGCTGGTACTTGAGCCTAAGTATCCGATATTAGAGTTTTTTTTATTACAGATACTTTATGGCTACATATCCACCGCATATTGACCATGTATTTGTATCGGATACATATCTGGTATGGGATACGGCCCCTATCTGGAGTCCTGGAGTACCAGGGTAGCATAAGTTAGTACACTAGGCAAATGCTCTGTAACAGCTACTTCATGTAGGAAATAAACTTGCCCCCTCCAGTTAAGGGCAAATAATATTGACCCTGGTACACATTCACCTTTGACTGGTGGTGCAATAGAGGCCAACAGGTATGCAGTTGGGAGTGTATGCTGATTAAGAATGTTATAGGTGTGAATATTGTCGAGTAGCTTACTAGTATAGGCAGATAAGCTTGGGCCAACAGAGAAGTGAATGTTACGACGTGGGCATCCGTGCTGTATATATTTGGTGACACAAGAGTATGTCTGGCAACCGTGGAACACTGCCAATTTTGCTTTGTGTTCCTTCAACCGGATAGTCCTTGGCTTTGTGTTCCTTACAACAGGATAGTCCTTGGCACTAATCCGTCCATGTGTCCCATCCATGCATGATACTTTATAGAGCATACAATTTTCATGCATCCCACCATGTACATGTAGTCATAACATTCTGGTTACACTTTCAAAAAAAATAATAACATTCTGGTTACTATGCAGTGTGCCTCAATCCCAAAGAGGTGGTCAGCGAAGAGCACCTCAAGGCAACGGTCGGCCTGGACGCAGCAGTCAAAGCAGTGGTGGCCGTAGACAGGGGAAAGGCCGAGGGCTGGACCGAAATCGCACCGCCATTTCTGCTGCAGATCTTGACGCTGAACTTGACAAGTACCATGCAGCAGCAGTGAAAGAGGAATGAGGCTCTGGCGTTCTATTTCTTACACAGGTGGAAAGGCGTCGGGACAGTGTGGCTTTTGCTTTAGAAACATGAAGTTTACTATCTTAGCCCTAGGGTTTTATGCTAGATTTTTCTTTTGGCCCATGGTACAACCATTCAGGCGTCTCTGCACCAAGATTCTAGTGTTTTATGTGTAGCATGAAGTTGTGGTCCTACTTTGCAGGATCTATCAATCATTCAGAACAACTGGAAACCAACATTGTTGTGTCTGCCCTGATCCTGGGTCGGTTCTGTTGTATTTTAAGTAGTTTTGGCTTGCCTACCGAAGACATCAGGCAAACATGTTCCAGAGTCCAAGAGTTGGTATTGAATCGAGTCTGTGTTCTGTTCTGATTTTTTACAATTGTCTTGAATCTTTCTGCTGTGTTCTAGATACATGGTATGTATTACTTATGTCCGAAAATACTTGTTCTTATATGATTCAAGTTTTGTGCTAAAATATTTGACTCACATTTCAATACACCTTTCTCTTCTCTCAATATAGTTTTTTTTTCTTTTCCCAATACATCTTTGTCTCTATTTTTCTCTCATTTTTGTTTTCTAGGCATCCCACATTTACACTCTTCCTTAATTCTCGTGTCCAATATGAAACGTCAATTTTTTGGGAATGGAAGGAGTAGACAATTTATATCTATGTGCATAGTAAAAGTTATGTAGGAAAGCTTGAACGATTTATAATTTAGATGGAAGTACTTCACACTGATTTTATATTTAGAGTGCCTTTGAGGGCTCCGTTAATACTTACGACCAGTCTTAATTTGTATTCCCTAAGTTATTTTGGACAAGGTTTGGGTCAAACTTTGGAAATATAAATCATCAATAACTTTTAAATTGTTGAGTTTACAAATGTAAAAATTATATGAATAGATTTGTCTTGAAAAATACTTTCATAAAGTATATATATATATCATGTTTTTCTAAATATTTTTACAAAAATAAGAGGTCAAAGTTATGTTTGAAGACCTTGTCAATGTCCTAAATGGCTTCTAAATTCTATACCGAGGGAGTATCATGTTTCTTACTCCACCCTGGTGCTGTGGTGTGATTTGCAACAGTTGAAATCCATGCATAGCCTTCTTTCTGTCTAAAAACTTTTCGTCCCATCACTTCGAATGTCTAGACACATGTATGTAACATTAAATATAGATTAAAAAATAACTAATTACATAGTTTACATGTATTTTGCTTGATGAATTTTTTAAGCCTAAGTGTGTGAATCCATATACAGAGTAAATTCAGTCACACTAGTACCATCCAAATAGATTGAATGTAATAATAATAATCTAATCTACCTAGAGCTGAAAGAAAAGGTGAAATTAATTTCCGATCGAGGCAACATTGTAATGACATCGTAGCAACATTTGTTTTACTGGCGAGCCTGTTCCTCTCATCCCTGGTGTGGTGAGCCTGGCTGCGAAGCCGTGCAGACCAGTGTGGTACACCACTCGGTCTGGAGCGCTGGAACTGGTCGATAGATAGATGTGACACAAAACACACATGCAACCGTCACGACGACGTAAGCTATATGCATTCGCATTCACAAGTAATTAGTACATGATCGATCCGACGACGACGGCTCTGGACAAGTTTTCCGTGAACACGATGTAGACCTGCACGTAGGCACGACACGATGTTAGACCACCTGATCACTGAAAGCGTAGCAGATTAATAACTACTTGTAGAATAAAATGGGCAATATGGATTAGCGTAGCTGGACCTTGGCGTCGTCGTCACCGCCATCGCCGGGGGTGGCCGCCGTCGTCGCATCCATCCTGCTTGCTCCGCCGCCGGCAGCGGCGGCGATGCACGGCGGTGGCATGGGAGGAGAAGGAAAACGCGCTGAGCGAGGCGAGGAGAAGGAGGAGCCAGCTGCAGCTGGATGCTGCCGCCATTTCGAAGAGGATACAGTACGGAGAGAGAGATGCAAATGGAATGGGCTGCAGTGGTACGGCATATGTATAGTGCCGGCTATAAATATTTTTTTTATAGCAGAATCTCTTTTCTTTTTGAGAAAGGTTGTTAATCTCTTTTTGTTGTTCAGGAACTTGCTGTTGCCCCGCCTTCGTTCTCCCCCCGTTCCTTTTCATCTGGCGCGCGCGAGAGAAAGATTAGTCCAGATTCAAAGAATTTT
>Ga0182004_10003806_pt1 | contig 12057 bp, 3 predicted proteins | sample Sormic07211540_1_FD_120479 | JGI IMG/M metagenome (GOLD analysis project Ga0182004, IMG submission 120479) | Endophyte microbial communities from Sorghum bicolor roots, Mead, Nebraska, USA - 072115-40_1 MetaG | ecosystem: Host-associated > Plants > Roots > Unclassified | place: USA: Nebraska... | reverse complement strand
CATCGAGCCCGTGAAGGCCAGACATGCGAGTATGCGACGAGAAGTCAATCAAACGTTGTACTAGCTTTCTATGATAATTGATTTTACCGTTTCGTCCTTTTCAACGGGTAAAGTTTAAACAATCATCATAGCTGTAATAATAATCTATAGCACGAGTGCCCGGCGAACAACGACGGATATGATACATCGTTTCGGCCCAACAAATCGAGGAAGCGTAGAGAAGAATGCAAAGGTTAACACATGCTACCAGTTATCCTAAACCCTACGACATAAGCTACCTAGAAAGTATAGAACGATGCCATCCGGTGCGCAGAGATATCGTTGTTTTCTCCTCGGTTAGCCGTAGTAGCAGCACTGTCGTCACTCGTCAGCCTTTTGCCCTTCCATTTCTCTTGTCGAATCTTATCGCTGCCCCCGTGCAGCCGGAAGAGCCGTGGCTGATAAGGACAAAACACACCAGCGGGTGCGCTAGCTAGCTGCTGTACAACGATGACTCCTGTGCCGCCATTTTCACACCTTGATGTCGGCAAGCTCAGAGCAGCGCGACGACAGCGAGGGCGGCGGCGGCGGCGGCGGCTAGGAGGAACAGCTGCGACGCACGGGCGGAGGCGGCGCCGGTGGCGAGCTGCTCGCCGCCGAGGTAGACCATGGAGCCATTCGTGGGCTGCACGCCCGCGGCCTGCGGGTTCTCGCCGGAGTACTTCCCGCTGCACACACAAACACAAGCAGGTCACGGTTAGCACATGGTACAGATAAAATTACTGTGCCACAGTGAAGCTCTTCTTAACATGACAGTATGAGAATTTAACACGATAGTACAAGAATTGAAGAAGATTTATTACTGGTTGTACCATGCGAGATCTTTTGTCCAGGACAGTGGTACGAGTCCTTGGATATTTTGGGCAGCGCGTGAATGCAGTTGCACGCCTCTGTCTGAGCGTGGGAACATGGGATGCAGTTGGGGGCGCAGAACAGGACACGGCAAATCAATGGCCTATGGCTACTGTATGGGCACCGTACGGTCCCATGAAACGGCTAGAAGCGTGTCAGCGGCCCGTTGGCCTGACATGAGTGTGCGGGCAGAAGAAGTGACCCCACACCATCCAGGGTCTAGGGCCTTGGATCCAATGATCCATAGCCGTTGACGTTACAGTACTGTCTATTAGCCGTTGGATCGTCCGTTACCGCCTCTCGTCGGAATCATCAACGGCTAGACACTTTTTCTGACAGGCACAAGCAGCCGATCAGCCGATGGCGAGCAGCACAGCTTCGGTCAGAGAGAGAGCAGTTAGAAAAAGGTGCTCATCAGATATCGACATCACAAATATCAGGTGTGGACTGTGACACTGTATCAACTGCTAATTGACAGTGCCAGTGTGGTGTCTCTTGCCAATTTCCCATCCGAAATAGGCATTCTGTCCGTGGCTGAGGCTGATTTCCTACCGGCCCTATCAAAGTCCCAACCAACGTCTTGTTGAATTCAACACGAAACCGATTTTAATCAATAAGGCCTTGTTTAGTTTACCCCGAAATCTAAAAAGTTTTGAAAATATTAAATATAGACGAAAATAAAAACTCGAGACGAATCTTTTGATTCTAGTTATTCTATAATCGGACAATATTTATCACAAACAAACAAAAGTGCTACAGTAGCGAAATCCAAAATTTTTCCAGAACTAAACAAGACTTAACTCAAAGGCAAGATCGCTACTTAAACGAAAACGTTCACGTATCGTCCATTCGTCCGTGCAAGACAAAGACTTCTACATAGATGGGTCACTATCGCCATCACGGCCAAGTCATCTAAACACAAATAATTGGACCGTGTATTTCGCGCCATCTTGGAGAAACAGTCACCTTTGGAGCTTAATTAAACGTGGTGAAATGTCTGAAACTTGAACAAGGGAAACCTTCATTTCGGGAAAGAATTTACCTGGTGGTGCTCGGGCAGAAGGTGATGGCGTAGGTGATGCCGGTGGCGCACGTGAACGTCGAGGTGGAGTCGTCGTAGGCGTAGCTGTAAGCGCGCGGGCAAGCGTTCTTGAAGAACTGCGAGTACGTCGATGGCCGGCAAGTGTTTGGATTCCCATAAGCGCCGCTGCAGCAGTACTGCGGCGTCCCGAACGCCTCGCACGCGCTGCGGCACGCCACGGCCCCGCCGCCGGCGCCGGACGTCGTCGACGTGGCCATGACCCTCAGGTCGGCCGGGCACGCGCCATTGAGGTCCACGAGGCAGCCGGTGGCCATGCACTTGCTCGAGTCAGCGGACCCATTGCCGCCACCGCCACCGCCGCCGGCGCCCTGCGGGACAATGAGCATCGGGATGTTGTAGCCGTCCACGAGGCTGACGTCGAAGAAGTCGAGGCCACCGGAGCCGTCGAGGGTGAACTCCGCCAGCGTGGCGGGCGGAGCAGCGCCGCCGCCGTTGCACTGGACGCTGCCGGAGCCGCAGTCGCCCGTGGCGCAGGTGAACTTGCCGGTGGCGGCGTCCGTCGCGCAGAGCGTGCGCGCCCACATCCGGCCCGACCAGCTCGCGGGGGCGTCCACCGTCGCCGACGCGCCGTGCGCCAGCGCGAACCCCGTCGTGGACAGCGGAGCCGTGCCGGCGCCCGACAGCAGACCCGGCCACACCGTGTACCCGCAGTTGTTGGTCATCGTGAACGTCGCCGACCGCGCAGCTGCAAGCAAAGCGCCAGAGATCACAGGTCAGTTCAGTAATCAGCTCAGGTTACGGAACAGCATGGCATTGCTCAATGCGAACGAGTGGGAACAAAGCAGAGCACTCACCTGGAAGCAGGAGGAGCAGAGCAAGTGAGCAGAGAGCGACATGAGCTGGGCACCGTGCCATCTCGATCTTTCACAGTGTGCTGTAATGTGGCACGCACAACACAAGGCCTTGGCTCCAAGCTCTCCGCCGGTTCACTCTGCCGACTTCCGCTGCCTCTCTTGGAATGGTAATGGGCCGCAGACGGGTTGGGAGGGGGACGACAGATCTTTGACGGTCACTTGACTTTATATAGGAGTCTCAGGCTCTCAGCGCAGCCCAAGAGGCAAGAGACGAAGCCCAAGGGGGAGTTGTATCTGGCCACCCTGCACGTCGCTGGGGCCCTGATGTCAGGTTCCCAGCAAAGTCGGCACGGCGTCGCCGACTTGCTATTTTGTCCGCGCTTGGCTCCGGGCTCCGTGCGCGGCGTCGCGGTGGTCGGCCGGCGATGGCCCAAAAATATCTCGACGCCGGTGAGCGAACGGGTCGGAGCTGGTGTCGCCTCCTCGTCCGCCACTCCATTTTATAGAGGGTGGTGCGGTGCGGGACGGGAAATGATGGGGCTGGTTATTGACGCGGGAAGAAACGGGGAAGCTGAGCCGAGCAGGAAAAGAAAAGTCGGCGCGGCGCGGCGCGGACGAAGCTGTGCCCGCGTGGGTTTTGGTTACGTGATGTGCGTGCTTGTTTCACCGATCTGGATTTTGAGATTTTTTTCCCATCGTCCACGGAAATTTTTCGCTACCGGAGTAGGACCTGGAAAAATACTGGCGCCGTCGTTTCTCCTTCGTCGCAAGGCACGGCAGACGTCAGTTATTTCCGCGGGAATAATAACAGAGGTGGAGTACGGCATCATGTATTCGTAGTAACTGTTTTGATATAAGATTCACGCTTGGAATAATCAAGGACGGCCAGGGTGATTAGATTCGACGACGACAGCGACAGCAACCACAGCTTCCCTTCAGTGGTGGCAGACGCAAACATTTGTGCGAATCTGTTGTTGGCAAGCGAAGCGAGCACATGCATACCCGGAATTGGCCGTTGCATGAGGGGAGCACAACAGCTAGTAGAGCTGAGGAGAGCCAAGATCCACTTCCCTTTTCCCACATGGGCTGATGGGCGCGCGGGATCAATCATTCTCAGGCACGAGTGAGTGATTAGTGTTTAACATGGCCCGGGGGGCAGCCAGACACGATCCCCGGCACTCCGAAAGGTACCAGACCGAGCACCCCGTCGATCCTGTGGCTGCAGCCTGCAAGATCATGGACCGGACGAGAGACGGCCACACACATGCACATGCTGACATAGTGCCATCTTATCCCATTTTTTGTGTGCGGGTTGCCTGCACGCAGCACAGTACATTATACTGCCAAACCGTCAAAAGGCCGCGCGGTTCTGAACAACATTTTTTTTTTGTGCACTATACTGCCAAACATTTTTTTTTTTTGTGCACGTATTGCAACGACAGTACAGCGCGCGCAAAGCCATCAAGCGGCACAAAGTTGCTGGTCTACCACCAGGCATGATAAAAGTGTGGAAACCCAATTCAGGTACTATTGGGATTTTGGATACACAGATTATGACATTCGCGCATCTTTTACTACTTTCTAAGCTCTTTTTTTTCCACGATTTGGTACACAGGTTTGCGGTCTTTTCTCCACCAGAAAAAAGATGAAAGCCCACGTGGCTCCAGCCAAGAATGACACATCCGCGACGCATCCCGCGCACATGTTTTGTTTGCACCGAACGGAAAAAGGTTCAGAAGATGTTGGGCACCTTTGATCTTAGCGGATTTCAAGAACTCAATAGAAAAGTATTGGAATCTCATAATTCAATTCAATGCAAAGAAAATAGAATTCTAACAGTATTCTAACACGCAAATTTTCGGAATATGGTTACTGGATTTTAGTAAGAATCCTTATCAATACAAACACGTCTTAGGGCTCCATCGGAGTACTCTCCCCCACAATAAACACATATATCAAATTCAAGAAGTTAAACCTTTTAATTAAAGTTTGAACAAATATAAATAAATAAATAAGATTAATATTTCCTAATTAATAAGAAGTGTTATTAGATTTCAATATGAAATATACTTTTATAACTAATTTATTTTAAAGATGCAAATGTCAATACTATTATCTATAAGTTTGGTCAGATAAAAGTTTGACTCTTAAGAAGTTAGACGTACATTTATTTTAGGACAGAGTGTGTATGTATAAGGTCACATGCAAACTTTTAGTTGGGTATCATGAGAAAACAAGAAAAAAAAAAGATTCTCCCATGTGCAACATACTCATGTTCTCCTCTCATTCCGGTTTACACTCCCTTGGTGACAATATTGTCCAACAGTTGTGGCAGGAAGTCTAGGAGTGCCCATGATATTTGGATAGTTTTAATGGAGGTTTCATGTCCCGGTTTCTAAGACAACTACTCCTTCTATTTCAATTTATAAGTCATTCTAAAAATCTTTAAGAGTCAAAAAATCTTAAGTTTGACTAGATAAGATTAGAAACGTTTATGACATCAAATAGATATTACTATGAATATATAACTAAAGAAGAACCTAATGATACTTAGATGGTATCAGAAATGTTATTATGTTATCATGTAAATTTGGTCAAACTTGAGACACTTTGACTCTCCAAAATTCTTGGAAGAACTTATAATTTGAGATAGATGGAGTATGTGTTAAAAACGATTAGACTAGTTTCATCCCACTATATTTTTGGTTATTTCTCTGTTGATTTATATCGTGTCATGTTATCATATTTGCTAAGTTATTAGCTTATTTAATGCCTATATCTCATGAAATATCTATTAAAAATGTCTTTATAGGTCCAATGAGTAGGGCTTTATAACGAGCTAAGCTGGCTCGTTAAAACTAATTAAGATAACAAACTAATTTGACTTGGCTCGTTACGTAAATAAGTTAAAACTCTACCTATGGTCGGCTCTGGTCGTTTAGCTCACACAGCTCGTTTGGCTCGGGAGTTGTAACCAGTGAATACTGAGGTCTTGTTTAGTTGTGATTTTTTTTTAATTTCGCTACGTTAGCACTTTCGTTTTTATCTGACAAACATTGTTCAATCATGGAGTAACTAGGCTTCAAAGAATCGTCTCGCGATTTATAGACAAACTATGTAATTAATTTTGTTTTTATCTATATTTAATGCTCTATGCATGTGTCGTATGATTTGATATGACGGAGAATCTTGAATTTTTTTTTTATTTTTTGGTGGGAACTAAACAAGGCCTTACTTATTAAGGTCGATGTGTCCGTTTGCTTTATTAGCTTCTCGTTTCTGCAGCTGCGGATGTCGAACAGGAGGTAGGACCCGAGATGACAGAGAAAATACGCGTGGACAGAAAATACGATGGGAGATGAATGTGCCCTTTTAACGATGACGAAAAAGGAGGCCATAGTTGCGACCATTTTTGACTCAGACATTTCCTAGGCTGACTCTCGCGTCTCTTCCAACTCGTTGGGTATGACTAATTGTGGATCTAGACATGGACTACATGTAATCCGTGACAATTCTGAATGGATTTCCTGGAAAAGTCCCTCGCAACAGATCAGCAAAGAGTGGATATACACCGCTTTGCAACTACCAGTCTGAATGTTTATGGCGTCTTAGCAGAGTAGCAGGCGACATTCGGCTAGTACCGGTGACTCATATATCCAATGAAACAGCAAACCCCCCGTGCCTCCTTCCAACTCTGCCGTCTGCCTTTGCGAGAAAGGGAGCGCCATCGCCGTACCAGATCGGCATGGCAAGAAAAAAAGCGCCCAATGGAGGAGGCAGGGCATGAGCTCCACTCCGTTCTCTGACTTGCCAAGCCGAGTCCGAGTGGGTGGTGACACAAGCGGATGAGCTTTTGTGCAGGACAGAGAATGAAGCTTTCATCCATCTATGGTCTATGGACATGGATGCACAGTGACTTGTAAGCACCTTTCAGCGACAAAATTGCATTCATGCATCGTGTTAAAGGTGGCGTCGGCTGATGCGCTGAACGGCTTCAGGTTTCCGTCCTGGGGATTGGGACCATCGCATGCGGAAAGTGTCTGACAGAACATGGTGATCATCTTCGCGCCACAGTTTGCACTTTGTTGTCAGCAGTAATCATCAGAGAAATCGAGCTGCGGTAGGTTTCTAATTCTACCAACGACGGGAAGTAGTTGATGCCTGTACACAGGAAGGAAGGCAGCGCGCATTTGTGACTTGTAACGGGCACTGCATCATCGTCTGCATGCAGTGTCCACGAGCGTTTATCACAACCTGCGGGCTGCGGCGCAAAAGTTTCCGGCGCACCATGTGGATCGAATGGAAAACCTAAAGCAGGCAACTCACGTCGCTGTCTGCCTGCTTATCCACCATGTCGCCGTTTAAACAAGCTCGTTTTCTGTCAGTTTGGCATCCATACGTCTCCATCTGTTATGGCGTCTGCCGAAATTTTATCCCAAGGGGCCAATCACCAGACTTCCTTGCCCTCCTGCAAGTTTGAAAAAAAAAAACCGAATCAGATGGTTTGGGATTTGGGAATTGGGAGGCGGCGGCGCACGGGGAGGAGGGCGAGGACTTGCCAGGAGCTGGAGGCGCCGCCGGCCGGCCGTTCTCCGTCGTGTGGGCGGCAGTTGCTGGCGAGTCAGAGGCGTGGAGCGTATGCCGCAATGCAACGGGAGGCGCCGCCGGCGAGCCGTTGCGGGTCAGCGGGTGGCTGTGGCCGGCGGCCCACAAGCGTGAAGCGGCTTCGTGCGGAGAAGAGGAGGGGATCGGGCGCGGGATATATAACTTTTTACCATTATTAAGTTTAACACCTCTCCAAATACCAACTTTAGAATGGTAAATACATTTTTACCACCAGAATCACGAATTCAATACAAATATACCATATTTGCTTTGGTGGCAGTCCATATCATATCAGCTAGCCAGCATGGAGGGTGAAGGGAAAAAGACCTCTTTGCCCCTGGCGCCTTGCTCTCCCTTTCTCTCAGCTCAGGACACACACAATCAGCATTGCAGTATGTTTTTTTATATTTTCAGCAAACATAATATCAGATAAATGATCACACATAATGAATAAAAAATTAACACATATAAATGATCACATATAATATTCACCACTACAGTGCTGATTGTGCAATCATTTAACTGATAATATTCACATATAATATTCAGTAAACACAAGATCCAATATATGTGCGATCATTTATCTGATCTTGTGTTTGCTGAAAATATGAAAAAAAAACACTGCAGTGCTGCGTCCTAAGCTCACAGAAAGGGAGAGCAAAACGCTAGGAGCAGGAATGTCTTTTCCCCTTCACTCTCTATGCTGGCCAGCTGATGTGGACTGCCACCAAGGCAAATATGGTATATATGTATCGAATTCGTAGTTCTGGTGGTAAAAATGTATTTACCGTTCTAAAATTGGTATTTGGAGAGGTGCCAAACTTAATAAAAGTTATATATCCCATCGGGCGCCGGAGGACGTCCGTTGCGGGTGCAGCGGACAGCCGTGCGTTGGCGGCGATGGGAGCCGCGAGGCCGTGGGCTGCTTGGGCCGGGAAAAATACTCGTGTAGGAGTACCGCTGAATCATCCTGACAGCGGATTCTTCATGGAGGATGAACGGGCTGAAACCTGAAAGCGTCGTCTCCTCGTAGGCTGTCGGGCCCAAGCAAAAACCTGACATAATAATCTGGCCCAAGCAAATATGTAAGAGAAAACAAAACAAAACAAATAACCGCAACAAAACAAACAAGATAAACAAATTACCTGACATAATAATCTGGCCCAAACAAAACAACAAGATAAACAGTAGGAGAAAAACAATAACTGCAACACCTAACAAAAGCAAACATGTAAGAGTAAGTATAGTAAGAACTCAAAAAAAAAAAATGACCGTAGATGGGTTGTATGCTAAGATGGAGAAGAGAGGGAATGGGAGAAAACAGAAGCAAGTTATAAATTTATAACCAGCTTATGCACGAGAACTAAAATACTTTGTGAGAAAATAAGTAGGTCATAAATGAGTGTCATAAGATTTATAAATGTGTGTCATAAGATTTATGCACGAAAAACATTTGGCTTCTCTTAAATCAAACATGTGTTTGTGACCATTGATTTCAAGAAAAATTATATAGTTTCATGTCATAAGATTTGTATTTTTATAATATTACAAGAAATACTATCATAATATATAATTCATATATTATCAATCTATAATGATTTTTAAAAAGATTGGTCAAAGATTATAATGTTTGATTTAGATCGAACCAAATGTGAGTAGTTGCTTTAGTGTTTGGGAGGATTTCTGTACAATCGCGCTAGTGGCACACCAGGCTGGGCTTCATCCTTTATTTTGTGGCCAGGGATCAACGAAGAGTACTGCTGTAAATTGAATATTCTGGTACTGCGCTCCTTAAAAATCCCCAGGTTACTAGAGTGAAAATCTGACTGCAGAGCTTTTCATTGGCTCCCCCGATTACAGAGCAACCTCATTCCGATTTCCGATCATTTTGACATCGACGTAAAATTTGCCACGTCATGCGCCTATATATATAAAAAAAACCACGAGCCAATGGAAATTGGCGTCCCATATATGGATGGAGACATGGAGTAGTGACTCAGCAGCGTTGTCCGGATTGGTGCAACAAGAGCCGGCAAACCTCTTGGTTCAGCTATCCTCGTGAAGAGAATCTGTCCGCAGTCCATAGCTTGTTTTTGAAGGAGGAGCCAAACAAAAACAGTGTCACGGTGTGCAATTGCGCCAAATATAAGCAGATCCTATACTTCAGGATTGTCTGGTTCTGAAACTGGGCAGTTGGGTAGGCGGATGCTCCGTATTGTCGGTGGTTAATGAGGGTCCCAATAATGTTATCACGTACTAGAGTGAGGTTAAGCTGCACTGATCGATTGTAATTGCTCCCTATGAGAAGATAGAATTGCACGTGCTGAATTTTGCAGACATACAGTAGACACGTTTCAGTTTCAGACATGTGCTCCAGGAATCAGGATACATGCACCTACTACCTTGGAGCTAGGATTGCTCGTGAACTAGGATAACCATCAGGCATGTATTTAGGCCCTGTTTAGTTCCCCACCCAAATTTTTTTCATCCATCCCATCGAATCTTTGGACATATGCATGGAACATTAAATATAGATTAAAAAAATAACCTAATTACACAGTTTAGTTAAGAATCGCGAGACGAATCTTTTAAGCCTAGTTACTCCATGATTAGTCTTAAATGGTACAGTAACCCACATATGCTAATGACAAATTAATTATGCTTAATAAATTTGTCTTGCAGTTTCCTGACGAGCTATGTAATTTGTTTTTTTATTAGTTTCTAAAAACTTCTCCCGACATCCTTCTGACACATCCGATGTGACACCCAAAAAATTTTCGTTCTCAATCTAAACATGCCCTAACACAAAATTTTCGGCGGCCTGGTGTTCTGTTCGAGGCAAGTGTCAAGGGTAGTGGTGGACTAGTGGAAGAACAATCATGGCAATCCCCAGCGCAGGGCTACCGTAGGGTCCCTCGCTAATGCTCATTCCACACGCAAAATGTTAATGTGTTATATATCTCTAGCTTATACTACTATCATGTGGGTTTCTTAAGACAAAGTTTGTGGAAGGGTACCTAATTCTTGTTGCTGTTGATGCCACATCAGAAGAAGCTTCGTCTCCACGAAGTTTTGCAGATCAAGGAAAAAGAAATGAAAATGTCCTCTCTTTGTTATAATTGCTATAACCTGACCTCACAACAGACTGCTGCAACAGTTTCAAATACGGAGCAGGTAATAGACCTCCTTGCGTGAAGACGTTGCGTTCGGTATCACCAAATTAAAGGCACGGTTCTGTTGGCGTATTTGGTTTTGGTAATCATAGTCGTTGGCTCCGGTCCCTCACAACAGAGCAGTCAGCGTACTTCAGTTTTATGCTAAAGATCCAGGAGATCAATAAATGAACGCTGGCAGTTAGCTTGATCTTCACATGACCAAGGTGAGAGAGAGCTTTATGCCATTATAACCCACCAACAGAAGAGTTTGCTTCATGTAAAAAGGGGTACAATTCTCCTATCCAGATTGACATAATCTTGCTATGTAAATTCACCCTAAGGTGTCATAGAATGCAGTAACATATCACAAAGTTCAAAATGTGATTACTAAACAGTGAAGGTGTTGAAAGCAGAAAGTCACACCACATATTGTAACCTGAACTCTGTTATTAGGCTGTTTGGCTCACAGCCACACCCAGCCACGTCTGACAGTGGCGGTGCCTAAGATGTAGCGGCGAAATTCTACGCCGCAGCTGTGGCAGGAATTTGCACTGCATAAGCATGTGGCGGAGTGCCAAACACCCTCAAAATGTTTTGAATATGTGCCAAAACCGTCATCTTCTTCCTTCTTTCAGGCCGTCCTTTGTGATGCTAGCTCCTATGGAGTTTCCTCGTGCCTCTTTCATTCCGAAATGTGGTCTCGTTTTACGCTTAACGGCGAGCCATCCATTTTCTTTTCCTAGTACTTTTCTTTGTGCTGCTGAATTCTTCTCCTCTGTTTTTCACTTCCATCGTTCGGTAGTTCCTAGAAACAATTTGGACCGTATACACATCCATCATCGGGATAGTACAATCAAATCATTTATCATGAACAGTACATTTACGTTGGCTAGCCCATTGTCAGGTCAGCACTTGCCACCTCGGTTCATCATCAGCTTCCGTTTCCCTGTCAGCACTCAGCACCTTAACTGCTCGCTTCAGAAATCAGACAGACCAACTAACCTTTCCATAATCTGCACTGCACATGCAAGGCAGGCCCTGCTGAAAGATTAAGCTTTTCCTGCTTTTACCCACCTTGATCATTGGCAAAACAAGCTCAGCTCAGACAACATGCTCGATTTCCTTATGTTATCTCCTAGTAGTCGTCAGGCCCCACGCACAGGCACAGGCACAAAGACGTTGGTTCAGCTATGCCTATCGCCCTTCCACTAAATCTCATCGCATTCGACACACCTTTCTGCAAAAAGATATACGGACATCACCGAGCACCAAGCCACCATGTTTCCCATCCATCCTGGAAACTGCACTGGGCAATTAGACCAGAGCTACGCGCTATATCGCAAATTGCAGGGGGAAAAGAGCATCTGAATTCAATCAAGCCGTCACTTTACTGAAGAAAAACATGATTATACCGGGCGGAAAGCGAGTTAGTAAACTGCCTCCCTTGCGCTATAAGTGTAGTCCAAGGCCTTGTTTAGTTCCCAGAAAATTTTGCAAAATTTTTCAGATT
>Ga0182004_10003805_pt1 | contig 12063 bp, 10 predicted proteins | sample Sormic07211540_1_FD_120479 | JGI IMG/M metagenome (GOLD analysis project Ga0182004, IMG submission 120479) | Endophyte microbial communities from Sorghum bicolor roots, Mead, Nebraska, USA - 072115-40_1 MetaG | ecosystem: Host-associated > Plants > Roots > Unclassified | place: USA: Nebraska... | reverse complement strand
AATGCGAGCAACCATAGGATCATAAACCCAGTTTTTCAAACCATCAGGATTTAGAGCAAGTTTAGACTGGGTCATTTTAGCATGATTCTGTTTTTTCATACAGGATCTCATGTGTCGTCTCAAATGACCAGTACCATTACCAGATCTAGCAGTGTACTTCGAACGACAATGCTTACATATTGCAGCAATTCTAATCTTGCGGCATATGCATGGAGTATTAAATTTAGATGAAAACAAAAACTAATACACAGTATGCCTATAAATCACGAGATGAATCTTTTGACTCTAATTAGTCTATGATTGGATAATATTTGCCACAAACAAACGAAAGTGCTACAGTACCCAAAATCCAAAATTTTTGCCAACTAAACAAGGCCGATGAGGGCCTTGTTTAGTTCAAAAAAAATTTGGATTTCGGTACTATAGTATTTTGATTTTTATTTTGACAAACATTGTCCAATCTTGGACTAACTAGGCTCAAAAGATTCATCTCGTGATTTACAGACAAACTGTGCAATTGGTTTTTGTTTTTGTCTATATTTAATACTTCATGCATATACCGCAAGATTCGATGTGATAGGAAATCTTGAAAAGTTTTTGGTTTTTATGGTGAACTAAACAAGGCTAAGGTTTTGTTTCCGAGTCACTAAGGCCTTGTTTAGTTGGGTAAAAATTTTGGCTTTGGATACTGTATCACTTTATTTTGTATTTGACAAACATTATTCAATCATAGACTAACTAGGCTCAAAAGAGACATGTCACATAATTCGCATTACTGACGTGGCAATGTTCTTTGCAAATTATCTAAAAATAATTCAATAAATATTCTATGATATATAAATATACCTTATGACATATCAAATATCGTCACTACATGTTGTGACATACAAATAGACCTTATGGCATATCAAATATCGTCACTAGATGAAACTGGATTAGTTATATGACATTTGTTGTGACATACAATTTTTTTTATCATTAAGTCAAGGTGTCTAAAATATAATACCATAAAACAGATAATATAATGACATTATGGAATTTGTCATGCTAAATACGTCAAAAAACCACCCACCTCTTGTAGTGTGTAGACGTGGTGTCTAGACTAAGTCTGCCCTTGTGGACTTCTTGTCACACCTGAACAACGCCAACAGCGAAGCGTGACAAGCCTCTGCTGGACATTAGGAGTTCTCTTCAGTGTGTTGTTAGGCAAGTTGCAAATAATAGTTGGCCTCCATGGTAGCTGCCTAGGGAAGTGTTTCGCCACACCCTTTTCACCTATCAGCCACAGTAGGAAGGGAGTAAACTCTCAAGTATACTTAGGATAGCTTAGACAGAAGCCAAATACTAGAAATACCTCTCCACCCAATCCTGAGCTATTTGATCATCATCCGACGACTCAATTGGTCTAGTTAATCCACTTCTCGTTCCCTGTGAAAAATACGATACCTGGAATACTCGTGGTGAAGTGTTGCATTGATCACCGTCCGCTTGCAGTAAAACCATTTGCCACTTCTGGTGTCACACAAGCACTTCTAGTGTTGTGTGAAGGACTAACAATCCTAGGTAGTGACGCTAAGAAGAATCAACACAGCCTCAGGCGCGACAAAGACAAGCTTAAAGCAGAGGTTGCAGCCCTCTAAGAAGTAATTCAGGGCCTCAACAATGAAGGGCAGCCTTAGTTGTCTAGTTATCTATAAATAAGGCACAATTCTGCTAGGTTTGGTTAGTTAATTAGGTCAGTCGAGTTATAAACTTTTCTTAGGACAAAGCCTAATGAGCTAGAGCAATCGTTAGCTCAGTCGTTAAAGTGTCTGTCAAGTTATATATTATCACCGCCATAAATAAATAAAGTGCCTTATCTTTTATCTACTCTACTCTCTATTTTTTAGTATGTGTTTGTCTCCACATGTTGCGTAGAAAAGTATACAGGAAAACAAGTGTGGGGGAGGCACACTGCAATCACGAAATGAAAAATTCGACCGAAAAAATAGTGTAATTCACAACACAATCGAACCAAGACCGCGCACAGCAAAGCGGGCCTCACATTGCCCACTAGTGGGGTCGGGCGACGCCTAAGTGGGGCTGGGCGGCGCCTAAGTGGGGCCGAGCGGTGCCCTGCTCGCCCGCCTTCCCCCTCGCTTCGGTCACGGTCAGGTTTGAGTTAATTACAGTATAATTGCATACATCTCACTTTGAATTGTCATCTGAATCATAAATCTTTATATTTTTAACAAATAATAAACACCATTTAATCTATGACTTCAAAAATAAAGTATATAACACTTTTCTAGAGTCATGATAATTGTGAAATTTATAGTACTTCATGATTGCTTAAGTTATTGTGGGAAGAAAGATAGCAAAATAATGAGTACTAAATTCCTGATAATCTGTCTTTGGAGATTTTATTTCAAAAGGGTAGAAACAATTAGCTTCGCCTCTCTTTGTAGTGGAATCAAATAATAACCATATCATTCAACTGTTAATTATTATGGCTTTGGTTGAGAGATTTATCATATTCCTAGTATCATAACATAAAATGAAATAAAAATATAATACACTCTCTTGAAGCATTATTGTAAAGGAGGCATGAGCTATTCATAAAGAAGTTCAAGGAAATAAAATGGGACAAGTGTCCAAAACCTCAAAAACATAGATCACGAGGAAATAAAATGGGACAAATGTCCAAAACATCGATTCAATAAGAAAAGAAATATGAGCATGTGCTCATAAGTAGAATTAGAGAGCTCATGGTCCCTCCAACATAATATGCCAAGGAGCGGATGATTTTTTTGATCTAAGAATATGATAGTTCTCTCCCGGGGTATGAATATCAAATTAATTCACAACTGTAGATGCCACTACAAATAAGAGAAGGTCAAAGCTATGTTTTATTTGCAAACTCCACTTACTCTCCAATAGACATAATTAAAGGAAGAGAGTAATCTGTTTTAAGCTATCCTACTCCGCAATCACTACAACATTCATGATGAACACTTTAATATTCCAGAATGCATGGTAGCTAGACTAGTTTTATATAATTTAATTTCCAAGTTATCCATTAAATGATTATTCTTTATGATAAGAACCAACCTTTTTCTCGGGACGAGTAAAAACCTAAGTGTGGGGTTAATTGTTGACACCTGTTAACCCACAATATTTATTAGCAATTATCTCTCCACCATATATGAATATCTACTAGAATAGGGTTATCACTAACAATTTTCATGAGTTTTAGTGATTTGTGTATTTTTCAGGGAAGTATCTAGAAAAGCCTAAAAAGAGGGATTTAAGTGCTAATCTGCCATAAAACTTATCCACGACAGAAGATGACACTAGAGGGATCAGGAATACTCCAGAAGACACCCGAAGCAACAGGGGGGCCAGCAGCCGCCAAGTGGGCCGGGTGGCCCCAACCTTGCGACGGGTGGCCCCTAGGGTTAGGGTTGGCCGCCCCCCTTCTAGAGTCTTCCTCCACCGCCTCCGAGGAGCCATCTTGGCCACTTGCTACGTCGGTTTGATCCAATGGCACGTATCCATCCCACCGGGCTATAAATAGAGGGCTAGACCCTCTAGAGGAGGCGAGATCAAGAGATGAAAAGTTAGAGCATTAGATAGAGATCAACTAGATCTAGGCTAGCAATCAAGATAGAGATTAGAGTGATAGAGTAGAGGAGTAGAGATTCGGAGGAGTCCCGGCCTGTTGGAGCTTCCTTCGGAGCTATATTCATCTAGATTCGACTCCCTTGCCCGGAGCTACGTTCTGAGGTACTTTTGTATTTACCATTCTGATTCAAATAAACAACTTATTTTTATTTGTTCTTTGGTTTGCAACTCATATTATATTGAGTACTTCGATTTGGGTAGCTCCTAGGTCGGAGTAGTGATTCGTACCATAGATGTGGTATCTAGGCTATGGTTGCTTGTGAATGTTCCCTGATCAGCTAGACTGTGGTAGCTCGCGTAGGTGACTTTATAGCTACGTTGAATCCTCTGTAGTCCACTTCTCGTTGATTGGATGGATAGGCTTATAGGTGCCTAGTAGGATATTACTCTATTTCTTCTCCTATTCGGGTTACTTGTCCGATAAGATGATATTATACAAAGTTTACCAGTTATTAGAACAATAGTACATTAGCTATTTCCTCATTCTCAATAGTTTTCTAGATTGATTGTACCCCCTTAGATTAAGAGTTATAGGCTAGGTCATAAATCACCTACTGTTCCTTTGGGTTCGATATTGAAACTGGGTTGATCTTGGTGAAGTGCTGCTCAGTATATATCTATGCGCTTGCGAAAAATCTGATTATAATTATTATTTAGGGTGCAATTATTTTATACCAACAATGCACAAAGGAAACTTTAGGGTATTATGTCTATAACTGGATAGAGGGCAAAGTGTTTGTTACTCAAAACAGTGTTTTCTTAGAGAAAGAGTTTCTCAAAAGGGAGAAAAATGGATAGAAGGTTTATCTTGAAGAAGTTCAAGATGAACCAGTTGGGAATGACTCTACAAGTGATGTTAATATAGCAGAATAAGTTGAGACACCCGTGGTAGTGGAAACACCACCACAATCACGAATATCAACAATACTTTGCAAATTCAATGGGGAATTGTTATTGTTAGACGATGACGAACCTGCAAATTATGCAGAAGCAATGATGGACCTAGATTCCGAGAAATGGCAAAGTACCATGAGATCCGAGATAGATTCCATGGGAGAAAATCAAGTTTGGAACTTAGTTGATACGCTTGATAGGGTTAGACACATAAAGTGCAAATGGATCTATAAAAAAGGATATGGATAGAAATGTTCACGTCTATAAAGCTTGACTTCTCGCAAAGGGTTTTAGGCAAGTTTAAGGAATTGACTACAACTAGACTTTCTCACCAGTAGCGATGCTTAAATCTATCCAAATCATTCTAGCAATCGCTACATATTTTGATTATGAGATATGGCAGATGGATGTTAAAATAACCTTTCTAAATGGAAATTTGGAAGAGGACATGTATATGATACGACCCGAAGGTTTTATTGATCCTAATAATGCTGGAAAATTATGCAAGCTTAAGAATTCCATTTATGGATTAAAGCAAGCATCTTAGTGTTGGAATATTCATTTTGATGAAGTGGTCAAAGGATTTGGCTTTCATTAGAATAAAGAAGAACCTTATGTTTACAAGAAGTAAAGTGGGAGCACTATTGTATTTTTAATCTTATATGTGGATGACATATTATTGATTGGGAATGTCATTCCAATGTTGCAATCAATAAAGACTTCACTGAATAATAGTTTTTCTATGAAGGATTTAGGAGAAGCAGTATACATTTTGGGCATTAAGATCTATAGAGATAGGTTCAAAAGGCTAATAGGATTAAGCCAAGATACGTACATGGACATGGTGTTGAAACGGTTCAACATGGAACATTCTAAAAGAGGGTTATTGCCTATGTCACATGGTATGTGTTTTAGTGATAAACAGTGTCCTTCATCAGATGAAGAGCACAAACACATGAGTAAGGTTCCATACACTATCATGTATGGCATGATATGTACTCGCCTAGATGTCTCATATGCTCTAAGGGTTGCGAGCAGGTACCAAGCTAATCTAGGTGAAAGTCACTAGACACTTGTTAAAACCATTCTTAAGTACTTGAGAAGGACTAAAGATGTGTTCCTAATCTATGGAGGTGAGGAGGAGCTCATTGTAAATGGTTGCACTAATGCTAGCTTCCAAACTGACATAGATGATTCACACTCTCAATCAGGTTTTGTGTTCACAATAAATGGTGGTGCAGTCAGCTGAAAAAGTTCCAAGGAGGCGACAGTGGCCGATTCTACAATAGAGGCCGAGTACATTGCAACTTCTGAATCTGTGAAGGTGTTTGGATGAGGAGGTTCATCATTGAACTTGGTGTTTTTCAAAATGCGTCGAGCTCATTGAATCTATAATGTGACAACAATGGGGTGATTGTGCAGGCTAAGGAGCCTAGGAGTCACCAAATGAAGAAACATGTGCTACAGAAGTTTCACCTCATTCGAGAGTTCGTTAGGCGAGGTGAAATTAAGATGTGCAAAATACATACGAATTTGAATATTGCAGATCCTTTGACAAAGGCTCTTCCACAGCCTAAGCATGAGGCACACCTGAGGTCTATGTGTATTAGATATCTTAGAGATTAACTCTAGTGCAAGTGGGAGACTATTGGGAATATGCCATAGAGGTAATCATAGAGATGATGATATTACAATTGTATCCATGACATATATTATGAGTTCGATGAATATCTATTATAGACAAACTTGTATCGATTGATAATTATGTGAATTATTTGTGAAATTCTTTAACTTGTATGGTTATTCTAAAGTTATCCCTAATTAGAGTTCGTGGATCAACAAATGCATGGTCGTGCTTGGGTTAAGTGTTAACCCACGAGTTGGAACAAATATCGTGTGGCAAGGGAATAACATGTATGTGTTTGCAGTGTTTCATTTGATATGATCTTTACGTGCGTGTAGGAGTTGTCACACCTTGCTAGAGGCCGCTGTAGGGTCGCACGCTTAAGGGGGTAGAAGCCTAATTCGGGTTGGACCCAAATTAGACAAGGCTTAGGGTTTTCTAATTGGGCCTCCAGCTCAGGGCTGATTAGGGGGCGCCTATATAAGAGAGGGAGGGGGCACGGCCAGGGTGATCTCACGCTATTAGGTAGCCAACGCCGCTCACCCACGCTCACGCCTATTACTGCTCGCAGACCTAGCAGTCCGGAGGCATGACGCTTCTTCGTCACACGTGTGGGATATCTCGGAGGTGCTACATATGGAGCACAAGACGAACCGTGCAAGAGGCATTGACGTGGTGGACGACCACACAACTGCATGGCACTATTACTATGCGCATGAATACATCGAGTCGCTTTTGCTGCACCTGCGCGTCTAGTAGTAAACCCGTGATCTATAACTAGCAGTTGATCATGTTTTATGAGTTTGAAATTTTTGTTTCCTAGCTAGCGTAGCGTCCTCATAATCCGATAGCTTTAGCACGGAGAGTTAGAATCATATTCGAATAGAACGCATAGACACCTGGTTCTGGTTGAGGTCGAATCAAAAAGTCTCTGGTGTGTTGAACACGAACTCTATTATTTTATTTTTATTTACATTAGAGATCCTTGTTGAAACTGCAATTCAAAGTTCCCATTGTGGACTCCTGACCTCACTGTGAGAAATGGAGCTCCTGATCACGCTGGAATCGAACAAGGTATGGTTCCCATTGCTATTACTCCAGATTTTTTCACATGTTATTTTTTCCTCTTCTTTAAATTACAATATGAAGGAAAGTAACCCCACTGATCCTTATGTTACTCACCTAATGAGGGTAGCACTAGGGGTTACTTGAACAATGGTACAATTGATGGCTAGGATACTGAGAAGAGTAGTGCCGAGGAATTTTAAACATCTCTTGCTTGGGACAAATTTGTTAATCTGAAAGGACAGACCCAGTGGCTGAAGCTCCTAAATGAGTGGGGTCTGGGGAAATGAAAAAATAGAGGCAAGCCTTTCCCTCGCAAAATCTGCGAAGTGGATGCTTCGAACTTACGACCAAGTGACTCAATGAGACAGCTCCCACGACAAATTTGTTAATCTGAGCACTACATAATTCATTAGCAGCATGGAAATAGAAATCTACCACAACTGCAGTAATAGCATGGCGGGGTCATTAGAGATAGACTTCAGTAAATTGTGTCATTCTTGAACTCCATGGTAACTGAACCGCAAAAACAATTGATAGTTCTTGAACTCCATGCTAACTGACTATTATGAGATGTTTTTTACAAGTGGCAAAAGCAACTAATAATTTGTGTACTTCCTAAACTTCATGGTAATTGCATCTTTGCACAATCTAAATTATAGTTTGGACAATATGAATATGGAATGTTAATTTGAACAAAATATATTGGACTGTAATTTATTTTTTGATGTCTTTACAGAAAATGGATAATAGTGTCGGGCAACTCCACCTAGAAGATGACACATATGTTCTTGAGCCACTCCTCCGATGCATCATGCCTGCCTCTACCTGCAATGAGCACGAACACAATGTAGCTGCCGCCACTGCCATAGTTGTGGTCCATGGCGCCACTAGACACCTAGGTGTAGCAAGTTGGTATCAGAATTGAATTGAAATAGAAGCATAGAATCAAAAGACACCAGCTTGATCAGAAAATTCCCTAGTATGTTCAACATGAACTCATTTTTGGGCCCCCTTTTCCTATTTGTATTAGAGATCTTTGTTGAAACTAATATTGAAAGTTGCTATTGTGAACTCCTGGTCTTACAGAATATGAATCCTAGCCTAGACAGGCCCAATGAGGCTCTTGATCTCGCTAGACATGGACAAGCAAGGTCGGCTTCCTGTTGTTACACTAGGTTTCTTTCATCGCTACTCTTATCCTTTAATTTTAAAATTTCTATAAAATGTGTAATGGTCCTTTAAATTATGTAATTACAGCTTGTGATGATATGGTGAGTCTAAAGTTGTGCCTTTATCCCTTAGACAGATGGGCGTATAAGAGAGCAATCATATATTGAGGTTTAAATATAGGTATAATAATAGTACATTGCACGAATCATTAATTGTGCAAATGAGGAGTTTTTCATTCTGTTCCCAACTTTTTGACCGCAACGGTGGGGGAGTCCCCTACCTTTTTTTATTATTTCAATTGAATAAAAGAATCACTACGAAGGAAAGAGGAAAAAAATACAAGGCGACAAGCCCAAAAAGAAAGAAAGAATAAAAATTACAAGTAGGACTTTTTCCAACTTTGAAGAGCAACGCTTTTTTAGGGCTTGCCTTAGTACAAACCATTCCAAGTTCAACTTTGAATTGTCTCTTCTAGAGCTGCAGGTTTCTCTGACTATTATCAAAGATATTGTTTCTTGTATTCCAAATAATCCAGCAGGCCATGATGAAAATTTCTCTGAAGATAGCATTACCAAAGTCTGCCCTTGCTTGGAGGATCATGTCTAGAGTGCTGATATTTTGTTTCCAATTGATAGGAATGGATGCCCAGCAGTCCTTGCTGAATCTGCATTCGAAGAACAGATGGAAACTAGTTTCTTCACAGCCTTGACTACAGAGTACACAACTGTAATCCTCCAGATGCATGTGTTTTCCTCTTAAGAGGTTTTTGGTGTTCAGTCGATCCCTTAGAAGGAGCCAGAAGAAGAATTTATGATTCCCTAGGTTGCTTGATTTCCATAACCACTTAAAGAGTGGGGAGGCTAGGGAGGAGTCAATGAAAGTAGTATAGGCTTTTTTGCTGCTATAGTTTGAAGTACCCCAAGAGTATATCCATGTATCACACAAGGTTTCATCCCACATTCTGCTCTGAATAATTTCATGTAGATCATCAAGCTATGTAGCAGCAATTTGGGGCAAAGGGAGGGGACTAAAAATTCTGTCCACTTGTTGATTCAGGAAGAATCTAATGGAGCATTTGGGCTTTCTAGTGAAGGAAAAAAGCTAGGGGAATTTATCTTTCAAAGATTGATCTATCCAAATGTCTGTCCAGAAAAGAGCAGATTACCTCTATTGGGTGCACAGGTGGTAATACCTTAGAAAATTGGGAAGAGTTTCATGATAACTTTCCACCAGAAAGAACCAACAGGGCTCCTTGCATGAGGAAGGGTGTGGTCATTAGAGTATAGCTTGTTCCATGTTAGGTTGACCCATGGCATGTCTGTATTATTGTAGAATTTGTCCAAAAATTCTAGTAGTAAAGCATCACTCTATTTTTGGATGTCAATAATTCCTAATCCACCCTAACCTTTGGGTTTGCAGGCGGTCTCCTAGGCAACTAGGCATTTACCTCTTCTGTTGATATCTCATTTGTCCCAAAGGCAGTGTTTCCTATAAGTGTCAATTTGCTTAGTGATTTGCGGTGGAAGTTTTAGGGTACACTTGTAGAAAGTTGGGAGAGCTGAGAAAACTGAGTTGCTAGGATAAGTCTTCCATTGTAGGAAAGGAATTTGCTAATTCCAGATAGTCTTCTTTCCATTCTGGTGATCAGAGGTGCAAATTATGTGATAGAAGGCTTTGTTGTACCAAGTAGCAATCCCAAATATGTGAAGGGCATTTCTCCAACCTGACATCCAAATGTATTAACAAGATGTGTGGCACTGTCATTCCCCATGTTAATTGGTACTAAAAAGGATTTGTTGAAGTTGACATGGAGTCCAGTTGAGTCAGAGAAGGATCTTAGCAACCCTTTCAGATTAAAGAGTACTCTAGCATCATTAGAGAGGATTAGAAGTGTGTCATTAGCATATTGCTGTTGACACCGTTTTTGGACACGTATCAGGAAAGGTAATGAAGCTTGGATCGGCAGCTAGAAAAGTGACAATGACCGATAAAGAAGTTGCCGATGACCTATGATACCGATGAGAGAAGGAAGATATGGTTAAGTCCAGGAACAGTGGATGATCGGTGTCGATGGTTGATGGTGACGGTTGCCGATGCCAATGAAGAATGATTTGCCGATGATGGTGAAGGAAGACGTGGGAATCATTGGGAGGGGACAATGGTGGTGTGCCGATCATCCAGGATAGATAAATTGTTGTTTTCCATAATTGTTAGAGTTTATTTTATGCACGAGTTCTGTTTAATTTGGAATTAGAATCCTAGTCGTACCTGGTTGTAACTCTTTAGGACAGAGTATAGATATAGGCCTAGTAGCGATGTAAGAGCAGATCCAATCAATGCTATACACAACTTTTACATCTACTTTTGCATCTACTTTTCGACGACTTCGTCAATTCGCATATTTTCTTTTACTTACGAGTTCTTAAGAATTCTTTGAGTTATACTCGATGAGTTCTCGAGTTCCGCGTGAATACCTCTTGGCCGTGGCATCCGGGCGTATCGCTGTTGTCGGGACCAAAGTATTCGAGTTACCACCTTTGTCTGTTGAAAGGTCAAATCGGCTGGCACACCTTAACTTTGAATCGGGTATTAGCCCTTTGTGTTTGCATATTCACTTTTGCACCAACAATTGCATAATGGGATAATCCTCCTAGAAGCTGTCACTAATGGGGTGTATAAGAATGCTAGCATGCCATGCTCTATTCGCAATAGTTTGTAGCAGATCTATAGCTAGGACAAAAAGAAGAGGGGACACTACTAAATTTTGACCCTATTGCATCACGTCCCCTTGCATCAAACTCAAATCTGTATGCAATAGGTGGTTGCTATTGCATCAGTTATTTAAATCTGATGCAATAGGTGGTTGTTATTGCATCCAAAAAGAGGTTGATGCGATAGTAATTCATGTCGATGCAATAGGTATGATCTATTGCATCATTTAGGACAAGGGATGCCATAGATAGAAATTATTGCATCAGACACATTTGGTTGCCTTAGTATTGAATTTTTGATGCAATATGCAGGTGGTATTGCACCGGTTTAGAATATGAATGCAATTAGGAAGTACTATTGCAACAGATTTGTGTTTGATGCAACCGAAATTTTTTGAAAGAGAATTTAGTAATGTCAAAACACTTTGTGGTGAATTGTTAATTTTTTAAAATGTGACGCGTCTAATAAGTAAATTGTTAATTATTTATGAAAAATAAGTTACACCTAATAATTGAATTGTTAATTTTAAGAAAATATTCAAAAAAATAACTAGTATAAGGGGCTGGGTAGAGGAGTCGAACCTATACCCCTAGGACAATCTAGGTCCTAGACAAACCACCAGACTAGTTATACACTGTTGTATGGACTAGTATATTTTTTCTTTTATACTATTATCTAATATGTCAATATGGAGACAATAAAGGGGCGCCCATCTGACTATGTGACAATTATATATATGGTTAGTTGATTTGCAAGGCTGCCGCAATATTACATTAGTGGCATCTTTCTTGTTAATATCTTTGGTGTCCAAGATTGGGTCGTTGCTCATCTATAGCTAGGAGATAGACACGGTAGCCATTTAGGATTTGTTGTAAACGGCGACAAAAAATTCTTGAACACATACGCAAGAAGATTGGGCCACGTTGTTTCTT
>Ga0182004_10003804_pt1 | contig 12063 bp, 6 predicted proteins | sample Sormic07211540_1_FD_120479 | JGI IMG/M metagenome (GOLD analysis project Ga0182004, IMG submission 120479) | Endophyte microbial communities from Sorghum bicolor roots, Mead, Nebraska, USA - 072115-40_1 MetaG | ecosystem: Host-associated > Plants > Roots > Unclassified | place: USA: Nebraska... | reverse complement strand
GTGATTTCTGTGCATCTTAATGGTGAAACTCATATTAATTAAGGGTAACTTGGTCATTTGGCAGCTATGCTAATCTGTCTGAAACTTGCTAGAAATCTATTCTTTCAGGGACGGAGGGAGTACATCAACAGGACTGAACAGGGCATGTTGATAGAGGAAGCAAGAAGCGTTTCTTGGCTAACCACGACTTCTAGTTCATCTGACGTCCAAACACAACTGCATGTAGTAGGATGAGTCAGAGGCAAAACAAATTGCATTTTCGTTAAGACTAGTGGACCTGATGAATTTACTGACGAATTTACTCTACGTAATTTTATCCTCTACATAACAAACCATAGCTCAAGACATTTGTTGCAGATAGACGACTGTAACTACTGCATGAAGATTGATGTCCTTTATATATCCATGTCTAGTCAGCAATTGCTTCCTTGACTGTCCTGGTGACGGCAAAAGGGGCAGGACCATGACCAATAGCCCAATATCCTTAAGCCGCCGACCTAACAGGACACAAATTATTGACATGCAACATTGCAACGACTCGATCACACAACTTTTTCGATCGTTGAACTTAGCAATGCCCCTGACTAATAAACTAGCTAATAGCACTTAATATTAGTTGTATGATCTATTAGCGACTAATGAATAATCCAAACAGGGTCTATGTGGGTCTATTTGTATTGCTTCAAATTAAGTAGCTATTAGTTCAAACTGAATATTTGTTATTTAAAGTTTGGCCAGAGAAAGTGATGATCCAAAAAGGCTCTAATTAAGTAGCCTCGAAGTATAATATAATAGCAGTCTGTGACAACATAATAATCATAGCAAGCTCAGATACCAAATCATCATCTAGTTAATTAGCATGCATTATTCTCAGCTCAGGAGATCAACAATCAGATCAGGTCCTCCGGCTCACTAGCTACATCTGTAGCTCTAGCTAGCAACTAACAAGTGTCAACACCCACCAGCCTACTCCTCCTCCTCCTCCTCCTCCTCCTCGTCCTCATCGTCGGCGGCGCCGGCGTCCTCCTTGTTCCCCTTGGCCTTCTTCTTCTTCGCCAGCGCGGCGTCCACCTTGGCCTTCTCCAGCGCCTCCACCAGCGCGGCGAGGCACGAGTCGGCGTTCTCGCCGGGCGCCTTGGGGGTCATGTTCTCGGCGACGTCGGCGGGCGTCATGTCCACCTCCCGCAGCAGCGCCGCCACGGCGTCGAAGCGCGGGTGGTCGTCCACGTCGAGGTAGACCTTGGCCAGGAACTTGAAGGACTCCACGCAGCAGTAGGACATCTCGATGTGCTTGTCCATGCGGCCGCGCCGGATCAGCGCCGGGTCCAGCTTCTCGACGTGGTTGGTGGTGAACACGATGATGCGCTCGCCGCCGCACGCCGACCACAGCCCGTCGATGAAGTTGAGCACGCCGGAGAGCGTCACCTTGCTGCTGCCCGCCTTGTTGCTGTCGTCCTCCTTCTCCTTGTCACCGTCCTTCTTGCCCTCCTCCTCCTCCTCCTCCTTCTTCTTCTTCTTCCGCTTGCGCTTGCCGGTGAGGTCGAGCGAGCAGTCGATGTCCTCGATGACGATGATGGACTTGCTGGTGGTCTCGATGAAGAGCTTACGGAGGTCGGTGTTGGTGCGCACGGACGTGAGCTCGATGTCGTACACGTCGTAGTCGAGGTGGTTGGCCATGGCGGCGATCATGGTGGACTTGCCGGTGCCCGGCGGGCCATACAGGAGGTACCCTCTCTTCCACGCCTTGCCGACGCGCGCGTAGTAGTCCTTGCCGTTCCGGAACGCGTCCAGGTCGTCCATCACCTCCTTCTTCTTCGCCGGGTCCATCGCCAGCGTCGCGAACGTCTTGGGGTGCTCGAACACCACGTGGCTCCACACACTGTCGGACCAAAAGCTGCCGCATCAAAATCAGCTTCGAAATCGATCAAGCTGCCTCGATCATCAGCCTAGAGTAGAGTAGACGACGCTTTATTACCCGTCGGAGTCCCAGGAGCCGTCGCCGGAGATGTTGGTGAAGAGCTTGCGCTGGCGGTTCTTGACCATGACGGCGCGCCCCTCGCGTCGGACGTGGGTGAGGTACTCACCCAGGACGAGGTCGCGGTGGCGCTGGGAGAACAGGAGCTTGTACGACCTGCGCTCGGCGCGCTGGCCGGCGCCGCCCCGCCAGAAGTACGCCGGCCCGGTGTCCTCGCGCTGCGGCTCGGTGCAGGCGCGCCACGTGACGACGGCGCCGCGGAACTCGTCGGTGATCTCCTCGTCGTCGTCCATGCTGAGCAGGACGCGGTCGGGGTCCTTGTCGGGCTCCGCCCTGAGGTGGCGCACCCCGCCGCCGGCGCCGCCGCCGCGGGCCTCCCGCGTGGCGCGCTCCAGGTACGCCTTGGCCTCCTTGTACGCGTCGCTGCGGCGCATGCGCCCGCCGTTGTACTCGGCGATGGTCACCGTGAGGTCCGGGTCCAGGATGGCGGCGAGGCGGCGCGACAGGCGGCGGGAGTGGCGATCGAAGAAGTGGTGCAGCTGGAGGCCCTGCAGCGCCTGCCATAGCATGGTCCATGCCACGGCCAGCAGGCTCAGCACGATGCCGGAGTTGAGGCCGCCCCACAGAGACGACGACGACGACGCCTCCATGATGGACGATCGCCTTCTTCCCCGGCCGACGAGCGAGGAGAGTTTCTCGGAACGGATGCTAGCTGTGAACCTTTGCTTGCAGCGGCCACTGGACCAAGGCCAGCCGCCGCCCTGCTACGGTGCCGATGGCTTTGGCGTCTATTTATATGTAGGAGAAGAGAAGGGGCAAGCAGAGAGCAAGAGAGGTTTGGCTTCGTTTTGTGGGGGAGAAATTGCTGGGAAGCTTGGAACTGTTCAAATTGCCACTTCTTGGAATGTGCCGTGCAATATATATATCTGGTCATTGCAATATTCCATCGAAATTTAGGAAGCATTTCCTCCTACATTTTTTAAAAAAAGCTAGAGTTCTGCGAGCAGTGAAGCATCAACACTTATTCCCTCCGTACCAAAATAGATGTTATTTTCGTTTTCTGAGAAGTCAAAAACTAGTGGTAATTTTCGAGTCGAGCTGACTCACACCCTAGCACCGCCGCCGCAGCCTCCGTCGTCCACCACCACTGGTCCCCCGCTCTTTCCCTCCGATATCTCGTCGGGGGCTGAAAAGAGTAGAGATCCATTGTTTTTTATAAATTTTCTCTAGTTGAGTTTAGAATTAGTGTTTCTCCATGTTGAATGGTAATAGAGTTTTATCTTCTTCTTCTCTCCGATGACGGTAAAGGGGAGAGGTGGAATCGTCTTCTTTATGACGGCTCCGTTGAAGACGAGGGCGACAACTTCGGCGTCAACATCTTCATCAATATAGCGACATAGAGACTTTTGTTTCCAGACGGCGGCATCAAGGTGGAGATGATGTCGTGGCTAGGGAAAATTTTTTCTCTAGCCTCTTTTGCATTTTGTTGTGGTTAGATCTAACCACGATAAAAGACCAGGAAGAATAATTTTTAGATTAGTCTTTCTCACTCTTCGGTGGTTGAAAGAAGAAATTCCTCAAATCTGCCTACATTGTTTGTTTGGCTAATAAGCCATGACAGAAAGTATTGTTGGCTGATTTATTGTGAGAGAAAAATACTGCTGAATGACTGGCAGATTCGGCTGATAAGCCCAAACAAACAAAAATGACCGTCAATCGTTGGGCATTTGTTCTTAGTCCTTTTGCCGAGTGTTTGCTTTTGCGGTCATCTATACTGCAAAACATCTAACATGTTAGCTTTTGAGTTATGTTTTTCACTGTGGATACTTTTTTTTTCATCGAAAAAAAGATAAGTAATTTTTTTTAACTTTGACCAAATATATCTAAAATATTATCAATATTTATAATACATAATTAATATCATTAAATAGATCCATGAATATATTTTCATAATAAACTTATTTAGAGATATAAATATTGCACATATTTTTTATAAACCTAGTCAAAGTTGAAAAAACTTAACTCACACACATCCCATAGCGACCTCTATTTTGGGATAGAGGGAGTAGCTGCATTTTTCTACTATAAGTACACATCAGCACTACTCTCGAAACATGTCCTCACTATAAGCTAAAGAAATATAATTTTGTTCACCTTTCCTGAACAAAAAATCAGACGACTAAACGTCTCGACCTCTACAGGCGATGCTCTCTCTCTCTCATGACGCTCCTTTCCCCTTCCTCTCTCATGTGATGCTCATTCCCAATGCGCCTCCGTGAGCAGATGTCTGCACCCTGCTTTGGCGAGCTCCTCCCCATGGCTTCGCCTGTGCGCCCACGGCCCACCCATGCTCTAGCTCTTCCCCCACTCCAGCGAGCGAATCCGGCAACCTCCCAAACCTTGGCGAGCTGATCCAGCGGTGGCCACGACAGATCTGACAAGGTTGGCCCTCCTCCTTCTTCTCCTCTGGATCTGCCAATTAAGGTTCTAGCGAGCCTCTTTCCTCTTTCTTATCCAACTCCGATAGGTATAGAAGGGGTAAGCCAAGGGAGGTAGGCAGGCCAAGCTGTAGGTATAGTGGTCGAGCAATTTAGGGCAGCTAGCGGTGCTAGGGGCGGTCGTGACATGTCAGGGCAAGGGAGGCTCGTCGGAGTTAGAGAAGATGGCAGCAGACGAGCTCACCGGAGACGGAGAAGATGGCGGTGGGCGGAAGGGGAAGCAAAAGGACGCAATCGGTGCTAGGGGTTCACTGGAGCTTCGGCGAGCTAGGACCTAGCTCATCAGAGCTCTGGCGAACCCAAGTGCTCGTGACAGGGTGGGGCCCAACAGCGGGGATGGAGACGAGTGCTGGAGGAGAAAGACGAATAGTGACTGAAGGAGAAAGATGAACAGTGAATACCTGAGATTCATCGGATGTTGATCTAACGACAGAAATCCGTCATTTGAAAGGAATCCCAATTTCAGGGGCCTCAAGAATTGCAATTCCCAATTTTGTTGGATCAGTTTTCAAAAAAATGTTTGATCTATGTAGGACATTTGTACTTGGGACTATATTGGATGTATGCAAAATTAAGTTTAGATAACCTATATAAAAAATTTTGGAGAGATAAACAATCGATTGAATGGTCTGCAGCAGTCGCGCAATTGTTCAATCCTTCATCGCCCGGAGTAGGTCTTTTGTCAAGCACGCGTCGCCGGCCTGCCGCACCCGCGCCGCGACGCCGGCCCGCCCCGCTCGCTGCGACGCCTGCCTGTCCTACGCGGGAGGAGGATCCTGGCGGAGTACCAGAGCGGCATCTCCGATACGACCATTCCTTGTGCCGGCAGGCGAGCAGGCCAGGCCACCGACGAACGCGTCCGCGCCGTACGCGCTGCCGCCGTGCACACTCTCCATACTGGCTCCCGTATCACTTGCGCCATCGGTACGGAGAGCGTTTCGGCAAATCACGGCGAAGGAGCCTCGTCCTCCCGATCATGGAGGATTTGGAAAATTCTGGGACCAGGGTTCCGATTCGGAGTGCGATGATCTTGGTGCTGTTGAAGAACCGGCGCGCGGCGGCTCGCCGAAGCCCTCCTCGACAATTCTAATTGCAGCACCGTCCCCTTCGATCCGTCGGGAGGAGATTGCGTACACGATGCAGCACCAAGCACCTCGACCGGCTACGACACCAACGCTGGCGGTCGTCCGACCTCCGTGGATGAACATGTGGAAAGGACCACTTCCGCCGCGACGCATCACCCCGCCAGCAACAATTGGTGACTTCATCGCCCCGCAGCTCGTGCGTCGTGGACGGGAACGCTGCAGCGCCGGCCGGGATCTCCACTCCGCCGGCTGGGATCGGCATGGATGTGTCCGAGGTGTCAGGGATCCTATAATGACGGAACCAGAGGAGGCCGTCGTTAGTGGACCGGACCCTACCCGATTGGGCCTTGCGTCCGAACCGTACTACACCAGGGGCTTCTGTGCGACACCGAGCCACAACTCCGACGCCGCCGCCACACCAGCATCAACAAACAACACCAAACCTCCAGAGATTCGAAGACCTTATCGACGGATCAACGTTAGCACCCTCACCGACGCCTCCCCCGTGCTCTCCTACTCCTACCGCGATGCTCTCATGGCCGGTAACCGTGGCCACTCGCGCGGAGGAGTCGTCGCAGGGCGGGGCGCGCCGGATCACCGTCGGGGGTGGGGTCGCGCCTTCCCTCCTGAAGCCCACAACCGTGATTGCGATGGAGGACAGAGTCGTGGTCACGCTGACGATGCCCGTGGACAAGGCCGCGAGGGGGCACACGCCCGTGGCCATCGTGACCGTGGAGGAGCACACCTGGCCGCTGGTCACGGACGCCCACTAGCAGGCGCCGGTGCTGTAGCCAGGGGCCGTGGTCATCAACCTAGGCCGGGCCAGGGGTTAGCCGATGACAAGGCTCACTCCGGCGGTGTTGCTGGGGTTATAGACGGTGCCATCAACCTCGACAACGTGGTAGATGAAGTACACGACAACAAGAGGAAGCGCAAGGACACATCTATCAAGTTGGAGTGCACGATCTGTGCAGATGAACACTTCACCAACCAGTGCCCACTACTGCGAGGTCCCAAGCCTTCGGTGGCCTTCTGTGGAGCTGCTGAGGATGGGAATGGTTTCTTCCAAATCCAAGCTGCAAGGAATAATCATATAGTGGACAATCTTCAGTCCACAACTGCTGCTCTCGTCATAGTGGAAAAGGGTGAAGTTTCTGCTCAGTTGCTACAGGCCGAACTAGCGAGGATTATCCCATAGAGGAGCTGGATCGTATGCTCGCTATTGGTTCCATCACCACAAAGAACAAAGAGGGTACTATTGTTTTTGAAAAATTTGTGGATGATGTACAACCTACTAGGATGTTGGAGCAAGTCTGGGTAACGGTCACAAGAGTACCCAGGATGCTTCGAGCTTTTCTTCCTCTCTGGGCAATGGGGTCCATCATTGGGGCCACTCAAAAGGTAGATATGGTACATCTTCGGGCGACTGGTCAGGTCCGCATCCTAGTGGCGGTCGTTGATGCTAAGAAAATCCCTCCTCTGGCTGATGTTTGTGCTGGGAGCGGCATTTACCGCCTCTACTTTAAAGCTGAGGAAGCCCCACAGGTTGTTGACTCCGACCTGGAGGATGATGATTTATTAGAGGACAAAGACAAAGATAAGCAGGCTGATGGAGACCGGGTGATGGAGGAGGCAGATGGTGCGAACCCTCCAAATCCTCAGGGTAACAATAATACTTCCCAGAAACCTCCACAACCTTCATAGAATTTTCCCCCTCAGAAGCAGGCTGCTTTGGTGAATGAGGCGTTGGATCTGGCATGTGAGCAACTCTTGAATGAGATCAGCATTAAAGTCATGATGGAGTCAGACATTGGGTCTCCGCGGATGACTTACTCACCACCGACAGAAGAAGAATTGGTGGCTTATAATAATATAGTGAATTCCACTAACAAAATTCACTCTTCTTCTATTGTTGTGTCACTTTCGACGGAGCACATGACTGGGGATGTTGCTTCTGACACGGATGCCGCAGCTGGTGAGGTTCTTGGGGGATTTACACCGCCTTCGCCCCCTCCCTCGCCTGCTCTTGTGGAGGAGTCCCTTGCTGCTCCTACAAAAGCAGGGGGCGACTTTGCTGCAAAGGAGAACGATGCCCTGCCTGCTGCCCTCACGGCTGCTCCTTCGGTGGTGGAGACCGCATCAGATCGCCGGTCCCTGCTACCCCAGCCGTGCCAAAGGGGGCCGTGGAGGAGGGGGACGCGCCGTCTTCCCCATCGCTGGCTGCTGTGCTCCAGGAGGAGGGCGCACAGCTCGCTGCTCCCTCTATTGCCTTGTCCGAGGAGGAGGCGCGCCCACTACCTCGGCGCCTGAGGAGGGGGGTGAGTCGGTCATGGCCACATCAACGCTTGTGGAGGGGGGCGTGAAGCCAGCGACCTCCTCGACATGGGTCGAAGACGGAGATATCTACGCACCGTCTTCGCCGGCGGCAGGTGGCACTTCACCAACACCGCCACTTGCTACCGTCGTCTCCGCATCACCTTCTGGGGCTACTACACCGCCTACCTTTCCGCGTGCCCAGATCCTAGCGATGCCGTCAGCACCCAACAAAGAGTTACGACGGAGCATCAGGAACGCTGCATTGGCGGATGTGAACACCCTACACAAGGCCAAGTGGTTGGCGGCAAAGAAGAACCTCGAACTCCCAGGTTATTTTCAGAGGAGCATTCTGGCTACGCTTCTGGGCCCCGTTGCAGCGTGATGAGCAAGCTAAAGCCATTCTTTCGGCGATAAGCAAAAAGTTGGAAATTATTGCCTTAGATATTTCAAATAAAAGATGGAAACATTTTTACAGTTTGCTCTAATATTCTGGTCATTGTTCAAGACCATGGATTGCTCTTTCTTTTTGTTTCGAAAATAATTGGCTGTGTACACCTCTGGTTGTAGAGGCCGGATATTTATATCCATTATCTAAAAATATTCTTATGCGCTAAATATGCATAGTCTGCAGTGCACTTTCCCAGCCGCGTGCTCACCTAGCACTGAGTCACAAACTTCAAAAATTTTATGCATTAACTTAGGCCCTGTTTAGTTCCACCTAAAATCCAAAAAAAATCAAGATTCTCATCACATCAAATCTTGTAGCACATGCATAAAGCATTAAATATAGATAAAAAAACTAATTGCACAGTTTGCCTGTAATTTACGAGATGAATCTTTTAATTCTAGTTAGTATATGATTGGACAATAATTACCAAATACAAACGAAAATGCTAAAGTAGACAAATCCTAATTTTTTTGAACTAAACAAGGTCTTAATAGAATATCTACCCTTAGTTCATAAAGGGGTGCATTCTATTGTGAAAAATGTTCTACTCATTAATTCCAGAAATTAAATGTGTACTTAGAACACACTTCATGTACCGCAGGTGCTTGAAAATGGAGAATGTTAGGCGATGAAGCGGGCGCCGATGTGACGTAGTAGGTTGCCGTAGGCGAGGAGGCACTGCTTGGCTTAGAAGGGAGGGCTTCAGAAGCATGTAGGCTCAACAATGCTGATGAGAGAAATGACGGGGTGGCGAGGCGATGAAGGCGCTACCGCAACATTGAACAACCGGTGGGCAAGGAGAGGGTGGGTGTGAGAGGAACCACACTAGTGTAGGCGGTTTAGCGTGGTGGGGTAGTGGCGGCGGACCCGACAGCGGTGCTACCACAGGAGGAGGTGAGGCGGGGTAGCATGCATTAATGAGCGATCATATGAGTCAAAGGAAGAAGAAGATCCTAAGTCTTTGGATTTCGATCCAATGGATGGAATCGTTGCCTGATCAGATATAAATTTCCCCAGACACATAGCACAACCCTATTTAGAAATACCCAATTAGTTGTATATCTATAGGTGCAAATAGTTTTTTCCTTTTTTTCTCAAATACATAAAAGAGCCTCATCTAGTAGAAGAATTAAGAGTTTGTAGTTACAACAACACATGTCACCAAGGAGTATCTATGTCCTAACTCCAAAAGAGATATTTCACATAATAACACCCTCTCGCCCTAACTACAAGTCCTAGACTAAACTATGCTTTCATAAATACAACCTAGAGCCCTAGCACTTGCCTCAACCCATAAGTTGGTCATGTTCTCGACCATGTCGCTCAAAATCTATCAAGCATCTTTAGAGGCAACTCTAAAGAGTCAAGCATTCCTTTCTTTCTAGATTGTCCAAGTGACCAACTCCATGAGTGTGTGAACCCCTTTCTTCAACATTGAGAGGCAATGACAACACCTTTACCACAGAGGACCTCTATCAAGCGTGTGCCTTTTCCATTAGGGTTTGAGGACACCAAGCCCGATAAACTTCATAAGGTTTTCCATGCCAAGGAAAGACTGTGCATTGTTCCTTAGTGTATGGATGGTTGACATAAATCCCACCATCCCAAAAAGGACATGTAGGCAAAGGTTCTAGTAGATTATAATCTGGCGCTTACAATGAGGTTGCTCCATTCAAAAATATTGGCTTATGATGAGGTTGCTCCATTCTATCACGATATTGAAGGATGAGCACTAGATGGTTAGAACTACACTAATGAATACCATGATGACACCGTTGTTGTGGTTGCACATTGGCCGCTACAGAGGTGGTAGTTGACTCTGCATGGTTGTCAACAAGCTAAGATAGGAAGGGAAAGAAAAGGGAGGGTGAACTCACCCACTATCTTTAGTTATAGTTCACATCTATCTAAGCAAAATTTGAAAACTTATTTATTAACTAAGATGATATCACTATTTTTAAATAAAATAATAAATGGGCACACAACACATAGTGCCTTGTGCCTTGAAATGTATGTTCCTTACAATACAAGCACATCTTAAGTGAGAACTCCGTTTTACTAAATTTTAGCTGCCGCTGATGATGATGTTGATTTGTTATAAGAGAAAAATATTGTTCCTTCGTTGAAAAATACTGCTCAAGTAGTGTTAAAAAAACAGGGTGATATATATAACTTTTCAAATAAAAATTATATACCCTACTTATAAACGTCGAGCTAAATGCTATGTTTTTGTTCGGTTTGGGAACACGAATCTTGACACTATTTTTATGTACGTGGTCCTACGGCCACGAGGACTACACTACAAGCAACATGTTGACACACCATCATATAGATATGTCACAGTTATATTATTACTTTTTTTTATCTTGGATTGGATGCAGATGCAGCTGATCGCACCGGTACCTCAAATATTTTGAGAAGGAAGGAAAATGGACTGAAGCAGGTAGCCAGTCACGGTCACGGACGCTTGTTTTGACTGCCGACGTAGGTGCTGACACGTGCGAAAGCAAGTCCATTCTGATCATGGGTCATTCGTTCTACAAATAATTGCATTTTTTCGACTTCTATGATTCATGTTTGACCTTTCGTCTTATTTAAATTTTTTTAATAAATATTATTTATTTTTTCATAACTGATTTTATTATTAGATATATTTTATAATGATTTATTTATTTTATTATGTACATAAAAAAATTAAAAAAGACGAATGGTCAAACATAAATCGTAGGAGTCAAAGAAATCTATTTATTTATGGGACGGATATTTATTTGGGAGATGGAAGGAGTACGTGGTAGATCGATCTTTGTCTGAAGGGCGTGGAAAAGTGGGGCCCTTTTTCCTTGGCAGCCAAGATTGTCTTACTTTTGAGATGTGTCCTTGTTGAGGTTTTATTTAGTTCGGCAAAACTTTTGAAATTGGATACGTAGTATTTTATTTTTATTTATCAATTATTATCTAACTATGAACTAACTAAGTTCAAAAAATTCACTTCGCAAATTATAGATAAATTATATAATTAATTATCTTTTTTTAAGACAATAAAAGATCTTGAAATTTTTTTGAACTAAACAGGGCCATTTGGTCATACCTCGTTCCGGTTCTATCCCCCAGATATGATGAATCAGAAAGGTGACAATGATAGACCATTTTTTTGTGCGTGGCCACCGGCAAGTACTACTATTAAATTGTTGCTGTTGATATTATTGTGTTTAAGTTGTTGACGCGGAGGTCATAATAAATAGAAGGAACAGAGAAACTTGTCATTTTCACCTCCCTTGTGCCTTATTCTATACTCTCCCTATTCATAAAAGAATATAAGTATAAGATCTGTATCAGTTAAACTACCTCAAGTTTAGTTATTAGTATTTATGCATCTAAATAAGTTTATTATAAAAAAATATTTTATAACTAATGTACTGTATTGATACATATTTTGTATATATATAGTCAAAGTTCAACTTGTCAAAAAAAACAAAAAATATATATATAGTTTTGGACGGAGGGAAACAGAGTATAAGAAGGAAGCTATAGCAAGGAGTAGGGTGATGCTCTAGCACATGATGAATATGTAGCCGTTGCTAGTGAAATGTACGCGTAATCATATAAAGTTTCCAGTTTGTGTTGAGTATTATATATTGATGAACTTGCAAATCAATTTGCTAAAGATTACTACCACTTCCCCTGACTCCTCTGCATGGATTTGACAATTTTTTTTAAACTAGACATACCAGTCTTAGAAGT